>MDTG01201266.1_pt1 | contig 10884 bp, 12 predicted proteins | sample 811421 | NCBI WGS metagenome assembly MDTG01 (sample SAMN05326645, study PRJNA326480) | marine metagenome | isolation source: seawater | place: Pacific Ocean: South East | collected 2011 | reverse complement strand
TTCTAGTATTTTAACCTGTTACAATATTAATTTAATGTTAAAAAAATATAGAAATTAACATTAATTTTTAACCCATTTGAGGAGATATAACTTGTTGATACCTGACTACTACCATTTTTCTTCATATGAGTCATTCCCTCGTTTTGTTTTTGGATTAGTAATACAATTAATCCCATACCCATTTTCTAAATATTTTTTTGAATTTTGTGGTATTTTAACATCTAAATTTTCAAAACTTGTTATTTTTAAGGGAAATAAATCTTTTTCATGAATGCCCCAATATTTTTCTGTATATTTATCCGTATAAACATTATTATTTTGTTTTTTACGAATTGAAATATCGATATGTAAACTATTTTTTTTGGAAAAATTTAATCTATAAAAATTATTTGATTCTTTAACTAAATTATAATTTTTATCATTTTTACTAATAATAGCCATTATTTTATCTAACTTACTATTATCGATTACACTAATATCAATATCTGTATCCCATGGTATAAACGATTTATTTCTAACACAACCAAGTAAAGTACCGTAATCTAAAAAATAAATTATCTCATTTTTATCAAACACTTTAATTATATAAGATAATAATTCAATTAAATGGTTTTTACAACATAAATAAGATGTTATATTTTTATCTTTAGTATATGGATAGTAACAACGAATTGTTTGTTGTGTACATGGTTTATCATTTATTCTATAAATATTATTTTTGTTTTGTTCCATATTTGTATTATTAATATATTTTTTTTGTTTTATAAAATCTGGTCATTTTAAATGCCAATAATATATAAATGTTATTGAATTATATATTATTGTTATCTTGTATTTTATTGGTATTTTCTCTCTACAATAACTCTCTAACTTTCACAAAACAAATAGAAACCTTTGACTCAACAAGAAACTGTTTAAAACTTGGGTACAATCTAGGCTTTTGTTTAGATACCCCTCTAGAGACAAATGGACCTTGTTATTGTCCCAGCGGTAAAAGACCGTATGTTAGATATGGTAGATGTTATTGCAGAACTTATCTCTAATTATTTAATACACTGATTATATCTTTCATCGACTTGATTAAACAGGTTTTAACCAACTGCATAACTTTATTTTCATTTATTAGGGATGGAAGTTTGAATGAAGAGAGAAAATCTACAAAAATAAAAATAATCATACATGTTAAATAATACAAATTATTTTTTGTAATTTTTATTATGTCCCAATTTTTATACCATGATAATCTACTACTCTTATTTTCTGTAAAAAACTCTGCTGCGTCTGTAACACCTTTTAAAACTCTGTAGTGTTCATTTTCTTCGTTTTTGGTAATAAGAGACCTAATCATTTCAACATTATCATTTATTAACTCTAAATAAAGTACGTCATTTTTAGTATCTTTAAAAATGTAAGGGACTATTCCATCAATATAAGTATCTTCTACTTTGGTACTACCATCTATTAAAATAGGAATGAACGAGCTTCTTAACAAACAACTAATTAAATGGTCTCTATTGTCATATTTATCTATTGTACAAAACTTACAATTAGCAATGTCATTATAACTTATGTAACATTTGCCATTTAATAGTTGTTTCATTTCTTCATCACTATCAAAAATATTATAAACCCATTCTTTCAAAATATTATGTAAAGCAGAAAGGTTTCCGTTAACTTTAAAACTATTTTTTAATCTTTGAAATATATTTTCTATTTTATCAAAGCTATTTGCTAAATAAGTTATAATTATTGGTGCACCAACGCTACAGCCAGATAATTTATGTACTTTGAGCTTACCTTCAATTTCTAGTTGTTTTATTAACATAATACTGCCTAGTGCTATTACTCCATTAAAAGCTCCTCCACTAACTACAAGGTCTATATCAAGTTTATTATCAAGGATTATATTTTTGGTAACAGCTTTAATATAATCACTTAGGACAGTTATCTTACTCATTTAATAAGACAAAATATAAAACTCATAAGTTTTATGCGTAAAAACATAAAACTTATTTCAAATGTTATATTATAATGTCTGATGACCGACCAAGTTGGGATGCTTATTTCAAAGAAATAACTTCCGTTACTGCAAAACGTTCCGCGTGTCACCGTCTTCACGTTGGATGTTTACTAGTTAAAGAAAATAGAATAATTTCACAAGGTTATAATGGTTATTTACCAGGAGCTCCACATGAACAAGTAATGCGCGATGGGCATGAAATAGCGACAGTTCATGCGGAGCAAAACGCTGTAACTGATTGTGCAAAAAGAGGTGTATCATGTGATAATGCTACTGCTTATATAACTCATTATCCTTGTATTAATTGTATGAAAATTATGTGTGCTGCTGGAATTAGCGAAATAAAATACATCGATGATTATCGAAATGATGATATGATTCCATACTTTGCAAAATTATCAAATATATCTATTTCAAAATTAGATTAACCACTTAATTGACTCATAACTTTAGATATCAGATATATAATAGCACCAAATACGATACTATTTACTAAGTATCCTGTCAATTTAAGTTCACCTGATTTACTATAACACATAGGCAATGTCTTTAAAAAAGCCCTTCGCACAACCGGTAGTTGATACATAAAGTATAGCACAGCTATCATCAAAGGCAAGCTCAGCTCTGAAAAAATAATATCTAAATTATCTGCTGATTTTTGTTTTTTAGCATTTTGTTTTATAATTTCTTCACTTGTTTGATGCTCTGTAATATAATCTGTTGGACTTCCTTCAGGAACAAAGTTAGGTTTTACTTGTTCATCTTTCAATACTGCATTTTGGTCTATAGGTATATCCCTAGAAGGTAGTTGAGTCATCCCAGAACTTGTTGCTTTCTGGAGACCACTAACAAACTCATTTACATCCATTGAAGGAGCCTTACTAGGTTTCTGATTAATTTCTGCATCTCGTTGTTGTTGGAGTTCTTGCATTTTGTTGTCAATCACAACATTTTTTTCTTCAGTTTTGATTGTAATATTTTCATTACTATCACCCATCGGCAATGAATCTAAACTTGTTGTACTAATAGACATATTTATTATATCGTTTTATCCTATAATAAATATAATTACGCAAATCTTACCGATTTAATATCTTTATTGCATGGCTGAGTCATTGCCTTAAACTTATAACAATTATTGCCATGTTTATATACTGTTTTCTCAACTTCACTTGCTTTTGGTGCTACAAAGTTCAAACAATTAATTTCATCACATGCTTTTCTAAAAATACTAGCTAGTCCTAGACCTAGAATAATGGAAATAACTATTTGTCCAAACTTAGTATGAATAACTTTTTGTAGTCGTTGTAACATCTAATATATATTGATAATTTATTCTTGAAGAGGTATATTTTTTGTACCATCTTTTGGACACTTAACATGATTTGCCTTATACACATAGCATACACCAGCTTTATCTTCGTACTGTATTTCCTGAGAATTGCTAGGTGTTGGATACACTAATATATTTTCATTAGGCTCACTAGATAAGTGTACAAATATTAAACCTAAGAAGAAACTTCCTATCAAAACAGGCCAATTTATTAGTTTTATAAGCTTACTCATATTTAATATTTAGTTAGATTTATTTACTATTAGAAATTACAACTGGCTCTTCGCTGGGAGATATTTGAGTTTCTTGATATGTATATGGTTCTTGTACTAAAACTCTGATATCATCATCACATCCACCCATGTACTCTCCTCCATCACTACATTCAATTGTAGATAAAGCATATTTAAAGTTTCTTAGTTTTTCAGCTTCTGGTCTAATATCACTAGTATACTTATCTATCATATCTTGTATCAAGTTTTCGTTTCCAGTTTCAGCGTATTGTTTAGCTAAATCAGTTAACTCACGCTTATATTCATATAGATTTTGTCTTGCTTCAATGATAGCTTCTGTATTTCTTTTTCCCAAAATAATGTTGTCAAACTGCTCTTGAATATCTAATATGCCTTGTTCAATAACTTTATGTTCTTCTGTCAATTCATTAAACTTAGTAATTGTTTCTTCTTCATTTGTGTAATTGAATAATAGGTCTAATCTCGTTCTTATAATATCTTCTTTAATGTCTTCTCTATCTTCCATAAATAAATTATATGTGGTTGATAAGTTTTCGAACATACCTCTATTAATTTCAATATTTAAATTGCATGGTTCTTCGGTGTTACCACAAACACATCTTAGTGTGGAACCATTTACAGTAAACTTTGTTCCGCCACTTTTTCCACAGTTTATACACTTAGGTACGAGCTCAAGCATCTTTCTTCGTTTTTCTTGTTTTGATAGTGTTCTATCATTTCTAATTTTTTTTCTTTGCGCTTGTATTTTGCTCTCATATTCTCCTTTTAATTTATAATAATTTTCTAATGCATTTTTTGTATCACTGTCCATACTGTATAATTTAACTAAAGATATTTCTATTTAATATTGCACTCTCAGGATGATTATTCCAAAGAGGAAGGTCAGTAATCATGCTGCTTTTATTCATTTGTTCTTTTTTAACAAGAGCTATTTGTTGTAATTTTGAAACAATATATTCCTGTTTTTCTATATTTTTTTTAGCAATTTCAGCTGCGGTGGGTTTTCCTTTGTACTTATAAGTAAGAAACATAGATATAGTAACAAATAATAAAATCCCCATACTCAAATTAAAAATTATACTAATATTTCTGTCTTTAAACTTTCTACACTCTTTCAAAGATTGAGTTAAAAAATATTTAACTCCTGGTTCTGTTAGTTTCGGATACTCCATATTAATTAATGCTGTTATTTTTTCAAATTATCTTATGCTTATTTATATATTATGACGGATGTTAACTCTGCAGGTATGACAAATCCAACAGGTGGAATGGTATTTTTCTTTATAGTAACAACTATTTACACCATCCTTAGTTATAATTTAAATAGTAAGCCTCCTAAAGAGGGCCAAGGTACAACATCATTAATGTATTATGGTATCTATTTGGGTATGGTATTTATCGGCGAGTTTTTTGTTAATTTATCACTAACTGCTGGTGCATGCGGGAAGCCTCAATATAGTACTGCTTTGATTACTACTATTTTACCTTGGGGTTTTATGTTTGGAATTATTGCATTACTTATATCTATATTTCCCGGATGGCTAGCTCCATTTTCAAATACATTTGGTTATGGAATAGCATTAATGGCTGGATTATCTGATACAATGAATAGCATTATTAAGCCTAAAGGTTCTATCCCAGAAGATGCTTATATGGCTCAAGCTTTAGAACATATTTACTCTGATAACAGTTTACTTGTGAATGAAATTACACCTAACAACTTTAATAGATTTTGGCAAAATATGAAAGGTATTTTTACAGATAACGCTAATGATTACAAAGATAAACTTTATTCTCTTGTTCAACTTAAATATGCTGTGGCTGAATATGTTTGGTACATCTTAGCTGGTCTTTTAGTAACATCAGTTAGTTATAATTATGTCATTAATGCAGCATGTGGAATTAATGCTGCTGAAATGAAGAAAAGACATGATAAATACCAAGAACTTGTGGATGCTGAACACGAAGAAAAACAACAACCTAAAAGAATCTATACTTCACACGACTAAGTATCATATTATTATTTTTATTAAAAATATGATATTACATCAACATTTTCGGGAGAGAAATATAGTACAATACTCCAAAATAAGACACTATGGCTAAAACTATAGCTATAAGCCATGCTGGTAATATTGTCTTTTTTTTGTATCCTATTCCAAATTGTCTTAGACTGCCGTCCTTATTATACATAAATGCTGGTTTGCTTAATACGATAATTCCATAAACTGCTGCAAATATAAAAATAGATATGCTTGTTATATTTCTTCTAATAAAATTGCGATTCATAATACTATAAATTGTTTGGATAAAATAATTATGTTGTAATCTCATCTATATTTTTTGGTAAATTACAAGCTTCTGCTACCTCTTTTAGAATATTCAATTTTTCACGCTCTGTTACATCTGAAGAACTTGTTCCTGCTAGCTTAACATATAAATCTCTTAGTTTTTCATTCTGCATCCATGTAGGGTATTCTTTCTCAAACTCTGCTGACCAATTTCTTTGAATACCATAAGATGCCGCTTGTATTAGTTTTTCGCCATTATCTTCATTCCAACCTTCATCTTCATCTTTTATATACCACTCAGACTTATCTTTGAAATGTACTGGTCGTTCTGTTATAGCTAATGGTTTTAGATTTTTTATTACAATATTAGAAATTGCTTCTCTCTTATTATTACTAGCTAGGTCATCAAGTGTAATTTGTAACTTCTTAGCAAAGTTTTGTATTGACATAGCATTCCCGCATTCTTCGTTCAAAAACATATTGATATTTATGTAATTATTATTATTGTTATTGCCAATTATAGTTGACCTCATTTGGTCCATCATTTTTGAACGCTCTTCTTCCATAGTTCGTATTATTTCACCTTGCTGCTTTATTACTTCAAGAATAATATTCTTACCTTCAGTACTACTTAAATCTAAAGAAGAAATGTCAGCTGATAAACTAGTTGTTGATTTTTCTATTGTACAAGTTTTTTTGTGACGCCATAATGAAGTTCTGCTATTAAAATCTAGTTGACAATTTGGACAAACGTATTTTATTTTTTTACATTTTTTGTTTTTCTTTACCACTTCATCTTCTATATTAGTTAAGTTTTTTTTATTATTACTACGTTGAAGAGTAGAAATATGTTTTTTGGAATTAATGTGTCTTTGCCAAGAATTACTTTTTGATGTTGAATAATTACAACACTTGCAATAGAATTGTTTATTTATATCAAATGCTTCTTTCTTTTCAAGACAAGTCTTATGTTTTTTGGTTGCAAGATGCTTTTTCCAATTTCCCAACATATCGGTAGAATAATTACATAGTTTGCATACATATTTCTTTTCATCTGTCATGATATATTTGTTATATATATATCTTTATATTACAAATATTCTAAACCATTACTTTTTGGCGCAAAATGATTACTTTTTAGCGCAAAATGTTTCAGATGTTTCAGATGTTTCAAATCAGTCATTTCGATTTTTTGTAGGTGATTTACGTTATACTAGTTTTATATATCCCTTCATCTTATGGTAGGCGATTACTTTTTGCGCAAAACCATTACTTTTTGGCGCAAAATGATTACTTTTTGGCGCAAAAATGTTTCAAATTGTTTCAATTTGTTTCAAATCAAATCCCACATTTTCCCTTATTTTTAGTGCCTTTTTTTAAGCGATTTTCTCCCTTCATAAACTCCCTTCATAAAAATCCTATTCATGTAAAATAGTTATTTACACGTGTAAACATTTTTTCTTTTTTTTTTAGTTTTAAAACCTATTTCAGATATTCACTTGTTTTCTAGTTTTTTTACCTATTTGGGGAATATAGAATTATATCTAAAAAAAATAAAAAAAAATTGTTTACAATGCCTACAATGGATAATCATCAATATTATTTTAAAGACTTACATAAAGTAGTTAAATGCCTATTAATTTATTTTCTCCGATTTCTAGTGACTCTCCATTTCTGAAGTTTACTTTAAAATATCTTAGTTTTAAATTTTTATCATATTCTATTGATACACTTACAATATTAGTCATTCTATATTGTGGATATGATTCTTCATTATCAATTCCTGAAATAAAGTAAATATCATATAGTATTTGAAAGTAAGCCTTTTCCAAAGCAGATATTTCTCCAAGAGGACTGTTATCTAGATATTTATTAAATTGCTGCTTTTTTTCGTGTAACTCTCTTGAGTCAAGTACATCAATAAGTGAAGTCATCGTATATTAGTATAGTTAATATATGATGTTTAATTCAATTTTTTTATTATTTAATCCTCATATTCTTCTCCATAACCATCATTATCTTCTCCAATATGGCTCATGTCATATTCCTCTGCTTCTATTTCTGCAATAGCTTGCAATCTCATTTCTTCATCCATAACAAATACATCCATCAAATCTGCTGTTACTCCATCTACCTTACCTAGTTTCATCTCCATGATTGCTCTTTTCTCAATAGCATCTCTTTCTTGGTCATAGGTATCTCCTTGGTATACAGTGAATCCTTTTTGCATTCCAACTGACCATCTACCAATTCTATGATTTTTAAACATATTTTCTATATTTCTCTCTTCATCTGACATTTCAGTTAGGTATTCTACAATCATATCCTTCTCTTTTTCTTTTGCTCTAGTAATTTTTTCCATTACTTCTTCATAATTATAATCTATAGCTGATTTGTCAAGACAAACTACTTGCATAATAGCTGATAAGAGCCCTGCAACTTTTTCAGCCATTCTCTTTTTATCTCCAGCCATGATTTCAAGAAGAGGAGCTGCTTCTCCATCTCTAAGAACAACATCAACCTGCTCTATTCTTGCAGCTAACATGGGATTGGTTGGCCTTTCAACTCTTTCGTTATACAAATCTTCTCTATCAATCAACTCAACCATATCAATAAAGAGAGATAATAGATAAAATCTAAATAAAAGTTGAACCATTTGTTTGTCAAATACAGTTTCAATAATAACTCCATTTACATTGACAGGACTCATATAGACTGTGTTTAGTGCCAGATTCAATATATCTTTTTCTTGATATTGATAGATATTGAGTAATATTTGTAATTCAGAGTCATCGTAGTATGCAGTAAGAGGTTGATAATATTTTTTTATCTTTTCTTGAATATCCATAGCGTGCCTTTCTGAAAGTTTCCAATGTCTTGGTACTTTTACATCATCGTAGTTAACACCGTTGATTATAATATTAGGATATACCTTTGCAATTTGTTTAATAGCATTTTTCATAAAGAAACTCATGTTAAAAACTTCGCTATCACTTTGTAATTCATTTTCTTTAAAGGCAGAGATTGTAGAAATACAGTTTTTAAAAGCGATATAATCTTTCTTACTAGCATTTCTTCTAACAAAATCATTCAGTAAAGTTTCCATTTGCGTATTACTTGTTGAAAGGTAATTTTTAAAGTCTCTTACCTCCTCACTATCTCCACCTTTTTCCATGTCTGAAACGCCGAATCTATCAAGAATACCAGCTATTTTTTCTCTGAAAGCTTGAGGTACAGAGGTTTCATCTAGTTCATCGAATGATGTAATTAAATCCCTGAGTCTTTGGGTATTATTAAAAACAATTGTACGTAAATCAATATTGACAATATTATTACGATTAATAATTGACAAAAGATTTTCAAGACTGTCATTGTTATAATTTTTTCCATCCCTCTTTAGTTGAGCAATTTGTTCTTCAATCGATGCATTTACGTCAAAGTCTTCTGGTTTTTCCATACATATTGCTCTAAGGTCCTCACTTATTGGTAAGTCTGAGTTATATCTACAGTAATCAATAAAGGCTTTATAAATTGTTTCTTCATCGAACTCTGGTGGTAACTCTGGGTATATAACTCTTGTATCCTTAGGAGAGAAAAGCATACTTGCCCTGGTCATTATGTTAATATCATCTAGAACATTACGCAATCTTCTAACCATTTCATTATCAGTGTTAATACTTTTTTCACGATTTGCAAAATATTCATATGTGTTATCGTTACTATCATTACAGCATGCATTTTCAAGGAATGGAACCTTAGCTGCATTTGATAGGATTGCTTCTTTTGAGCCAATATTTTTTGTTACTACTTTTTGTATTGATTCTTCTATTGATAATGCAAGGAATATCATCTTAGAACGAAGTGCATTTATTTTACTATCTTGGTCTTTGTTTCCGCGTTTTAGGTCTTGAATTAGTTGAGCCTCAAACTCTCCTGTAATTGGGGCCACCGTTCCTATATTAACAGGTCTTAGTGGAGGCAAAAATGTTTCCCAATTTTTAATATCTACTTCTTCTGGAATATCATCTTCAACATTCTGCTCAAGATACAACTCCTTAGCCCTTATTTTTTCTTGTACTACATCTGAAGGAAGAATAAACTTATTAATTAGGGCAGTCATTTTTGAAACTATCTTAGCAGGTTTTAATTTTTTAACAGCATTCCAAGGTTCAATACTACTTCTAATACCGTTTGCTATACAAGCAATGTACGAAATGCCAGAAGTATCACTATCCCCAAAGCTAGGATAACCACCGAATGATTTGATACAACCAGGATATGTTTTTCTAGTTCTAAGTGATGGAACACTAGTTTGAATACCTATTAATAGAAATGATAGAGAAACGAGTATAAGTGTCTGATTATAAGCGATATCATATGGGTCTAGTTTTTTCTTTTTACCCTTGGCCTTTGCAGCGGCAATAGCACGTTCATAATCTTCCTTCGCAGGCATTGTCTTTGCTAGCAGTTTTGTTGTTTCACCAATAATAAACTCTTGTATATGAGCAATATCTATACCTATAAATCTGGCCATTGCTCTTATAACTCTAAAAATAGTGTTAGCTTCTGGATCAGCAAACTCGTCTAATTCTTCACGAGGTGCTTGTACAATAGCTTTTCCTAAGTCACCCTCTAGTACTTCTCTGGTTTTAACAACAAATCCCTCAGCAGTAAATCCTTCGTCTGCACTAAAATCTATATTTGTTATAACCCAACCACTATACTTATCTATAATTGCATCACCATCACCACTTGCATCACCTTGCTCAGCGGCAATTTTTCTTAGCATGAAAAAATAATCTTCACCATTGATGAAAGCGTCTGCGAGTTTAAATACAAAAGTTGGTAATAATTTTACACCAGTTGATATACAATAAAGCCACCATTCGTCTTCATCTGAGTTAGCAGGTCTTGTGTAATAATTAACAAATCTACCAATATCATTTTGCCTTTTAACAAAGTCTCCTTGTGAAAGAATTAGACTCA
>MDTG01094875.1_pt1 | contig 10884 bp, 19 predicted proteins | sample 811421 | NCBI WGS metagenome assembly MDTG01 (sample SAMN05326645, study PRJNA326480) | marine metagenome | isolation source: seawater | place: Pacific Ocean: South East | collected 2011 | reverse complement strand
TGCCGTCGATTGAAACCAATCCACTGCATGAGCATTGGCATGGCAATGTTTGGGTATCTCCTAAGGGTGCTGTAAGAAATACTCGTATTTGGCTAAACAAAACTATTAACGAGTATCGCAATGGTCATATCAAAAGCTTTGTATTTTTTACTAGTGCATCTGAGATCATTCGAGCAACACCTGTGATTTGGGATTATCCCATCTGCATTCCTTTTAGGCGTGTTAAGCAACTCAGAGCAACTGCTGATGGATTCGATCCTGTATGTCCTTCTACATGGAACGTACTAGTTTATGGTCCCCCACTTGAAACTACTATCTCTGATATTGATAAAATTACATTGTTCTACAACACATTCCGTGATGTAGGTCGAGTAATTTACAACGAGTTCTCTGGTGACAATTGGGCAAAGGATCTTGAGTACTACGAATCCAGCAGAGGGAATGTTTGATGCATAAGCATATTGCACAAAAGCATCTATATGCTTTGCCGTCTGGCTTGCATGTTCATCCTTGCCGCATGATTCATAAAGATGGAACCATCATGTGGAAGCACGCATTGCTTTTGAACAATGTGCCATTTATGCCAACCACTCAAGCACACGAAGCACACATAATAAAAACTGCTCAGCGCTTGGAAGAACTGAACAGTTGGTGTTCTAACTCACTTGAAACCTGGGAATGCATTGTACCTATTGAATGGTATAACCCAACCATTCCCGTACTTAGCGAAGGGATATCTTGCTACTTCACGCACACGGTGTTAGACAATAAAGAAGTATTTGATCTCATCCAGCCACATATTCTAGATCATGAATATCTAGAGATTCAAAATGAGCATTTATTTTTTAAGCGCTGCTAATGCGCCCTATCGGGCGCTTTAATATCTTAGCAAAATTATTCGCTTAATTTATCAATCAATCGTCTTAAGTACCATTCAGCCTTACGTGCATCTTCAGTGCAGTTCGACTTATGCCACAGGCGTAATACATACTTCAGCACTTGTCCTTGAAGCATGCCAAGCACTGGATCAGGAGCTGTTTCGATTGCATCTTCGATTACATCGATTGCTTCGTAACGACCTCTGGTGTAATGAGCTGGGCTGTTGACCATATCGCTCTCATGAATAGAAAAGGAATTATCTCCCCACATGTTTCCTTCTAAAAGCTCCTCTCTATATTTATCAAAATCTTCCAAGCTAAACTTTATTTCCTCGTAATCCATAGTCTCGTATGTATATATCTCTAACTAATATAGGATTAAATGACTCTTTCTGTGTGAAATGACTTCTCCACTAAACGATCCAACTTACATCAAAGATAAAGACAAGTACTTCATGCAAATTGCCAAGTCTATTGCAACAGCTTCAACTCACCCCACATCACCAGGTGGATGCGTCCTTGTAAGAGACAGAGAGATTATTGGTGATGGTAGAAGCTTGCTTTGCGCATCAAAAGTAGAGATCGACTGCCTTACATATGCAATCGCTGCTACAAGCAAACGTGGTACTCCCACTAGTGGTGCAGTCGTGTATTCCACTCGTTATCCATTTTCAGCATCTATCTTTCAGTGTCATGTCATGGGTATCAAACGTATCTGCATCTTGTCTCACGAATGGGAGCCTTATTACAAGGATGAATTCAGACGTGCAGCTCGACTAGCACGTGAACTTTCAATCTCGATTGAGCCGTTTTTTGAAGGCGAAGATCCACGTTTTGCTGTAAACTCAAGGGCGGATAGAAGCGTAGACGAGATTTTATATACAGATCAGGAGTCCTTTGTTCCTGACAAATTTGACCCACAAGTAAAAGAGGATATTTTAGATGACTAAACAACTTTTGTTTGACATTGAATCGACTGGTCTGCTTCGACAAGGGTCTCGTATTCACTGCATTGTGGCCCGTGATGTCAACTCACCTGATGATGCAATTGTTTTTGATCACCAGCCTGAGCGTGATCTTATGCAAGGCATCAAACAACTAGAACAAGCAGATGTTCTAATCGGTCACAATATTATTAGTTACGACATACCTTTAATTAAGGAGAGATATGACTTTGATTTCAAAGGTAATGCTCAGGACACTCTGGTTCTTAGTCGCTTATTTTACCCTCATATTAGTGATCGTGATTATGAGCGGCGACCAACCGGCATGCCGCAACGTTTGTATGGACGCCATTCACTTGAAGCGTGGGGATATCGATTAAAGTGTTTCAAGGGTGATTTTGGAAAGCACGAAGGTGGCTGGGAAAATTACACACCTGAAATGCTTGATTACTGCATTCAGGACACGCTTGTGACATACAAGTTATATCAACTACTACAACGGAGAATGAAAGATGCTGCCTAAGAAAAATGACCCACTAACTGTGGATGAAATGCAAGATGCTGCTGAGAGATTCTATGAACTATTTTCAGTAGTACGCAAAACAGTACCGGATGCTTCAGTTGAAGATTCGCTGAAGATTATGGAAAGTGTTGCCAAGTTTGCTCATAAAGAGCGTGCAAAAAAGATTGAACAACTTCACGACGAAAGATTTGGATTCTTAAAAACAACTGATGAAGACGACGATGCAAATTCCTGATTGCGTTTCTTTGGAAATGCGGATGGCTGAGATCATGACGCAACAAGAAACCAGCGGTTTCCGTTTTGATATGGAAGCTGCTGAACGTGTGCGTAGTGAGCTGCAGCTCGAATTCGACAACCTGTCTGAGCGTATCTGCTCTACCTTCCTGTATGTGCCAGGCAAGGTGTTTACGCCTAAACGTGCTGATAAGAAGAAAGGCTATGTGGCTGGTGCTCCGTTCACCAAGCTGTCTGACTTCAATCCCACTAGCAGGCAGAACATTGCTTGGGCACTTCAGACATACCGTGGTGCCCGCTTTACCAAGATCACTGACAGTGGTAAGCCCAAGGTTGATGAAGCATGCCTTTCAGAGGTACGTGACATTGCGCTGTCACAAGGCAATCAGCTTCTTCACGACGAATGCGAGATGTTTATTCGCTTGCTGACTCTGCAGAAGTGGCTGGGACAGCTATCGGAGGGCGCGAACTCATGGTTCAACACCATTGAGGAAGACGGCTGTATCCACCACAGCTGCACGTTGGCTACGCAAACGGGGCGTAACGCGCACCGGGGTCCAAATCTTGGCCAGGTCGTTTCTGCACCATGGGCACGTGAACTGTTTGTGCCTCACCCTGGCCATGTCATGGTCGGGGCTGACCTTGAAGGGTTGGAGCTGAGATGCTTAGGGCACTACCTATCTAGGTATGACGATGGTGCATTTGCTGAGGTCGTTATCAATGGCGACATTCACCAGCAGAATGCTGATCGCGTGGGCTGCAGCAGGCCCCAGGTCAAATCGCTGACCTATGCCTTCATCTATGGAGCAGGTGACCAGAAGCTTGGGCATGTCTTGCATCCTGAGTATTCAGATGCACAGAAGAAATCACTTGGTGCTGACTTACGACGTAAGTTCCTTGATGCAATCCCTGGCCTTGAGCCGTTGATTAATGCCGTTAAAGAACGGGTTAGACAGACAGGCAAGCTTCGTGGTCTCGATGGTCGTCCTATCTTCTGTCGCGCAGAACACTCGGCCCCCAATTTCTTACTTCAGTCTGCGGGCGCAATCCTGAGTAAGCGTTGGGTTGTCGTTGGGCAGCAACTGCTTAATCAAGCAGGGCTTACGTATGACCGTGATTACACACGCTGTGCATACGTCCATGACGAGCAGCAGTTCTCTGTCATTCCTGCAGAAGCAGATCGAGTCGCAAAGCTAATTGTGGAAGCTGCTCCTATGGCAGGTGACTACTACAACTTCCGTGTACCCATTACTGCTGCGTCAGAGATTGGTAACAACTGGGCTGCAACCCATTAGAGGCCGAGTGCATCAAGCAGCATGCTGCCACCAGCGCCTGCGCCCGCTCCAGCTGCAATCATTCCTACAAGATTCTTGCTAGAAGGTCGCCTTATTCTAAAGCGAGGATCACGCACCTCGTTAAAGATTGCAGGAGCAGCTGTAATGCCAGCACCCAGTAATGCTGAATTGATTGCCTTACTTCCGTCAGCTTCTCCAAGATCACCGGCACCTACTAGTGCTAGTGATCCTCCACCAAGGATTGCTGCGTCTACAAGCCCATTGTTACCCAACAAGCCTTGACTGTTGCGCAAAGTATCAAGCCTTTCTTGAATATCAACTCCAAATTTATCTCGCAGATACTTCAAGTTCAACAGATCTTGCGCTTTCTGGGGAGCATTAGCGTCAGCGAGAAGTCTCTCGCCTTTCATTAAATCCCTCGCACTATCAGGAAGAATATCAGTAAGAAGTCTTGCTCTACTCATCAGATTAAAAGCACTATATTTCTATTATATGCCTCACTAAATACGCATTATTACTAGAATAAAACAAGCCCGAAGAAGAACGTCGTCAGGGCTAATCATGGTTGCAGTAATTTTTGACGTTTCTTGCTGCGTAATTACCGCCCCTGCGTAGTCACGATTAGGACCGTGGGGGCGTCCCTTTATGTTCGCTGTAAACATGTAACAACAGCTACAATATAAGTACGTTCATCCGAAAACTTCGGACGCAAGTAAGCCAAGAATGGGCTGAAGGAACGGGAATTTCAACCACACCATTGGAGTTCCAATTATGTCTACTGTACAACTCAGGGGGCTAGAAGCTGCCCGTAACAACATGGTCCGTGCTCGTAAAGAGTTTGAGCGGGCAAAGCTGCGTGACACTGCTTATCGTGGTGTTCACTATCAAGTGCAGCACGCTCCTCAAAATCATCACGGTCAATTCACATATCGTGGTTCTACATATACAAAGTAGTTCAATTAATTTATTGTCCTTAGCCCCTCTAAAAATGGGGCATTTTTTATGTTTTCTACTCTATAATTATTAGGTGGTGATAAATACCTAGCCACATATATACTTGATTAATCTTATGTCTTTTACTAAATTTTTTGCAGCTCCTGCTGTTCTGACAATCGCTGGAAGCGCTGCTCTTGCTGGCCCTTATGCCAACATCGAAAGCAACGCTGGTTTTGTCGGCTCTGACTACCAAGGCGCTGTTACCGAATTTCACGTTGGATTCGGTGATGAAGTTGGCGAAAACGCTAGCTACTACATCCAAGCGGGTCCTGCTCTGGTGAGTCCTGACGGTGGTGAGACTGATACTGAACTCTCAGGCAAGCTGGGTGGTAACTACGGTGTATCTGAGCGTGTTGATATCTATGGTGAAGTTTCCTTCATCACTGGCGATGAAAATAACTACGGCACCAAACTGGGTGTCACCTATAACTTCTGATAGTTATACATACGGCCCCCTAACGGGGGTCTTTTTTTATGCTCTTTTTTATTGATAGAGTTTGCTCGTAATATCTTTCATAGCTGGTCGTAGTGCCTTCGCTTGAGCAACCTTTTGACCTTCTTCGCGTAGTCGCTGCTGCTGTGCTCCTAAGCCCACTGTGAAGCCTCCTGTGCCTGGCTTAAGCTCGGTTCTAAATACATCACGTTTGTTATCCCAAGCAAGCTGACCACGATACGCTTTGGCACGTTTTACCGCACCGATACGTCGTCCCATTGCACCGCTTTGCTTGTAATCAGACTTGTCTTGATCACTTAGGTATCGCAGATCTACTGGTTTATTTCTGACGTTAGAATTCTGCACCTTAGCTTTTATCCTTTGTATCTTTTTCTATTATAGAATTCTGATCAAAATCAACTTCCCTAAGACAAGCTGGCGTATCTTCGGTGTTAAAACAAACCACCCAATCTGCTGTATTTTCAAGCAGCTCAGGTGGCATCATATCTTCTAGCATGTTGACTGCAGCTTGGTGGTGGGGAGTTCCCTTGTAATTCTGAATTAACCACTCAAGCCGTATGCTCATACTCCTACCGTTTGGTTCAAACGATTAACTGCTTTGGCAACAGGCATCAAGGTGGTCATTACTTTTTTAGCCATTTCATTATCACGATCTTCTACTAGCTTTTCGAGCTGAGCAATTTTTTCGTTTTGATTAGTGACCATAGCTTCCAGTTGCTTATTACTCAGTTTGACCCATCCAAAACTTGCAGCAATTGCAACTACTGGTCCAAGAATGTATTCCATATTTCTTCTAAATACTACCGTCAGTCTAACTACTTTCAAAAGAAGATAAGACCATCGTCATCATCTAAGTCATCGTTTTCATACTCCTGATCCATGATGTCTGTAGGCAGATCATCATCATCACTGCTTAGTTCCAGGAGTTCAACGAATGTTTCTTCGCTAATGATTTCAGGGCAGGCAGCTGCATTCTCTTCAATTTTAAAAATGATGCCACTTTGCAGGAGTGTTTGCTGCACACCGTTTTTCTGCTCCATTCTTGTTTTAAGCAATCGCAGAGCAGTCTTTTCGAGTGCAGGTCTGCTCATTCTCCGTACTTCGTAGCGTGCTCTTTGTAGGGCAAACCTCTGTTCTATCGTCAAATCCGTCATCTAATTGTTCCTCTAAAAATCTTTTGTTTGAGATCCAGTCTTCGATACATTGCTGAGCACATTCATTATAAAATTCTTGCCGCTTGTACCACGATAACCATTGTTCTGATCCTTTGTCGTGATTACATGAACGACAACAAGGAATTAAATTAGATCGCAGACTGCTTCCACCTTTACACTTAGGTCTAACGTGATCTAACGTTGTTGCCGTTTCTTCTCGGCAATAAGCACAAAGTCCTCCCCATCCGTATTTTATTGACTTTTTAAATCTACGTTTTGCAGCTTGTTTAGATATACAATCAAGGCCGAACAAAAGGTCAGACCAGTTCTCTGCAATATTCATAGAGGTTGTTGTTAGCAACTTGTCTACAGACTAACAACAGTATGAATCAATATTAACTTTTATCTATCAATAATAAGCTTGTCAAGCTTCGTCTCTACTCTCAGCATTTGACGTTCAATACGATCTAATACATCTACCAACTCTGATTTAGTCACATAATCTTGAGCCATTGACAGCTCAATTTGATCAATGCGCTTATCTAAAATATCGATTTTTCGATAGATGCGGTTGGTCAACACAAACCCTCCCGTGATCACTGCGATGCTTGCAGAAATAGCTGATTCAATCATGATCCTTACGCTCGTCTCGATGTAGAGAAATACTCCAGCCGTCTTGCCCAAATTTTCCTGTTTCTTTGAATCTGGGTCTAAATGTGTTGTCAGGCTCGACATCCAAGTCATCGATTGCGTTAGTAATCTTTGAACTCAGCGTTGAATAGAACTTTTTTGCCTGAATGAATTTACGTATTGAATGTAATGGAGTTCGACTGTCATATTTGAATAGCCAGACTCCGTCGTCAGGTATGTTGCTCAGTCCTTTTTTTGCTTGTCCTTAAGGATCCTGAGGACATGCAGCGTCAGTTCAACGATGCTGTTGTCCTTAAATTTACTCAATGCAAGAATTTCACTTGCAGCAGCAACACAAATCCAGAAGATAGCGGACTCGAAAATAACCATAATAATATTAACTCTCATATTATTCTAACGAAACTCTCATCGTTTGATGACTCTTGCTTGAAACTACACTAGCTACGTATTGATCTATATAGTTCAAATAAAAATACCTATAAGGAGGAATATCCCTATAGGTATATAGAAACTACTGTGGTTAGCGTAGTTAACGAATTTTTTGCAATTCAGCATTGATGTCTTCAAGCAGCAGTTCCCCATAATCTGCGGTGTGACCTTTTAGTACATGGCCCATGATTGCTACTTGAAAGTGCCAGCCAACACGAGCACGGGCAGCTCTTGTTCTCCAGCTGTGCCTAAGGATTTTTTGTGCTTCACCTACAGGCAACTTCATAGTTTTGCCGAATCTATACGACCAAGCCGCTCCACAACGTTTTGCTTTTGAAAATGGGAACAGATCTATGTCGCGTGCAATGTCCATGCAATGTGCATGAATTGGTACAAGACGATTGCTTACTGTATTTTTTAGTAGACGAGTTGAATTATCTCTAACAATAAAATGCGGAATTGGCGCATCAATCTTTATATCTTCGGGGTTCAATCCTGCGAATTCTGCTAATCGTGGACCGTGATACCAGTAGAGATTAAATAGCGGATCATTATGATAAGGCTTAAAATATTCCCACTCACGAAATTCTGGCCTCGGCTGACGACCAGGGGTGAATTTTTTAGCTTGACTTTTCCAGTGATTTACGGTGCCTTCGGGTAGCAGTTTTTCCTCAATTGCAATATTAAAAATTGAGGTCAATGAGTTTAGCCTTGTGTACATGGTGTTCCTGCTCCATGGCCCACCGTTTTTCTTGAGGTTCATCGTTCGATAATCCCTTACTTTGTAGAAATCGATTTCCTCAACTGGAGTCTCAGCGATCGAAACCGGCAGGTTTGGATGCAAGGCTTTGTTCCAATTATCAAATGTTGAATCGCGGATTTCTGCTGCTGAGTAGATCCTTGCTTGCTTGGCAAGCTCTTTGACAGTGAGTGACATGTGTTTTTGGGTTATAAGCAACGCCTATCGATAACCTATTGAAAAACCCCACGAAGTGTGGGGTTAAGTGAGTTAAACGGAGAGGGTCGGATTCGAACCCACTTTTTTATAGGCGTTGCCTCAAATATAGCACCCATTGACCACTTGACTAATAAGCAGGACTTATCTCAAGGCCTCTTAGTTTTCCACAGGTCAACGCCGTTGTTCAAAGTATTGACCCACAAGAAACGGTTCAGAGCCTTTGCGGTATCCAACAGTTTGACGGAGGCGATACTTGTCGTCATTCAGCAGTCTAATCTCTTCCCGGAAAGTCATGCCGTCATAAGCGCTATGAAAAACAATCGTGTCGTCATCGATCATTTCCATGCGGCTGTCGGTGGGATCATCACTGAAATAGCCGATATCACGCTTGAGTAGATCGCCTTCAATCACCATGTTCATGATGCCTTCACTGACTTCTCCTTCCCAACTAATGTTGACATCTTTGTCGTCTGCTTTAATTGTGAACTCAGTTGTGTACTTATCATCTTTGGCAGCAGGCATCGAAAGATAACGACGATAAGAAATCCAATCTCCCGTGCAACGAGAAAACCATTTAGAAAAATTTTTAGTCATATTTATAATCTAACTATCCGAATTCTAACTAGAATTCTTAAACAAGAGCCAAGTAGATCTATATTCAAATAAAGGAGTATTAGTCTTTGTTGATTATATTTTTGTAGAAGTTGGCTTTCTTCTTTAGCTTTGGAGAAGCATCTGGATCTTTTAGAACTTTATTTGCAAATTGCTTTCTTCCATCTGGTGTATCAGCGTAACCAGCTTTTGTTGCAGCAGCAGTGAACGTTCCTTTCGTTCCACCTTTTTTACGGTGAGACATTTTCTTGAACGCCTTGGCTAAAGATTTTGCTTGCTTGCGCTTTTCAGACATTTATCACTTCAAATTAAAATAAGAATCCAAATAAACCTGCTTTCCTTTTAGCTTTTGATGAAACTGAAGGAGGGTCTATTGAGTTGAAACTTTCAGGCGACTGCCATCCGTAGTCAGTACCGCCCCATTTAACTGGTGAACCATCACGTACAGCAGGTGTACCAAACTTTCTAGTAAGGTCATTAGCTAGTGTTGAATTAATTGAGTCCATTGCTGGAGTAACAGCAAGTTCTGCTTCAGCGGCACGTCGTCTAACTAGTCCTGGTGTTTCATTATTGTTATACAAAGGCAGGGCTTCAGCAATGGCTTGTGGGTCGCTAGCACGAATTGCTCTATTAATTGTGCCAAACCCATCTTCATCATAAATAAAATTAGGTCCAACATTAAACGCAAATGAATCAACAGCAGCCTTGGCGTTAGGGGGCAGCTTTTGATACCCTGATTCATTTTCTAGATTCTCTGTGGCTCTCTTTAAATGAAACTGCAATAGCTCTTCTGCTTCAGGTCTATCAATAGTGTCCCCTAATTGAACAAGGTTGCCATCTTTATATGAAGTAGCACCAATTCCAATTGTTGGAATCCCTTCACTATCAAGGTAGGCGTTTGTTTCAAAGCCTTCAAATTCAGCAATCATATTATTACGATCACGAATCCTTTTTGCTCGGGTATCTCTAATGGGCATTTGAGTGTCAGTCCTTTTGATTAAAAGTAAAACAAATAATTAATCCGGCTGCTTGCTATATTGTTTACCTTTGGCAGTATCAGCACGCTTTTTGTCTGAGGTTTTCTTGTAGTCTTTATCTGACATAGCGTCACGCTTTTTCTTAGGCAGATAACGTTCGCCTGTTGCGTCCTTACCTTCAGTTGAATTCTTGCCTGACTTAGTGCCCCAGTCTTCTTTAGTCCACTTCTTCATTTTGTTTGACTTAGCAGTCGGCTTTTTGCCTTCATATTTTCCGCCACTTTCTTTGTAAATCTTGGTCGCTAGCTGCATTGCACGAGCACTATGCTTCCCACCCATACGTGCTTTGGCTTTTGCCTTAGCAGCTGCCCATTTTTTTGGGTCTTTCTTTTTTGCAATACCGTCAGCCATGATTAACGTCCGTAGAGTGCTTCAGTAATTCCCCAATCACCTTCAAGAGGATTAAAGTTACTACCAACAAGAGCAGTTCGATTCCTAAACTCTTGTAAGAAGGGATTAGTTTTATCCCTTTGTTCTAATGTAACAGTCGATCCATCAGAAGGTTCTACATAAGTAGGTTCAGCAGATCTGCCATAGAGAGGATCACGTTTATCAGCAGCAGTTCTCATGTGTGAATCAAGATCTTTACCAGTCATGACTTCTAAGAATGTACTGTATGCATCTTTAACATCATTTGCTCTGTCAGCAATCATGACAGGAGGTGCTACAACACCTGCTGCTACTCTTAATGGACCAGAAAGTACTTTAGCTCCTGCTTT
>MDTG01405127.1_pt1 | contig 10886 bp, 9 predicted proteins | sample 811421 | NCBI WGS metagenome assembly MDTG01 (sample SAMN05326645, study PRJNA326480) | marine metagenome | isolation source: seawater | place: Pacific Ocean: South East | collected 2011 | reverse complement strand
GACTTCAGGTGATGTTTATACTGGATCAGACACAGTTGAATATTTAGCAAGCGGTGTTAAGGACAGAGTGTTTTTTGCTACTAATAAATCATCACTAACTTCTGCTTCAAGAGAGACTTTAAGAAAACAAGCTACTTACTTAAGAAAAAATAAAAAACTTAACGTTACTATTGAAGGCCACGCCGATGAAAGAGGTACAAGAGAGTTTAACTTGGCTTTAGGCGAAAGAAGAGCTAACGCAGTTAAAGATTATTTAATGACGTACGGAATTTCAGGAAAAAGAATTTCTGTAATTAGCTATGGTAAAGAAAGACCGGTAAACTCAGAGTCTACTCCATTAGCTTGGTCTCAAAATAGAAGATCAGTCACAGTAAAAGTAAAATAACCTAATATAGCAATTATTTATAAAGACCCTTTGGTAAAACAAAGGGTCTTTTTTTTGCCATTATGTCAAATTAAAAAAACACTATGAAGTCAATTAAAAAAAAATATTCAGCTTTGATCTTAGCTTTATGTTTATTTAATTTTAATACCTTGCATTCAGATGAAAAGGTAGAGGCCATAATTGATCAAATGCAAATTATTACACAGGACTTGAAAACACTCGAGAAAGCCTTTTACAAAAATTCAGATATAATTGATAAAAATAAATCTTCAAATCTAAATAATTTAAATGAGGATGTATTAACAAAACATTTATTACGTTTAAATGAGATAGAAGAACAATTCAGACAGCTAACTAATAAATTTGAAGAAATAAATTTTAAAATGGATAAATTATCTACAAGAGTTACTAAGATGCAATCTGATAATCAAATGAGATTTTCTGATTTAGAAAGTGTTGATCCGAGTCAAAAAGTTAATAAAAAAAAAGCTAAACTTCCTGGAACAAGTGAACCACAAGATCTAGGGGCAACACCAGGATATTCATTAAATAATTTACCAGAGGAACAAGAAACAGTTTCTGTTGGTACAACCGCAGCTGTTACTACAACTGAAGCAGAGCGTTCAGAGTCTTTACTTCCAAATAAAGCTCCTAAAGAACAATACGACTTTGCAATAAGTTTTATGAAAATAGGAGACTATGAAACAGCTGAGTTTGCATTAAAAGAATTTATAGATAAAAATAAAGATCATGACCTCGCAGGTAATGCACAATACTGGTATGGAGAAACATTTAGAATAAGGCAATTGTATTCAGATGCGGCGACTGCATATTTGGACGGGTATCAAAATTATCCTAAAAGTGATAAGGCACCTGATAATCTCTTAAAACTAGGTATCACTATGGTTCAACTTGGTGAAAAAGAGCAAGGTTGTACTATGATAACGGGAATAAAAAAACAATATCCAAAAGCTAGCAAGTCTGTGTTACAAAAAGCTCAGTATGAGCAAAAAAAATTCAATTGTTCTAAATCTTAAAAACAGCCTCTCAAGTTCTGAGCCAATATCAAATATATTCTTAAATTTTAAATCTAAAATTTCAAAATTAAAAACAAATAAATTTTTAGTAGCTGTTTCAGGTGGGCCGGATAGCTTGGCTCTTGTAGCTTTGTGTAGAGATTATGAGCTTAATAATAAAAAAATTAAGTTTCATTATGTCCTTATAAATCATGGAATAAGAAAAAATTCCTCTGAAGAAGCAAAGCAAGTAAAAAAAATATTAAAAAAACAAAACATTACATTAAAAGTAATTACCAACAAAAAAAAAATAGTAAATAATATTCAGCATAACGCTAGAAAAACAAGATACTCTCTTTTAAGCGCTGAATGTAAAAAAAAGAAAATAAGAACTATACTCACAGGTCATCATAAAGATGATCAAATTGAGACTTTTTTGATTAGGCTATCAAGAGGAAGTGGTATTCAAGGCCTTTCCTCAATGAGCACTATCACAGCTTTAGACAATAAGATAAAACTTTTTCGACCTTTACTAAGTGAAGAAAAAAAAAATCTTATTGTTATAACCAAAAAAGTTTTTGGAAACTTTATTAAGGACCCGAGCAATAATAACAAAAAATTTTTAAGATCTAGTATGCGAAAACTTCTGCCTATATTAAAAAGGCATGGGATAAGTGACAATCAAATAATCAAATCAATAAATAACTTAAAATCTTCAAATAAAACAATTAATATTTATTTCGGGGAAGTATTCAAAAAAATAGTAAAAAAAAGGCACAAAAAGATTTTTATCAAAAAAAATGATCTATTTTCATTAAACGATGAAATTCAAATTAAGATTTTGGGAAAAATAATTAAATCTATTAAAAAAACTGAATACCCTCCTAGAGCAAAAAAATTACAGACTGCCCTTAAATTTTTAAATACAAGAAGAGATTCTAAGCGTCAACTTGGGGGATGCTCATTAATATCCAAAAATAATCATATAATTATCCATAAATCATTGTAATAAATGGTTTTATCTAAGTTATTTTGCCATATTTACAACTTTATTATTTTCAAATATTACTTGTTTATTGTAAAAAAATACTTATTTAACAATTATGAATTTTAAAAATCTATTAATGTGGGCCATTATCATTTTCCTTTCTATAGGATTATTTAATATGTTTCAGGATCCTAAGAAAATTAGCTCAAATAATAACAAAATGGCTTTTTCTAAATTTTTAACTGAGGTAGACGCTGGAAGAGTAGTTGAAGTTGAAATACAAGGAAACAACATTTCTGGTTTATTAGCAGATGGAAATAATTTTACTACCTTCTCTCCAAATTATCCCAATCTTGTAGAGAAACTATCTGAGAAAGGTGTAAGTATAACAGCTTCACCGAAAGAAGATAAAATGCCATCTCTATTAGGCATACTTCTATCTTGGTTTCCAATGTTGTTGCTTATAGGAGTTTGGATTTTTTTCATGCGACAAATGCAAGGAGGTAAAGGTGGAGCCATGGGATTTGGACGATCCAAAGCTAAACTTTTAAATGAGGCAACTGGCAAAGTTACATTTAATGATGTTGCAGGTGTAGAAGAAGCAAAAGAGGAAGTGGAAGAGATTGTTGAATTTTTAAGAGATCCGAAAAAATTTAGTAGACTGGGCGGTAAAATTCCTAAAGGAGCATTATTAATAGGTCCTCCAGGCACAGGAAAAACTTTGTTGGCTAAGGCAATAGCTGGCGAGGCAAATGTTCCTTTCTTTTCGATCTCTGGTTCAGACTTTGTAGAGATGTTTGTAGGTGTTGGCGCATCTAGAGTAAGAGATATGTTTGAACAAGGAAAAAAAAATTCGCCTTGTATAATTTTTATTGATGAAATTGATGCTGTTGGTAGAAGCAGAGGTGCAGGTCTTGGAGGTGGTAATGATGAAAGAGAACAAACTTTAAACCAACTATTAGTAGAAATGGATGGATTTGATACAAATGAGGGTATTATACTTATTGCAGCTACTAACAGACCAGATGTCCTTGATCCTGCATTATTAAGACCAGGTAGATTTGATAGACAAGTAGTTGTTGGTAATCCCGATATAATTGGAAGAGAAGCAATTCTGAAAGTTCATATTAAAAAAATTAATACTGGTCCGGATGTAAAATTAAGAACTATTGCCAGAGGTACTCCGGGGTTTTCAGGCGCTGATTTAGCAAATTTAGTCAACGAAGCAGCTCTCCTAGCTGCGAGAAAAAATAAAAGAGTTGTTACTATGTCTGATGTTGAAGACGCAAAAGATAAAGTAATGATGGGCGCTGAGAGAAGATCAATGGTCATGAGTGAAGATGAAAAAAAACTCACTGCATATCATGAGGGTGGACATGCTATAGTTGCCTTAAACGAAAAAGCTTCAGACCCTATTCACAAAGCAACAATTATCCCAAGAGGACGTGCTTTAGGAATGGTTATGAGACTTCCCGAGAGAGACCAATTGTCAGTAACAAGAGAAAAAATGCATTCAGATATAGCTGTAGCTATGGGAGGAAGAATTGCTGAAGAGATTATTTTTGGTCACGATAAAGTGACTTCTGGAGCATCTTCAGACATAGACATGGTAACGAAAATGGCAAAAAATATGGTTACAAAATATGGTATGAGCGCAGAATTAGGAACAATAGCTTATGGAGAGAATGAGGAAGAAGTTTTTTTAGGTAGATCTGTAACTAAGCAACAAAACATGTCAGAGGAAACTGCGAGAAAAGTTGACTCTGAGGTAAAAAAAATAGTTGATAAAGGTTACGAAAGAGCAAGAGCTATACTCACTGAGAAAATTGATGATTTACATAAAATTGCAAAAGCTTTGCTTGTTTATGAAACTTTGTCAGGTGATGAAATTAGGGATCTAATTCTAAAGGATAAAAAACCCACTAGATCTTTTGAAAATGAGTCAAGAGATGATGCAAAAGAGACATCCGCCCTAGGAACAATAGGTTTAAAACCTAAGCCCGTTCTTTAAATTAATGATCAAATATTACACTCGAGCGTGTAATTTTAAATACGGTTCTGCAGCGAGGCAACTAATTAAAAGAAAACAAGCACTTCCACTATGTGGAAATAAAGATATATCTTTTAATGAAATTGAACTTATCACCAGAAAAAAAAATAAGGTTTCCTCAAAAATTATTAATTACAAAAACGTAAATTTACTTCGCCCTACTCAAAAAAAAAAAGTAAAGCAAGATTTAAAGAAAATTACAATAAAAAGAAAAAATTTTTTAATTAATGTTAATTTTTTTTACCCATCCATAATGGGAATTTTAAATTTGACCCCGGATAGTTTTTCAGACGGAGGTAAATTTAATAAAAAAAAAAAATCATTCAAACATATCAAATATATGATTAAACATGGTGCAAATATAATTGACGTTGGTGGAGAGTCAACAAGACCAGGTTCCAAAACTATTAATCCATTAACAGAATGGAATAGAGTAAAATACGTTATTAAAAATTTCAAAAAAAATTTTAAAAAAACTTGTTTATCGATCGATACCAGAAAATCTGACTTAATGATTAAAAGTACTAAATATGGCGTTGATATCATAAATGATGTTTCAGGATTTAATTACGATCAAAATGCATTACCAAAGTTAAGACCATATAATATCGCTAAAGTAATTCATCACATGCAAGGAACACCAAACACAATGCAAAAAAATCCAAAGTATAAAAATGTTTTATTGGATATATATGATTTCTTTGAAAAAAAGATTAATGATAGCACCAGCAATAAAAAGATTATTCTAGATCCTGGAATTGGTTTTGGTAAAAATTTGAAACATAATTTGACTTTAATTTCTAAAATATCTTTGTTTCATAGTCTTGGCTTTCCGATATTGATTGGAACTTCTAGAAAAAGATTTATTAATCAAATATCTGGAAAAAACGACAGTAAAGACAGAACCGGCGGCACAATTGCTTCAGTCCTTTTTTTATTGTCTCAAGGAGTGCAGATTTTTAGGGTGCATAATGTTAATGAAGTACGACAAGGAATATTAGTTTTTAAAAAGATACTATCTCATAAATGAAAAATAAATATTTTGGCACAGATGGAATTAGAGGAACAGTCAATCAAGGGAATATTACTGGTGAAAAATTTTTTAAATTTGGTCTCGCCTCTGGAACATATTTTAAAAATCTAAAGAAATCTAAACAAATAGCAATAATAGCAAAAGATACTAGATTGTCTGGTTACACATTAGAACCAGCTTTAGTATCAGGTTTAGTTTCAGGAGGTATGCACGTTTTTACTTTAGGACCCCTGCCTACAAATGGATTAGCAATGTTAACTAAACTAATGAAAGCAAACATGGGAATTATGATTACTGCATCCCATAACCCTTTTTATGACAACGGTTTAAAACTATTTGGTCCAGATGGGATGAAGCTATCAGATAAAATTGAAAAAAAAATTGAAAAATTAATAGATGCCAAAAATACTAAACAACTGACAAATCCAAAGTTATTAGGAAGGGTTAAAAGATTAGAAGATGGAAATGACAAATACATCAAAATATTAAAAAATAATTTTCCAAAAAATTTTCACTTAAAAAGCACAAAGATTGTTTTAGATTGTGCAAATGGTGCCTGTTATAAGGCAGCTCCTAAGCTTTTAAAAGAACTTGGCGCAAAAGTAATTTCAATCGGAGTAAAGCCAGATGGTTTTAATATCAACGAAAAATGTGGGTCAACACACCCTTCAAAAATTATGACAGCGGTTAAAAAATTTAAGGCTCACGTTGGCATTTCATTTGATGGTGATGCAGATCGAATTATAATGTGTGATGAAAAGGGTAAAATTGTTGATGGAGATCAAATTATTGCAATGCTTGCTCGAAGATGGAAATTAAAAAAGATTTTAAAAGGAGGAGTAGTTGGTACTTTAATGTCTAATTACGGCCTAGAATATTTCCTCAAAAAACAAAACATAAAATTTTCAAGATCAAAAGTTGGGGACCGATATGTTAAAGAGAAAATGAAAAAATTAAACTTTAATTTAGGCGGTGAACAGTCAGGGCACATCATTTTAGGAAAATTTGCGACCACCGGCGATGGATTATTAGTGGCTTTAGAGGTTTTATTCTCATTAAGAAAAGGAATAAAGGCAAGTAAATTATTAAATGTTTTTAAACCTTTGCCTCAAATTTTGGAAAATGTAAGCGTAAAAGATAAAAATATCATTAATAAAAAAAAATGTAAAAATGCGATTAAAAAAGCTGTTAAAATTATGAGTAAGAATGGACGAATTTTAGTTAGAAAATCTGGAACAGAACCAAAAATAAGGATTATGGCCGAGTCATATGATAAGAGTTTAATTTTTAAATGTATAAAAATAATTAAAAGTTCAATAAAATAATTGAAACCAAAATCAAAAATATTAATAATTGCAGGCTCAGATTCATCTGGAGGAGCTGGAATTCAAGCAGATATAAAAACTGTTACTGCATTAGGAGGTTACGCTATGACAGCTATTACCGCAGTCACATCTCAAAATACAACTGGAGTCAACTCGGTATTTGCTCTTCCACCTTCTGAAATAGAGAATCAAATAATATTTACTTCTAAAGACATAAAACCAGATGCAATTAAAATTGGCATGCTTCATTCTTCAAAAGTTGTTTTCTCGGTTATTAAAGCTTTAAAAAAGATTAAAACAAAAAAAATAATTTTAGATCCTGTTATGGTTGCTAAAGGAGGATTTAAATTAATAAATGATAAAGCCATAAATGTACTAAAAAATAAACTAATTATGAAAGTAGATTTAATTACTCCTAACATTCCTGAAGCTGAAATTTTAACAAATATCAAAATTAATAATTTAAATGATATGAAGAAATCTGCTAAAGTTTTACTTGGTCTAGGAGTGAAAAACGTTTTGATAAAAGGCGGACATAGCAAAACAGTACTAATGCATGATATTTTTCTCAATAAAAAAAAATGTCAAATTTTTAAAAGTAAAAGAATTAGAACAAAAAATACACATGGCACTGGCTGCACGTTATCAAGTGCAATTGCTACTTTCTATGCATGTGGAAAAACTTTAAATAAATCTTGTGAGCTTGCGATTAAATATGTTAATCAATCAATTAGATCTAACCTAAATTATGGAAGGGGTCATGGGCCAATTAATCATTTAAACTCTATTAAAATAAATAGGAAATTTAGATAATGAAAAATGTTGTTGTTGTGGGATCACAATGGGGTGATGAAGGAAAAGGCAAGATTGTAGATTGGCTTTCTAGTGAAGCTGACATAGTTGTAAGATTTCAAGGCGGTCATAACGCTGGCCACACTTTAGTAATTGATGGCGTGACTTATAAACTAAGGTTGTTACCATCAGGAATTGTAAGAAAAAATAAAATTTCAGTTATTGGGAATGGTGTCGTTATTGATCCTTGGGCTTTATTAGATGAAATTAAAGAAATTAAAGAGAAGGGCGTGATAGTTAATGAGAATAATTTAATTATATCGGAAGCGGCAAATTTAATTCTACCTTTTCATAAAGAAATGGATGAAATAAGAGAAGACTCAGCAGGAAAAGCAAAAATTGGGACGACTCGAAGAGGTATTGGTCCGGCCTATGAGGATAAAATTGGAAGAAGATCAATAAGAGTAATGGATTTAATTTCAGAAAGTAATTTAGACCATAGATTAGAAACAGTTTTAGCTCACCATAATGCGATAAGAAAAGGATTAGGAAAGAAGGTTTACGAAAAAGGCCAATTAAAAAAAGATCTTTTAAAAATAGCTCCATCTATATTAAAATTTTCCCAACCAGTTTGGAAAAAACTAGATGAATATAAATCAAATAAAAAAAAGATATTATTTGAAGGTGCTCAAGGAATTTTGTTGGATGTAGACCATGGAACGTATCCGTTTGTAACATCTTCAAATACTGTAGCATCATCGGCTGCCACAGGAACTGGTTGTGGAATTAATACAATTAACTATGTATTAGGTATCACAAAGGCTTATACTACTCGAGTTGGAGAAGGACCTTTTCCAACAGAATTAAAAGATAACATAGGTGAGATTTTGGGAACAAGAGGAAAAGAGTTTGGAACTGTTACAAGTAGAAAAAGAAGGTGCGGGTGGTTTGATGGAGTTCTAGTTAGGCAAACAATAAAAATTTCCGGTATTAATGGTATAGCATTAACAAAATTAGATGTTCTTGATGAATTAGATGAAATTAAAATGTGCGTGGGTTATGAGTTAAGAGGAAAAAAAATTGACTATCTCCCAGCTGCAGTCGAAGATCAATTACAGGTTAAACCAATTTATAAAATATTTAAGGGATGGATGGTATCGACAAAAGGCACCAAATTATTTAAAGATCTTCCTAAAAATGCCCAAAAATATATTAAAAGCTTAGAAGAGTTTATAGAAACAAAAGTTGCAAGTATTTCAACAAGTCCAGAAAGAAAAGATACGATTTTAATAGAAAATCCTTTTGCGAGTTAAATTAGTTTTTAGGGAGCAAATTTTTCGATTTACTAGCGTTAATCATAGATTTTTGTAATTTTTCAAAAGCCTTTGTTTCAATTTGCCTTACTCTTTCTCTACTAATATTGAATTTGGAACTTAATTCTTCTAAAGTTTTAGGGTTTTCACAAAGCCTTCTAGCTTTTAAAATTTCAGTTTCTCTTTCAGTAAGTATACTCATTGCATTTTTTAATAATTCTTTTCTATCCTCGTATTCCTGTTGTTGAGAAAGTAAAAGTTCTTGATCTAAATTATCGTCAACAAGCCAATCTTGCCACTCTTCCGTCTCCCCAGCTTTAATAGGGCTATTTAAAGATTTTTCTTGACCCATCATTCTTCTGTTCATGTTAATTACTTCTTCCGAGTCAACATCCAGTCTTTTTGAAATTTCTTGCACTTGATTGTCTTTTAGATCACCTTCCTGACCTGGAGCGATTTGATTTTTAATTTTTTTAAGATTAAAAAAAAGTTTTTTTTGCGCAGTAGTAGTTCCCATTTTCACTAGACTCCATGATCTAAGAACATACTCTTGTATAGCTGCTTTGATCCACCACATTGCGTATGTAGCTAATCTAAAACCTTTATCAGGATCAAACTTTTTAACAGCTTGCATTAATCCAATGTTTCCCTCAGAAATTAATTCATTTACAGGTAACCCATAACCTCTATATCCCATCGCAATTTTAGCTACCAATCGCAAATGACTTGTAACTAATTTATGTGCGGCTTTTAAATTTCCCCTATCTTTCCAATTCTTCGCAAGCATGTACTCTTCCTCAGCGTCAAGCATAGGAAACTTCTTAATTTGTGATAGGTACAAAGATAAACTCCCGGAGGAGGGCGTGGGTAAATTTGTAATTTCTTTATTTTTTGACATATTCAATAAGATATATAATTTTAATCTTTATAATTATCAAGATAATCAATTAATTTCTTAAATTTATTGGGTAATTTTGTTTTAAATTCTAATCTTTCTGAATTTCTTGGATGTTTAAATCCTAAAGTCGATGCATGTAAAACTTGACCCTTAAAAGAATTTAAAATTTCATCAAAATTTTTATCTAATTTTTTAAACTTCATATTTTTTTTACGATATTTTTTATCACCTAATATACTTGTCCCTTTATAAATCATATGAACTCTAATTTGATGTGTTCTTCCAGTTTCCAACTGGAATTCTATTAAACTAATTTTTGGTATATTTTTTTTATTGAAAACTTTTTGAGTTGAATACTTTGTAATCGCTTTTTTACCTTTTAAATCATCTGTGGTCATTAACTGTCTATTTTTTTTGCTTCTTGTAATTAATGTTTGAATAGTTCCTTTTAAAGGTCTAAGCACTCCCCATACCAAAGCAACATATCTTCTATTAATAGAGTGATTACTAAACTGTTCGCTTAAAAAGGAGTGAGTAAAATTATTTTTTGCTATTACCAATAATCCACTTGTATCTTTATCTATTCTGTGAACTATACCAGGTCGCATACCTCCACTTAAGTCTGACAATTTATTTTTATAATTTCCTACTAGCATATTAACTAAAGTGTCGTTTTTATTTCCAGCTCCCGGATGAACTACTAGTCCCTGAGGCTTATTTATAACTATAAGGTCCTTATCCTCATAAATGATATCAATTGGTTTCTTTGAAGGAAGTAAATTTTTATTTAGTTCATGTTCTAAAGAAATTTTAATTATATCATTTTCTTTAATTTTTTTTGACTGGGACTCAATTATAAAATTATTTACTTTTACCTTTTTTGAATTAATAAGTTTTTTAATATTTGATCTTGTAAATTCTTTTACCTTTTCTGTTAAAAAAATATCAATTCTTTTACCTTTATCAAATAAGGAGGCTGAAATTTTTATTGTTTTATTTTTCATTTGTTTTAAATTACTACTTGTGCGTTCGTAGCTCAACTGGATAGAGCGTCTGACTTCGGATCAGAAGGTTGAGGGTTCAAAT
>MDTG01401066.1_pt1 | contig 10886 bp, 7 predicted proteins | sample 811421 | NCBI WGS metagenome assembly MDTG01 (sample SAMN05326645, study PRJNA326480) | marine metagenome | isolation source: seawater | place: Pacific Ocean: South East | collected 2011 | reverse complement strand
TGGTCGTGACAAGGATTGAACTTGTGACCCCTACGATGTCAACGTAGTGCTCTCCCACTGAGCTACACGACCATGATTAGGATTTGGTGAATATAAAGACTTAGGCTTAGGATGTCAAACCACTTCGAGTGCTCTATGATATGGAAAATAGAAGGTTCTAATGATCAAAAAGTACTTACTCGGAGTAGATTATCCATCCGATCCAAATGCAGGCAAAAAGCTTGAAGGCTCCATGTGGGCAATGCTTGCCACACAGATTCGAGATTTTAAATACTACTATCTTCTTGGGGCAGTTTGTCTTTTTTTGACTCATTATATCCAATCCCAGCTTCCTGTCTTGGCGAAAGAGGTCGCCGAATTAGTAGGTGAGGGTAAGGAGTTTAAAAACTACTATTTACTTTTATTTTTTGCCGTCGGAATAGTCGTTTTCAGGACTCTTTCAAGGTTGCTCTACTTTTTTCCCGCCAGAATATTGGAGCGGGACTTTAGGCTTAATCTTGTCAAAAAATTAGAGTCTTGTCCTCCGTCGAGATATAGAACATTTACTTCAGGAAACATTTTTCAAACTATTTTTAGTGATGTAGAGCAAATGAGAGCGATGGTTGGGTTTGCTCTCTTACAGCTTGGTAACGTTGTCATCGCTGGGGCTGTTCTTCTACCTCAAATTTCAAGTTTTAATGACAAATTACTTTTGCCACTTCTTCCGATGCTCATGAGTTCGGTTGTATTTACTTTTGTTGTGGCAAGAATGAGAAAGTACTCTAAAGCGGCTTTGGACGCCCAAGCTTTGGTTCAAAATAATATTATTGAAAGCTACAACGGAAAAGAGACGATCAAAAACTTTCACGCTGAAGACTCTTTTATAAAAAATTTCAACTCGCTTTCATATAAAGAACTTTTCAACTTTTATATTGCAGGAAAAGGAATTGCCTTTTCTATCCCGCTAATTCCTCTTGGTGTGGGAGCTAGTTTAGTATGGGGAGCAAAAATTATTTCAGATCAAGGTATGGATGCGAGTAGTTTGATTTATTACTCCGGAATGACCTTTTTATTTTTGGAGCCACTAGCTTTTATCTCTTGGATTGGAATTGTCTTTGTCAGTAGCGCTGCAGCTTGGGATCGAATCAAAGAGCTTGTTGATAAAATTGAGGTTGAGTCTGACGAGGAGAAAAGCTTAACAAAAAACAATAGTGAACCAGATCATTTGAAAGTGATGTTCTGGGAAAAACAACTGCCGCTTAGGTTTGAGGGAAATAAAAAGTATGTATTTGTGGGGCCGACAGGGGCAGGTAAAACAGAGATACTGGGACAACTTGCCTATTTATATAAATTAAAAGGAAAAAAAATAGGTTATGTCGCTCAAACTCCTTATGTGTTTGATGACACATTGGAGAAAAATTTATTTTTAGGCGAAAAGATTACAGATGAAAAAAAGCAAAAGGCCTTGAAGCTTCTTGAGATCTTTGGGCTTCGTGAACTTGAAGAATCAGAAGAAAAACTTTTTAAGATGCCCCTTGGAGAAAATGGGAAGCGTCTTTCAGGTGGACAAATAAAACGAATGTGTCTTGTTAGATCCCTTCTTCTAGAGAGTGATTTATACATTTGGGATGATCCTTTTTCTTCGGTCGATTTGATCCTAGAAAAAGAAATTATCTCAAAACTAAACGCTCTTGAGTTATTTAAAAATAAAACCTTAATTTTTTCCTCTCATCGCTTGGTTTCAGTTAAGTATTCTGATGAGTTAATACTTATTAACAAAAACAAGGGAATTGAAGAATCAGGAGAGACTGGACGACTGCTCGAATCTAGTCTTCCAGTTCAAAATTTTTTTGAAGAGCAAAACTTCGCCAATCAAACCTCACCAGTTGAGGTGAAACAATGAAAAAATTAGATATAAAATCAATGTTCTTTTTTAAAGAGGTTTACTGGCTTTTTGCCTTGTCTTTTTTATGTATGATTGCGACGAGCTACCTGGGCCACCTTACACCAAAAGTAATTTATCAACTTTCGGCGAATTTTAATCAAAAAGATCTTTTTAACGAAACTCTTTTAAGTCTTGGGTTGATACTTGGTGGTGTTTTTATTTCAAGATTAATTTACCAGCTTCTTATTAATAAATACGTCATGCTCGTTTTGGAAAATATTAGAACCGTTTGCTATTCAAGCTGGTTACACTCTTATGATTTAATTGAAAATAAATCAGGGAAGGATGATCATCAATTTCCTATGGGTGAATTAATCTCCAGATTAATGAACGACACTCAGGCATTTAGAGAGCTTTTAACCTCTGGCGCCTTAAGTATTATCATCAGTATCGTTTACGTTATAAGCTGCATTGTTGGGTTTATTGACATGGATTTTTTCATGGGTGGAACCATCGCTTTTTTTCAGGTTGTCGCAACCATCGCTTTAATCTATGGATCCAAATATATGCGAGATATTTTTCATAAAGTGCGCGCCTCTCGAGGGGATGTCTCCAGGCAAATGGCCAACATCACTGGTGGGTTTGGGCAAGTCTATTACCTTGATCATAAAAACTATGCGTCAAAAGATGGGGAGAATTTTTATAACGATTTTATGCGAAAACAGTTAAAAGCAAACGTTTGGGATGCTGGCTACTATTCAGTTGCGGAGAGTCTTTATCCATTGTTTATTATCGTTGTTATTTTTGTGGCACCATACTCAAAAGTTATCGAAGGGGCATTAATCTTTGCTATTGTTGATTTAATTCAACGAAGTATTGAACCGATTAAAGCAATCGCCGGAAAAATTGCTAACATCCAACGTGCCTACACGGGGCTAGAGAGAATTCAACATTTTTATGATCAAGTCATAAAAAAAGAATCAAGTGCTGACTATAAACGTATTAGTGAAAGTAAATCTGAGCTGAAGGATCTTAAAGTAAATATTAAAAGGTTTATATATCCTAGGAAAAATAAGGATGAATCAAAAAGGTTTGAGTTAAGAGATATAAACTTTAGTGCGACCTCTGGAAATACCTATGGGTTCGTTGGCGTGAGTGGGTGTGGTAAATCGACTCTTTTGAAGATGTTATCAGGTGCTGTTTTACCTGACGAGGGTGAGATTGAAGTCACTACTTCAAATGGAGTGATCAGGTTTCCAAGAAGAGAGGACAGGTTGTCCTATAGAGGTCTTGTAAGTTTAATCTCTCAAGATAGTCATGTATTCAGTGAAAATTTAAGATTTAATATAACCCTTGGCTTTGAAGGTGATGATTTTGATCTGTTTTGGACAGATGTTTGTCGCTACGTGCCCTATTTATTAAGCTGGGGTATAAGTCCACTTGACACGATTAATCTTAAAGAAATTTCTGATGGGCAAAAACAACTTATATGTGCTCTTAGGGCTTGCTACCTGAAAAAAGAAATTGTGTGTTTTGATGAGATATCTTCCGCGTTGGATTCTGACCTGGAGCTTGCTTTACGAAAACTTGTGCAGTTAATTCAGAAATACTCTTTAACTTTTATTGTGGCCCATCGAATAGAGACGGTTCTTCAAGCAGATAAAATTATCGTATTAAAAGAGGGCAGGGTTGTCGATTCAGGAACAAATGAAGAGCTTCAAAAAAGTTCAAAATACTATCAAGAATTTATCGCTGAACTGGAAAGATAACATTTGTGATTCCTATCCTTCGTGATCTAAAATATAGGGAATAAATTTAAATGCGAGGTCTTCTATGAAAACGTATATAACTGTAGGTTCTCTACTTAGTACCCTAATCTTTTTTTCTTGTATGAAAGAAGCCACTACATCTCCAAGTTTTGTCTATAAAGATGGTGGGTCTGCGGGTGCTGTCTTAAGCTTTAACGGTGAGGTTGTTAAGACTCAGGAATTTAATAAGGGAATTGAAAACGATATTTATGAATTAGAAAACAAGCTTTATGAATTAAAAATGAATAGAGCGCGTGGGATGATTCTTGAAAAGCTTGTAGAAAAAGAAAAAGCCGGAAAGAAAATGACTAATGATGAGTGGCTTGAAAAAGAGGTAATCAGTAAAGTTGAGGTTTCAAAAAAAGACATTGATGCCTTTATTGTTGAGCGAAAAATTCCTCAGGTTCATGTAAACGATCAATTAAAAGAGCGAGTAAAAAAATACCTAATCGAAGAAAAGAAAAAAGATGCTATAAATAAGTGGCTTGATGCCAAGCTATCTAAAAACCCAGTATCAATTTTCTTTAAAGAGCCTACTCGTCCAGTTTTCGAAATCAATATTGGTAACTCACCGGTTTTAGGAGATAAGTCGGCGCCAGTAACAATTGTTGAGTTTTCGGACTTTCAGTGTCCCTACTGCGCCAAAGGAAGCACACTTGTTCATGATTTGAAGAAAAAGTACGGGAAAAAAATTAATGTGGTTTTTAAAAACTTTCCATTAGATTTTCACCGTCAAGCAAAGACGGCAGCCGTTGCAGGTCTGTGTGCCAATGAACAAAATACAGACTATTTTTGGAAGCTTCATGATCATATGTTTGAAAATCAAAACAAGCTAAAGCCAGAAGAAATTGAAGCGGCGGCAAGTAAAATTAGTGGACTAGATTCTTCAAGATTTTCAAAATGTTTAAAAGACAAAAAATATTTAGCCCAAGTAGAAAGTGATATTAACTCTGGTAAGGACGTAGGTGTAAAATCGACACCAACATTTTTTGTTAATGGGAAGATCATTAACGGTGCTCAACCAATTGAAGTCTTCTCTGAGTTAATTGATAAAGAATTAAACTAAAAAATTTATTTAGTCATCTTGTTAACGGCATTTTTGTCCAAGGGCGAAAATGCCGTTTTTTTTATGTCTATAATTGATGTAGAGGGTAATGACTATATGTCCATTGATGTAACTGACTACACAAATAGATTGAATGATTTAAAAACTGATTTTCAAGAAAAGTTTGATTCGCAAACTCGTGCCCATGAGAGGCAAAAAGATATAATAGAATCGGCCAACAACGAAAAGATTGAAACACAACGTCGTGCCTATGATAATCAAAAAGCAGTTCTAGAAAAAGATGTTAGTGAGATTAAGGATCGCTACGCAAAGAGAACTGATGAAGCATTAAAAAGTATGTCCTCCGAGTACACTAATGAAATTGAAAAAGAAAAAATTCAATCGGAAAAAGACCTCTTTTCCGCAAGAAAGAATTTTAACGAGAAGATGAGTGCCTCAAAAAAGAATTTTGAGCAAAACTTATCAGAGGTGAATGATCTAAAACTAAGAGACTCCTCAATAAAAAGATCTCAATACGAAAAACAACTTACCGACCTTCGCTCAAAAGCAGCACGAGATGCTGAGTCAATTGTCGAAAATGCCAGGGAGAATATTAGTAAATTAAATGCTGATCATCAAAAAGAACGAAAAAGTATCTTTTTTAAAAATAATAAAGAAAGGGAATTAGCCCAAAAAGAGGCTGTATCTAGAGAAAATAATCTAAAAAATCGATATGGAGAAGCACTTGAGAGTATGAAAAGTGCAAATCAGCGAAGAGTAGAGGACTTGAAGAATGATCAGCGCCAAAAAGTTAAGCAATTAACTAATAACTTTAATCAGGGCCAGTCGGAGCAATTGAAAAAGTTTAATGATGCCCTTGTTGATCAACGAGAAAAATCAAGCCAAGAGATAAAAAATTCTAAGAGTGATTCTTTAAAGAGAGAGGCTGAACTCAATAAGAATATGGCCGATAGAGTAAGGGAAGAGCGGATTAATTACGAAAAAAAATTGGCGAGTTTAGGTCCCCAGGCAGATTCCCTCAATGATAAAAGTAATGCATTTTTACAAAGACAAAGAATCACCAACTTAAAGCGTCAGCTTTACAATGAGAGAGCTTCTTTATCGAGAGAGTCTAAGAAAAACCAGGAAGTTTCAAAAAGTAGGCTAGATGATATGGCCTCAAGTTTTAGACAAAAAAATTATGAGACTGAAAGAAAATTTCGTCAAGCAGAGGCAAACGTAAGGTCTCAAACAGCAAAAGAAAAAAGAGATCTAATTGATTCATATAAAAATGTTTTATCTAAGCAAAAAGTAGAGTCGGAAAATAATAAGCAAGATATTATTAACTTCTCTAAGCGAAAGCTTGAGCGCCAAACAAATAGACTTGGAAAGCAAATTAATATCATTCAAGAACAAAATCAAAAACAGCTTTCAGAAATTCAAAAAAATGCCACTCTGGAGAAGTCTAAGTATATTAGATCCTCCCAGGAGAGATTCTCCAAAGAAAAGGCGAATTTGATTGATAACTTACGAAAAGATTATTCTGAAGTATTTAGTAAATACGAAAACAAACTCAATGAAATGAAGCAGCAAAGAGAGTCTCTTCGAAATATCTATGAAGAAAAAATTCTGGATATTCAGGCGCGTCATTCTGGGCAAGTAAAAGATATCAGAGAAAAACAGCGTGTACGGCGTATTGAGGAGATGAATAACTTTAAAAAAGAGTTCAAGGCAAAAGACTTGGCCAATAAAAAAACAATAAGAGGCCTTGAACAAAAATTTGCCTCCAAACTTAATCAGCAACGGCTGGAAAGTGATCGTTTTTTAAAGCAATCAATGCGTCAGGCAGAGTCTCAAATGAGAAAGTTGAGACTGGAGTACGATGAGAAGCTTGTGAATTTTAATAAAGAGAAAAACAACCTTATTACAGACCTCAGCCGTAAGTCTGATAAGGAAAAAGAAATGCTTGTAAATCAATACGAGCAAAAGCTTGCAAATCTTCAAGATATAATCAACAATGAGCGCGAAAAAGCGAGGCTTCGTACCTCCCAAATAAGCTAGGATTTATATGAGACGCGCCAAAATCGTTGCAACAATTGGCCCTGCGACAAATACCAAAAGCCAGATAAAAAAAATGATACATGCAGGCATGGATGTCGCTAGAGTGAATATGAGTCATGGTGATCATGAAGGCCATAAGCAAGTCATAGAATCAATTCGAGAAGTTTCAAAAGAAGCAAAAAAAACAGTTGGTATTTTGATGGACCTTCAAGGGCCAAAAATTCGGGTAGACCAGCTTGATGGTACTCTAGACCTCAAAGCTGGTGATATGTATTATTTAGGTCGAAAAGATAATTTAGTCTCAGTTGATTCAGATAAAAAAATTTTTAGTGATTATGAATATATATTTGACGATCTTAACACTGGTGAGCGCGTCCTATTTGACGATGGTAAAATAACAGCCAAGTGCACCGAAAAAAAAGATGGATACCTTGTTATTGAGGTTTTAAATGACGGAATCCTTAAGCCAAGAAAAGGGATTAATCTTCCGGACTCTAAGGTTTCCGCGGCAGCCTTTACCAAAGAAGATAAGAAAAACCTTATGTTTGGGATAAAAAATGAGGTTGATTACTTTGCGCTATCCTTTGTAGGAAATGCTGAGGATATAAAAAAGGTAAAGTTTTTACTACATAAATTGAAGTGTTCTCAAAAAGTTGTGGCAAAAATTGAGCGACCTGAAGCAATCAAAAATATTGATGAGATCATTAAAGTGAGTGATGCGATCATGGTTGCTCGAGGAGATATGGGGGTTGAGCTAGGAAACCACCTTGTCCCCGCTGTTCAAAAGGAAATTATTAATAAATGCAATAAAGTAGGCTGCCCGGTTATAACGGCCACTCAAATGCTTGAGTCCATGATGGATAATCCCTCTCCAACAAGAGCGGAAGCTAGTGATGTGGCGAATGCAATTTGGGATGGAACTGATGCTGTCATGCTGTCTGGCGAGAGCGCGGCGGGTAAGTACCCTATTGAAAGTATTCAAATGATGAGTGATATTGTGCTTGAAGCGGAAAAGAAACCAAAAGAGCGTCCATTGATGAGAAATGTTGATTTGAGTTCTGTAAGTGCTTCAATAATGGTTGCGTGCTCCTTAATTGCGGAGAAGATTAAGGCAAAAAGAATTGTCTGCGTTACTCAATCAGGGAATAGTTGTTTAAAGCTCACCAGGTTTAGACCAACTACTCAAGCGCTTGGTGTGACTAACTCTATTCAAGTCGCACGGCGTATGAGTCTTTATTGGGGGGTAACTCCATTTCTCGTTAATGAGAGAAATGACGCTGAAGATATTGAAAATGTAGTGATAAATAAAATCAAAAACAAGCTGGGCCTTCAAAACGGTGATAAGCTGGTCATTTCTCGCGGGGATGGGCAGTTTTTTCAAGAAGGTAAATCTAATAATATTCGAGTTGAAATCATTAAAGATACGCCAAAGGTACGTGGAGGATCAGACACTCTGGTGACGAGTGAGTTCTCTGAAGGACAGATCAATCTAGATACTTTTTCTTGTGCGACTTGTTTTAACTGTGTCTCTACTTGTCCTCATGGAATTTGGAAAAAGCCAATAGACGGATACGGACATGTAAATATTAATGCCATAAAAGCTGAGCGATGCACTTTTGATATGGAGTGCGTTGAAAAGTGTCCAACTGGGGCGATCGAGATTTTAAACAAGTAGGTAGTTATATTTGATTCAAATCTTCTTCGTGAATTAAAAATTGTTGATTTTGGGTACACGGAAGATTCTAGCGCTTCAAGCTTTGAGGGCTATAAAAATTGGGTGAAAAAAAATAAAAACGCGGAGATGAAATATCTCGAAGGAGAAAAACAAAGTCTTCGAGAAAATCTGAAAAATTATTTCCCTGAGTTTCAGTCGGCTTTTTCATTTTTATTTGACTACCGCGCGGATAAAAAGTTTCTTCAAGATAACTTTAAACAAAATCGAATTGGTGGCTACACTTTTGGTTTTTCAGGGAGAGACTATCACCAGCACATCTGGGATTCTCTTGAAAGTATCAAAGATAAGTACTTTAAAGACGCGACAGCTAAAACTGTCTGCGACACAGCACCGGTTTTAGATAGGGACTTAGCCTATCGATGTGGACTTGGTTGGTTTGGAAAAAATTCGATGCTTATCAATCGTCACGTGGGTAGTTATGTGATGATTGGGCATATTCTTTTAGATAAAAAATATCAAATTGAAATCGCTCCTTTTGAGACAGATCATTGTGGACAATGCACGCGTTGTATTGATGCTTGCCCAACCGATGCGATTGACCCGATATCCAGAACAGTTGAATCAACAAAATGTGTTCCTTATTTCACTATAGAAAAATTTAAAGACGATTCAATCCCGCCAGGTAATTACCAGAAGATGGATGAGATTTTTGGCTGTGATATTTGCCAAGAGGTATGTCCATGGAATGATAGAAGTTTTCGGTATGTGGAAACCAAAAACTACGATCTATCAAATGATCAACAGAAAATTAAAAAGATGTTTTTGGAAAAACCTAATGATGAATTAAAATATGAGTTAGAAGGTATTAGCAAAAAGCAATTTAAGCGTGATTGGAAAAATACTTCCTTTGAGCGAACTGGGCGTGACGGGCTAATTAAGAATTTAAAATGGAAGAACAAAAAAAATTAACAATAGGTATTGCTGGGGCCAGTGGGTTTATTGGAAGAAACCTCATCGAGTATCTTCTTCAAACAACGGATTACAATATTGTTGGTTTTTGTCGAGACTCAAAAGGACAGCGATGGAGTGAACGGCTTTCCTGGAGAAGTTGTGACCTCTATTCTCTTTTGGACGCGGATGCGGCACTTATTGATGTTGATGTGGCCATTTATCTCGTTCACTCCATGATTCCAACAGCTCAGTTGTCTCAAGGAAATTTTAGAGATTTTGACCTTATCATGGCCGATAATTTTTCAAGGGCCGCAAGAAAACGTGGGGTAAAAAAAATTATTTATCTCTCAGGGATAATCCCCGCTACAAATAATTTATCCAATCATTTGGCTTCCAGATTAGAAGTAGAAAAAACTTTGCAGGCCAGTGAAATCCCTACTACTGTTTTTAGGTGCGGTTTAATTTTAGGTCCTTATGGATCATCTTTTGAGATGATGGTAAAGCTTGTAAAACGTTTGCCATTAATGGTTTGTCCTGCATGGACAAAGTCTGAGTGCCAGCCCGTTGATTTAATTGATCTTGTTGAAGTTATCTCAAAAAACTTAGCGTTTTCGACAGAGGCGAAGATAGTAAATGTTGTAGGCCCTGAGTCTTATCCCTACGTTGAGCTTTTAAAAAAAACATCAAAAGTTCTTAAAAGAAAAATTACATTTATTAATGTTCCTTATGTTTCTCCAAAGTTATCGACGTTGTGGGTAAGTCTAATCTCAAGGGCGCCTATCAGTCTTGTCAGGCCTTTGGTTTCAAGTCTGAAGCATAATATGAATGACGCCAACAGTGTTCCCGTTGACGAGACAATTGTGACAAACACTGAGTTTGAGGATTCTCTGAAGAGATCTTTTAGCTATTTTAAGAAAAAAAGACTAAATAAACATGAACGAATTTACAGACCTGTTTTAGAGTCTGAAGAAGTTAGGTCTGTTCAGCGTTTCATTCTTCCCAGTGGAAAAGATGCTGCGTGGGTTGCGAGTGAATACATGACTTGGCTTCCAAAGTTTTTAAGCTTCCTCGTGTTTCGAGTGAAATCTACGGATGAGTTTATTTCGTTTAATCTTTTTGGTGTAAGGCTACTTGTTTTAAAGTTTTCACCTGATAGAAGTTCAACTTCTCGACAGTTATTTTATATCGCAGGAGGGGTGCTTGCTGATTACAGCGGTCGTGGTCGATTGGAATTTCGTGAGTCATCGGATAAAAAATATATCATTGCTGCGATTCATGAGTTTAGACCTAATCTTCCGTGGTATATTTATCGTTACACACAAGCAATTTTTCATCTACTTGTTATGAGAGCTTTTGGGAGGCATCTTTGGAAAGTAAACAAAACATCACAGATATAGCCCCAGGCTTTCTTAAGGATTTTCTCCCTTTTATTTCTCCAAAACTTTTTGAAATTATAAATATTCCTGATCTATCTATAAAAAT
>MDTG01091971.1_pt1 | contig 10886 bp, 13 predicted proteins | sample 811421 | NCBI WGS metagenome assembly MDTG01 (sample SAMN05326645, study PRJNA326480) | marine metagenome | isolation source: seawater | place: Pacific Ocean: South East | collected 2011 | reverse complement strand
GGCATCAACAAGTGTTTGACTTCCTGAGTAAACAGGTATTACTTCGGCTCCATTTTTTTTCATAGCTTTTACATTCGGCTGTTGCCTTGCAATATCTTTAGCACCCATAAAAATCTTGCATTTTAAACCAAATTTTTTAGCAGCCATGCTCAACATTTTCCCTGCATAACCAGCGCCGGTATCACCGATTATAAATTTTTTTCCAGATCGTTTGGCAAGTAAGCAATGTACAGTAGCATTGTATATTTTATGTGCTCCTCCATTAGCGTCTGATACAACTTTAGACCAAATTTGAGCCCCACCAACATGATTTGTTAGATTTTTTAATTTTATAAAACGAGTTGGAGTACCAACCCAATTTTTAAAATATTTATCTCTTTCAGCTATGAATCTATTATCATTTTTCAATTTATTGAATAGAATTTCTAAATCTTCTATTGGTTTTTTTAATGTTTCAGGAACGTAGTTGCCTCCAAACTTCCCACCCCAAAAACCAAGTTTGCTTGCCTGATCAATTAGTGGAATTTTTTTTTTTATTTTCATATTTTTGCAAACAAATTTAATAATTTATCAATTTTATTTATATCTTTTTTTCCATTAGTATCTTCTAGTGAACCACTGAGGTCTATAATAAAATCTTTATTTTTAAAACTAGAAATATCGTCTATTTGTATATTACCTGCAATCATTTTATTTAATTCATTTGGTAAAATATTTAGCAGGTTGTGATCAAAACTTTGAGATTTATGATATCCTTTTGAGTCAAACAAAATTATATCTGATATCTCTTGATAATTTTTATATTTAATTACGTCATCCTCTTCAGAAACTGTAAGTGCAGTTATTATTTTTATACCGTATTTTATTTTAATTTCTTTTGTTCTTTCAGGCTCTACATCATAGAGTTGATAGTAATCAAAATTAAAATTCTTTATTTTTTCTAAAATTTTATCATTTGGATCTACAAGAACAGAAATAAATTTTATATCTTTTTTATTGACTTCAAGTAGTTTTTTTAGTTTTTTATATTCAACAAATCTTTTACTTTTTCGATAATTTGTTATGAAGCCAATAAACTTTGGTGGATTAGGATGGTTTAAGATATAGTTCAATGTTTTAGGATCTGAAATCCCACAAATTTTTAAACCTTTTGTCATTTATCTAAATGATTAATTAATTTTTGAATATTATTTTTAATGCTACCTTTGGTAATATCTCTACCTATTACAAGCCAGTCAGCACCATTTTTGTAAGCTTCGTTAGGAGTTAAAACTCTTTTTTGATCGTCTCTATTAGAATTTAATCTTATACCCGGAGTTATAATCTCCTTTTTAAATACTTTTTTTACTATTTTTACTTCTTGAGCACTACATACTATAGCGTCCAATTTTGCTTTTTTTGCTAATTTAGCTTGATGATATACAAGTTCTTTTACTTTTTTATCAAATCCAATTTCTTTTAGAGATTTATCATCTAAGGAGGTTAGCGTTGTAACACCAACTAACTTACAATTTCCAATAACATTTTTTGCTTTAATTAGTGCATCAAATCCACAATTAATATGTATTGTTATATAATTAAATTTTAAATCTTTTACTGCTTTTATACTTGATCCAACTGTATTTGGAATATCTGATAACTTATAGTCGCCAAATTTAACTTCATTTTTTAATTTGGATATGAAAATTCTTCCATTTTTAGAATTTAAAAATTCCAAACCAAATTTATAGCCAACAATTAACTTTTTATTTTTTGTATTTTTGATAATTTTTTTTACTTTTTTCAAATCATTTGAGTCGCAAGCTACAAATATCTTATTCTTTTTCATTTATCTTTTTTGACCACAACTTAGATGATTTAAATAAAATTGAATATCTTTCTTTTATGTAAATTTTTTCATTTGTCTTAGGATTACGAGCAATTCTTGCTTTTTTTAATTTAGGTTCTAATGAAAAATAGTCTCTTAATTCAACTCTTTCTTTCCTTTTTAAAGAATTTTTTATTTCGTTCAAAAAAATTTCGACAAATTTTTTTAAGTCTTTTCTGAAGAAATTTGGATAGTGATCTGCTAATTTGTCAATAATTTCTGATTTTTTTGTAGACAACTAACTACTCATCATCCTTTTTGTTTTTATCTTCTAATTTCTCAGACAGTTTTGAAAAGGGTAAATTTTTTCCACTTAATGGACTTGAAAATTTTGAGACAGCTTCCTTGTTTTGAAGTTCCTCTAATAATTTAATACTTAAACTTACTTTTCTTTTTTCGAGATTAATTTCTGATATTGCAGCATCAATTCTTTCGCCCCCAACAAATCTTGATGGTCTAGCATCTGATGCGTTAACAGCAATATTAGATTTTTTTATATTAAATTCTAATTCACAGCTCTCGGGCATCACAGTTAGACCTTTATTATCTGAAGAAATTACTTTAACTGTGATAATATCATTTACTTTCTTATCTTTAAACCATTCAAAAGGATCTTTGCCTAATTGTTTGAGACCAACCCTAACTTTCTGGTCATCAACTTTAATTTCTAAAACTTTTACATTAATTTTTTCACCTTTTTTATATTTTTTAAGTTCTTCCTCAGGTTTGTTTATATAACTTAAATCATTAGCATGAAGAAAACCATCTATATCAAATTCACCTAATTTTACATAAAGAGCATACTCATTCGAACTAGAAATTGTTCCACTTATCTCACTTCCTACTGGATAATCTCTTTGAAGAGAATTATAGGGATTTTCGATTGTTAACTTATGGGATATAGCAATTCTTCTTTTTTCCTTATCAATTTCTGTAATTATACAATCTATCATGTCTCCAACTTTAAATAATTTTTTTGGTGCTATATTCCTTTTCGACCAACTCATTTCACTACTGTGCAAAAGAGTACTTAGTCCTGGTTCTAACGAACAAAAGCATCCATAATCTGTGATTTTTTCAACTTTAACTTTATATTTTTTACCAGTTTCATAATTTGTTATATGTTCAAAAGGGTCTGGAGATAACTGTTTAATGGAACATCCTATTTGCAATTTTTCGTTGTCAATTGAAATTACTTTTAAGTCATGCTTCTCTCCTATGTTAAAAATTTCATCAGGATGGTTTACTCTAGAATAAGATATTTCTTGAAGATGAACTAGGACATCAATTTCATTGTTTACTTCAAAAAAGCAACCAAAAGAGGAGTAACCTTTTACAACAGCATCTTTGATAATATCCCCAATATTAAACTTTTCAATAATTTTTGCTTTATCTTCTCTTTTATTTGAAGACACAATTTGTCTTCTAGAAACACAAGCATTGCCTCTAATTTTATCTAATTTAATAATCGCAAATTTTTGTTCAACTCCAACAAGATGATCAATACTTTTAAGGGGTTTGTCACTTATTTGCGATCCAGGACAAAACATAAGTGAACCTGTATCTACATGTTCAACAATAACTCCACCTTTACATTTAGAAGTAATTTTACCGATAATAGACTCATTTTCTTCGTAAGCTTTCTCTAACTTATACCATCCTTTAATTTTTTGAGCTTTTATCGCTGATACAATTACTTCACCGTTTTTATCCTCAATTTTTTCGAGTAAAACTGAAATACTATCACCAATTGATATCTCATCTTTTTTACCTAACATTTTAAGTTCATTGATATCTAATATTGGCTCACTTTTCAGCCCAGGTATAAATATAAAAACAAACTTTTCTGTAATTTTTGTGACTTTTCCATCTATTATTTTTCCTTCTTCAATTTTTTCTTTTGAAAGTTGAGAATTTAATAGTTTTTCAAACAGTTGATTTGCTTCTGAATTTAAATCTTTGTAAATTTCCATTAATTTTTAAATTTTTATCTATAATCTTTTTAATTTTAAAAAAGCACGCTTTCTTACTTAATTTAGAAGTATTAATCAAGATCGAATCTTTAGTTTTTTTTAAAGGGCTATATTTCCTACTCTTATCTAAAAAATCCCTATTTTTTATACTTTTTAGCACTTCGTGGTAGGTTAATTTTTTTTTTAGTTTTTTATATTCAAGAAATCTTCTTTTTGCTCTGACATTGACGTTAGCAGTTATATAAAACTTTATTGTTGCCTCTTTCATTATGACTGATGTTATATCTCTCCCATCTAATACAGATCCTGCATATTTATTTGGAGGATTATATGCACAATTCTTCTGGAAATTTTTTACAATTTGTCTAATTCTATATTTTTTTGCAATTTCTGATGCAGCAACGGCAACTTTATCAGAAAGGAGTTTTCTATTATTAAGATCATCTATTTTTAACTTTGAAATTTTTTTTTTAATATAATCATAATTAAATTTTTTTTTACTTTTTAAATAATAGTTGCCAATCAAGCGATATATTTTTCCTGTATCCAAGTAAAATAAATTATATTCTTTTGCGATTAGTTTAGCTTGAGTACCAGCACCAGCTGCAGCAGGTGAATCTATTGCAATACTCAATATTTCTCTTTTTTTTTTCAAGATAATTTTGCACCAAGTTGTTTAATTATTTTAATAAAATTTGGTAAAGAAGTTTTTACAGAGTCTTTATCATGTATTTCCCATATACCTCCAAGTGTTAAAGCTGCTATAGTTGACATCATAAAAACTCTGTGATCTTTTCTAAAATTTTTAATTGCAAAATTGCCTTCTAAATTTAAACTTGGATTACCATATATTTTAATACTATTTTTAATTCTGATCACTTTTATACCAATCATCTTTAAAAATTTTATTGCAATATCTAGTCTTGGACTTTCTTTTTTGTTAAGCTCTCCTAGATCTTTAAAGTGTGATACCCCTTTAGCTCTGGCAGCAACTAAAAAAATAACTAAAAACTCATCAATCGCAGAACTATTTAATTTTTTTGGACAATTAATTCCTATTAAATTATCTTCACTTTTTGCAACTATATCAGCTATTAATTCTCCTTTATATTTTTTTTTATTTTTAAAATTTATTTTTGAATTCATCTTATTTAAAATTTTAATAATGCCAGCTCTTGAATTATTTATATTTACATTTTTTATTACAATTTCAGATTTTTTAGATAATACTGTGAGTACTAAAAAAAAGGCACATGAGCTAATATCACCTGGTATATTATAATTGAAACTGTTAAAATTTTTTCTGCCTTCTACCTCTATATAATCATAATTCAAATTAGTCTTTATTTTAATAGGTATTTTAAGATTTTTAAAAAGTAATTCGGTGTGATTACGAGATTTTTTTGCTTTAATTTTAGTAATACCTGGAGTTTTTAGTGCAGCTAGCATTACAGCACTTTTACATTGTGCACTTCCCAGTTCTTCATAATATTTTATCGGTCTCAAAAACGTTGATCCATTTATTCTGACAGGCAATTTTTTATTGTTGGTGATTATATTAGCCCCAAATAAACTTAAAGGATTGGTAACTCTTGAAAAATCTCTCTTGGAAAGACTTTTGTCTCCAATAATTTTGATTTGTTTCTTGGTATCAACTAATAATCCTAATATTAAGCGTGCAAAAGTTCCAGAATTACCAGCGTTTATTGTTAAATTTTTATTACATTCATAACTCCCTAAACCGAAGCCGTTAATCTCATAATAATTCTTTTTTTTTGCAAAACTAACACCAAGTCTTTTCATCGATTGAAGACAACTCATAACATCTTCAGATTCAAGTAAATTATAAATTTTAGATTTTCCTATTGCTTGAGATGCAAGCAAAACACATCTTATCGAAATACTTTTATCGCCACTTATATGTATCTCTTTTTTAAAAGGATTAATTTTTTTTTTTATCTTAAGGCACTTAGTCATTGATGAATTAATTTATATTAAATTCTTCACCAAAGTATTCAGTTTTTGCAATTTTATCACTTATTACTTCATTGGGACTTCCAGATGCTATTATTTTACCATTTGATAAGATAATTGCTCTGTCTACACAGTTAAGAAGATCCCTTGCCTGATGATCACAAACTACCACTGAGATTTCTTCAGTTGATTGTAAATTCATTATTATCTCTTGAAGCATTTTTATTGTTAAAATATCAAGAGCCGCAAAAGGTTCATCTAGCAGTAAAATTTTAGGATTGTTTATTAATGCCATAGCTATTACTAACTTTTTTTTTTGACCACCTGACAAGTGTTTTGCTTTTATATTTAATAATGCTTCAAATTCAAATTGTGATATTAATTTGTTAATTTTTTCCTCTCTTAACTCTTTTTCTTTAATATGAATTTCTGAAACAAGTTTAAGATTATTTAATAATGTCAGGTCATGAATTAATCCTCCATATTGTGGAACTAGGGCTAGTTTAAATTTTGTAAATCTCTCGTTTATTGGTAAATTTGTACAATTAACTCCATCAATAAAAATTTCTCCATGGTTAGGATCTTTAAGACCTGTAATCAAGTTAAAAATCGTAGACTTTCCAACTCCGTTTGGTCCCAACATTCCTAATATTTCTTGTCTATAAATTTTTAAATTCAAGCTATTAATAATTTGTCGTTTATTATAAAAAACTGAAATGTTTTTTAATTCAACTATGCTTTCTTCATTTTTATAACTTTTAATTCTAAATTTTTTTATAAGTCCCATTACTTTGTTAAAACTTTAATCTTTTCGTTTGAATTAATTTTTATATCTTTAGTAATCAAGTCCATGGTAATTGTTTCTGCTTTCATTATAGAGTTATTATTTTCAACAATAACGTTATTATATGCCACTGCTAAATTTTCTTTTATATTTAAACTGAAGTTATCACAAGTTATAATCCTCCCATCATATTTTATAACTACATTTGAATAGAATTCAGAGTCATTATTTATATAGTTATACTTTGCAAAGTTAGATGTAATATAAATGTCTGATCTTTCATTTGACGAAATCAAACCTCTTACTTTCTCTAGATCCAGGATTTTTGTATTTTCTAAATTAGTTTTTCCAAATTTAGCTAATAATCGGAAAACATCTCCTTTATTATTAGTAGTTATGTGTTCAATATCTTTTGTTAAATTAGATATTTGATCTTGTTTCTTTATTTTATTTAAATCTGTTTGATTTTTTTTCTTTAATTTTATGTTTTCATTGTCAATATCAGATGTTTTAAGCTGATTATTTTTTTTATTCTGTTTTTTGCTTGTTTCATCTGTATTATTTCCCTCATCTAAAATTTCTTGGTCGATTTGGGTATTTTCATTTTCAATATTCAATATTTTTTCATTTAAAACCAAATTATTGTTCCCAGGACTTGAATAAAAATAAGTATAATAAATACCTCCCAATATTATTATTATTAATAATAAAAGTATTATTTGAAGTAAGGACTTTACAGACATTAATTGATATTTGATTTTAAAATATCATGCATATGAATTATGCCAACGGTTTTTCTTTTATTTTTATTTTTATGAACACATAGCACCGTTATCTTTTTTGAGTTCATAATTGATAATGCAGAGGCAGCCAGCAAATCTTTGTTTACACTAAATGGATTTTTCTTCATTACTTTTTTTAACTCTAAATTGTCAAATTTATCATATTTTTGTGCTATTCTTTTTAAATCACCATCTGTAATTATTCCTCTTGTATCATTATATTTATTTCTAACTATTAATACTCCCAATTTTTTACTATTATTAATTTTTAAAGCTTTTTTCATAGTCAAATCTTCTTTTACAAATGGAACTTTTTTTCCAGTTAACATTAAGTCTCCAACAGTTTTAAGTTTTACTGATAAATTACCACTGGGATGTATTTTTTTAAAATCATATTTGGTAAAATTTTTATACATCATGCAAGAAATTGCTATTGCATCTCCTAAAGCTAATTGCGTAGTAGTAGAGGATGTAGGAACTATATTTTCTGGTCCAGCCTCCTTAATAGCTGGAGTTAAAAATGATAAATCTGAATTTTTATATAATATTGAATCTTTTTTTGAAGTAACACCAATTAAACTAATATTTTTATTTCGAGACACATATTGAATTATATTTTTTAATTCATCACTTTGACCACTGTTACTTATGAGAATTACTAAATCATTTGAAGTTATTTGACCTAAATCCCCGTGACTTGCGTTTGCAGCATCTAAGAAAAAAGAAGGTGTTCCTGTAGATGAAAATGTTGCAGCCCACTTTCTTGCTACTATTCCACTTTTACCTACCCCAGATATAATTATCTTTCCACTTTTGCAATTAAGTATTGTCCTGATGACTTTTTGGAACTCTGAATTAAAACATTTTTTTAAATTTCTTAATGCATTTATTTCATATTGAACAACTTCTTTAGCAATTTTATTAATTTTATTATTTTTCATTTTAGTGAGACCAAATATCAGACGTAAAAGATGCTAAATCTAAATCTACTCTGGTATGTATAAATTTTATAGCATTTTCATAAAGTTTATCTCTTTTCTCTCTTATCAAAATTTTATAAAGACTATTATAAATTTTATGAATATAAATTACGTCTTTTGCACAATACTGTAACTGTTTCTCTGATAATTCACCACCAAAATCAGAAGATTGAAGATTTTTGCTTATTTCTATGCCCGTAAACTCTTTTATAAGATCTTTCAGCCCATGCTTGTCACTATAACTTCTCGCGATCTTACTCATTAATTTTGTGCAACTTACATTTTCTACATTTATATTAAGGTATTTTTTTATAAACTGTAAATCTGCTCTAGCGTAATGAAAAATTTTATTTATTCCGTTATCTTGTAATACATTTTTCAAATTTGGAGCATGATAACTTTGTCTGTTTAGTTTAACTATATGCGCATCATTATTTCCTGTTGAAATTTGGACCAAACAAAGTGCATCTCTCTCAACATTTAAGCCCATAAATTCGCAATCTACTGCTATTTTGTCACTAAGATCTAATTGATCTGGCAAATCCTCATTGTGTAATTTAATATCCATATTCATTTGATAGAATGTATATATGAATCAAAAAGAAATTCTACTTTTCGGTGCAACTGGTCAGATTGGGAGAAATCTTATAAGAAAGCTTACAAAAAATAACTATAAAGTGATAGCTGTCACAAGAAATATTCATAGAGCGGGTTATATACTTAAGACTCAAGCAAATCCTGGCTATTTAGAATTGGTAGAATTGAAAAATTTTAAGATAGATAAAATAGAAGAATTAATCAAAAGATCTAATATATGCATTAATTTAGTTGGAATTTTATATGAAAAAAAAAAGGATGAATTTAAAATAATACATTCAGACTTGCCTGCATTATTATCAAAAAAATCGAACGAGTTTCAATTAGAAAAATTCATTCATGTATCAGCTTTAGGTATTGAAAAAGCAACCGACAGTAAATACGCTACTAGTAAATTAGATGGTGAAAAAAGAATTAAAGAAAATTTTAAAAAGTCCATTATTATCAAGCCTTCCATTGTCTATTCTGTTGATGATAAATTTACTACATCATTTATGAGTCTATTAAGTTTGCTACCAATAATGCCATTGTATTATAATGGAAGTACAAAATTTAGTCCAATTCATGTTTCAGATTTAGTAGATGTTATATTTGCGACAATAGAAAGTCGTGATAATAATTTAGTATTAGAATGTATTGGTCCAGAAGTAATAACTTTTAAAGAAATTATACTAAAGCTACTTAAATCGATAAATAGAAAAAGACTGCTATTACCTTTGCCTCTTCCAATAGCTAAGTTATCAGCAAAATTTTTACAACTCCTTCCTAAACCATTATTAACTGAGGACCAGCTAGTAATGTTAAAATACGATAATTGTAAATCAGATAAATACAAAAATAATATTGACATTGGTCTAATACCTAGTAGGAAATTTGAAAACGAAATCAATAAATATAGCTATAATTGGAAAAAAGGTGGTCAGTTTGCTAATCAGGAAACAACGGATAAATTAAAATGATGACTTACTTAGTCATAGGAATTTGTTTACTTTTATTAATTCTTGTTGTGTATATATCTGCAAAACCTATTAGCATGGGCATAGAAGCAAGAAGAAATATAAAAGATACTTCTCAAGAAAATGAGGAAAACAATCAAGATGAATTATACATTAATAATGAGGAGAAAATTAATAAAGATTCAATCTCCGACGAAATAATCAAACTAAATAATCTAAAAAATAAAGGATTAATAACTGAAGAAGAATATGAAAAAGCAAAAGACAAACTACTAAATTAAGCTGACTTAATTTTTTTTTCTATAAATTTAGGAACATCATCATCTTTATCTACTACATCTTCCTTCTTGCCTTTTGGTTGAAAAACAATCATTAGATGTAGTGGGCAATAGGAGAACTTCTCAACAGTTTTTCTTCCACAAAAGCTTGCGTTTTTTTCATTTGGGTTAGCTTCCATATATTTGCAAGTGTCTTCTGATAAATCTTCTAAGCTTAAATTTCTTGCTGGTTCAAAATTTTTATCTAAAAGCAAAGTTTTAAGCTTTGCTCTTTTTCCTTTATATTTAATTTCTTTGGTTTCATTTTTATTTAAAATTTTCTGATTTTGAATTTGGGATCTAGCCTTAATTTTAGATGACAGATTTAGTCTATGAGCTTTACCAATAACAGCATTTCTTGAAACACCTCCAATAATTTCTGCAATTTGACTTGCCGTGCTTCCTTTGCCCCAAAGTTCTTTTAATTTATTTACTTTTTCGTCAGTCCAGCTCATTTAGTACTATATTTAGTATAAAATTTGTTAATAGTTACATCATGTTGTACTAAATTTTGAGGTAATTCAACATTTATTTTTTATTTTTCAACAAAATTAAATATTTATAGTTAAATACTATAAGTTGAAATATTAATTCTCTTTTATTATTAAAATTTTATGAGTGCACTAGCAAATAATTACAATAGAAGAAAAATAGCT
>MDTG01008409.1_pt1 | contig 10886 bp, 9 predicted proteins | sample 811421 | NCBI WGS metagenome assembly MDTG01 (sample SAMN05326645, study PRJNA326480) | marine metagenome | isolation source: seawater | place: Pacific Ocean: South East | collected 2011 | reverse complement strand
TTACATACTAGTGGTGCGCCCAATACAATTAATAGAATTATAGACGTATTCCCACCTGAGCAGCAGGAACAAATTCGTGCTCAAATATCAAGTTCATTAAAAATGGTAGTGACACAAAGATTATTAAAAACAAAAGATGGACAAGGTCGCGTGGGTGCTTTTGAAGTTATGAAATGCACAGCGCCAGTTCAAAACTTAATAAGAGAAGCTAAAATACATCAAATCCCAAGTGTTATGCAAACTTCAGTTCGAGATGGGATGATTACAATGCAAAAATCTCTAGATGAATTGGTCAAGAGTGGAAAGATCGATGCTGGGGCTGGAAAAGAAAGCTAAAGGTTTTACATTAATAGAACTTTTAGTTGTAATTGCCATAATTGGATTCATTTCTTCTTTATCTTACCCTAGTTTTTCTTCATGGATAGAAACTAGAAATACAAACGATGCGGTTACTAAAGTAGAAACTGCTTTCAGATCAATCACTACACAGATTCAAAGAGGAGTTTATCCCTTTGTTCAAATTCACGTTGAAAATTTCAATGATAAAATTATAATTGTAACTAGAGGAATGGGTCAAGAAAATTTTAATCAAAATCGTTCGACACTGAATTGCTCGCTTGATGAAAATTATTGGGATAATAAAAGCATTAATTATTTCGAAAGCGAAGATGCTACGGTTAACTTAGAGCCTGGGGCTGCTAATACTTCTGCTGTAGGTGCGATCTGTTTTTCTAAAGATGGAACTTATTATAGCGGAGGAGGAGAGTTTGTTACCGCTGGAACAGTAGATTCTGCTCTTTTTATTTGTTCAAGAAAGGAAGCGCTAAAACTCGGCGATTCAGTTGAATGTAAAGCTGTGGTAGATGCCGCAGATGAACTTAACCCGGTAGTTATACCCGAATATACTGTTTCAAAAAATTTTTATAATATATCTTGGTCTATCTTTGGTAATATTGTAACTGAAAAATGGGATAAAAATGAGGGTCGATGGATAGAAAGACAATAAATTCAAAAAATTTTAGATGTTTAGGGCTAAGCATACTTGAGGCTTTGGTAGCAACAGTAATTGTAGGTATTGGATTTGTTGCAGTATTTCAAATGGTAAATTATTCTGCAGTATCAATAAATACCTCTGCAGAAAGAACAAAAACTAATTTTTTAATTGATATGATTGTAGAAGATCTTGTTTCTGCGCAAGACACTGTCGCCGGAGATACCAGAAAACTTCATGCTATAGATTCATTTACTGAAAAAAGAGAACTTCTAAATATAACAAATTGTGAAAAATATGAAGGAGATGGAGATATGTATCCAACTATTGCTGATGGAGAAGCTCTGAACACTTCCCCTGATAGAAAACAAGCAAAATGGAAACATTTGATTGCTACAGACAACGCAATAAAATGTAGATCAGCTAAGGATACTAGATCAGTTCAAGTTTTCAAAATTAGACCAATGGGCTCCGGAGACGAAGTTTTCTTCGGTAAAGTTGAAATTAGAATGAACAATGGAAGTAAAGTTAAATATTTATATTTTCCAATTTCTCAAAATATGGGGGAATAATGAAGGAAAATTTTCATAAAATTTCTGGACTCACATTAATTGAAATTTTAATTGGAATAGTCATAACATCAATAATGATGGGTGCTATGTATACTAGTTATAACGTTGTTAACAATTCTTTTTCTCAGGTGACGGGAAGAGCAAGTGTTAGTGCCGCAGGAAGAGATGTTTCAGCAATGCTAATTAGAGAATTAAGAATGGCAGGTTTCAGATACTATGGGGATAATTTATATTTCGATGATGGTAGAGGTTTAAATGGTGAAGAAAATAATCATTACCCAATTATTATTAGAGAACCAGCTGATAGTTGTTGCGATAGAATAGAAATTGTTTATGGAGACTACGATTCAAGCAGAGATGGAACTGAAATAGATCCAAAATTTTTAAGATTCAAAGTAATTTATTTTGCCGCTTTAGAAGATGAAAATTATAACCTTTATAAAGTAAAGCTAAAATGGAATAACGCAGAGCAGCACTGGGTATATGTATATGGTGGGGATCCTGACAATGTTTATCCGGATACCCCCATTACTGTTAGAGATGCCGAACTCTTAAGAAAATATGTTGTAAACATGGAATTTGTGCCTACCAATGAAGATGGCCAAGTAATTTCAACTCCATTAACTGTTAATGAAAATGAAGAATATTTAAATAAAATCAGAACTGTAGATTTAAAAATAACTTTTAGATCAAAAGATGACTTTTTTAAAAAAAAAATTATAAGAAAAATAGAATCAATCAAAGGAGAAGTTAGACATATTAATGAGCAAGATAAATTTTTAAGAGACTCTATAGTGTTAAGCGTGTTTACAAGAAATATAGGTAATTAATTATGAAAAAAAATGAAAGAGGTTTTGCTTTAGTTTTAGGTTTAGTACTTCTTTTGGTTATGTCATTAATGGGAGGTTCATTAATTGTAATAACTTCAGGTGATCATAAAAACAACAATGAGGGTGATAATTATCAGCAAACTTTTCATGTAGCTGAAGCAGGACTTTTGGCTGGAGAAAGATTTTTGATGAATCAATATATGGGCCCCTGGGATACTGGAACGCGAGTTACTGCTTCTAGAAATTTGCCTGCAAATACTATAACACCAAGAAATACGCGTTGCTTAAGAAGTTTTCCTAATATAGATATTGATACTTTCAGAGTAGCTGCTGTCAGTCCAGATGTAGCTGGTTGGCAGGGAAATTTTCAACAACCTTTTCTTGATTTGATACACGACCATGTTGAAGAAGGAGTTGATGGTCTCAGTAATGAAGAAAAATATTTACAAAGATTTTACTATGAATATCTACTTCATAGAGTTGGGGCAGCTCCTTTTACGGGATTTGGAGCAAGTATTAAAAAAGGGGCAACAGATGATCGGATTGATGGTATGGCTTATCGAGTGTATAGTTGTGGGGTATACGAAGGAGGTAGTACGGATTTAATTGTACCTTTAGAAGCTTTAATTATTGTGCAAAATTAATAGGAATTTTTTATGAAAAAGATTTTTGATTTAATAAATTTTTCTCTGATAGTTTGTCTTATAGTTTTTTTTATACCAACAAACGCTTTTGCTAAGTGCAAAATAGGTTTTAAGCTTGGCGAAAATATTAAACGAGTTGAAGAAAAATTTGGCACCTCAATGCTTCTAGCAGAAAAACTTTCAATGATTGAAGCTCCAGTAGAAGAGGTTTGCCCAAGGGAAAAATTAGGATATTCGGTTGTAGAATTTTATTTTGTAAATGATGAGCTAGCAGCTTACAAAATTGTGGTTGACCATTATGATGATACTCCTGAAGATGAAAAACTCCTTCTTTTTAAATATGTAAAAAAAAACTATGGAGATATAACTGATAATCCAAGACCCGAATTTTGGAGAGGCTTTAAATTTTGGGATAAAAAAAATGAGATAGCTGTATACAAAAAAATGGATTTTCACGGAATGTTAGATGAAGTACTTTACATCAGTAACAAAAAATATAATGAAACGTTTACAATGTATGAATCTGGAGAGGGGGAACCAGAAGATAAAAATGATTAGAAAAAATTTTTTCAATCGATTAAAATATTTAATCCTTGCCACTTTAATACTATGTTTGTTACCAATTAAAGATATTATGGCAAAAGATCCTCCACCTGGATCGGGGTCGGGTGACGTTCCTGTAAATGTATTATTTCTTTTGGATAATTCTTTAAGCATGAGAAGACAAATTATACCTGGAGACGGTATGTGGGCGCCATGGGATTTAGTCGAAACTGACAATGGAGATATGATTATTTCTCAAGTGGCTAGAAGAGGCCTCACAAAAATTAATTATACAACAGAGCTTCGAGATACAAATTTTGGACGTAATGGTTGGTTTAGAGGAAGTCGTCGGGATGCTAACTGTGGAAATCAAGATACAAGAATAAGAAATGCATATCAGATAGGAATTGATAGAGTAGATACAGATGATGTTACGGACGATCGAATCTATGTAGCTGATTGGCGAGGTGCAAAAATAGTCATACTAAATGTTGATGGAGAATGCATAGATGTAATTAGGCCTGGTTTTAGACCTATAAACATAACCGTAAGAAGTTATGATGGTCAAGCCTATTTGATTGCAGGAGGTTCAAATGGTAGAAGAATCTATTCAGCAAGCTTAAATTCTACAACTGGTATGCCGGAGACTGGTGCGGGAATATGTAGTCAAGCTCCAGCAGAAACATGGAGACTTACAAGTTCTCTTAGTATTGCCATGGACGGAGTAGATGGAACTGGAGCAACTCCAAATTTTCTTTATGCAGTATGGGATGGCGATATATACAGGTATCCTTTAACATTTGATGGTAATAAATATTGTCCGCAAGCTAATGATATAACTTATCGACATGATAACGGAACAGAGAGTACAACGCGTCATGAACCAGCCAGAACAATTGAACTAGATCCCGAAGATGACGACACGATCTATATAGCTACAAAAACCCATAAAATTACAAAATATACAATGGCGAACCCAGCAGTTAATAATGGTTTAACAGAAGTTTGGAAAAGAGGAACATATGGTATAGGAACTACTGAATCTGATGCAAATGTTTTGATCCGCTTCCCAAGAGGACTTTTTGTAGGTGAGGGTGATGTAAATACAGGTAATGGTAATGCTTTAGTTTATGTAGGTAACTATAAGCCAAGCGTTCAAACATTCGATAAAGATCATGCTAGTGGACAATGGCAAAATGAATTAGGTGGAAGCATAGGATCCCGAATGAGCGGTGCTAAGAAAGCTATAAAATCTATAGTAACTGAGCCAACTTTAGCTTCTGGAGCCAATTTTGGTTATGGTCATTGGTCAGCAGGAATTCCAGGCATAATTTCAACGAGAAATGCTCATAGAGGGCGAGGAAACCCTGACTACTATACTAGTTGGACAAACGACCATCCTGGAGTTGAGCGTAGCGGAAATTCTGCTCCATGTTGGAGAGGAGTTTGTATTCGAGTAGGAGTCGATCGACTTACCAATTCTGACATCGTGACAGAAGTGAACAGAACTCCTTTAATTTTTGGTACTGATGCAAGAGCCTTTTCTGGTATGGCTTTGGATTACTTTACCGACGACGCTGTTAGTCCAAGAGATACTGGTCTTACATGTCAGCAAAATTATGCTGTTATAATTGGAGATGGAGCATGGAATAGTCATGATGATGCAGAAGAAAGAATAAGTGATTTAAGAACACTTCATGGAGTTAAAACTCTTGTTGTTGCTTATGGTGGCGGCATAAGCGAAAATGGATTGAGAAACTTTGGTTTAATGGCTCAGGCAGGTTCGTGTGACACTCCATGTCCTGCTGGTGATGCTACTTGTGTGGACGAATGTGAGCCGGCAATAATTGCTGATTCGCCTAACTCTTTATTAACCCAATTGCAGTCTAAAATAGAACAGATCGTTGCAAATAGACTTTCTTTTACTGCACCTTCTATAACCGCTACAATTGAAGAAGGTGGTTCGCTTTACCAAGCTCAATTTGACTATACACACAAACAAGAATGGAAAGGGACAATTAATAGAAAAGAAATAAAATCGGATGGGAGGCTATGTGATTTTTATGAAAATGCCGAAGGAACAATAGTATGTTCATGCGGTGCTAGAAAAGAATGTGAAAACGGTTGGAGCGCAGCTGAGAGAACCCATACAATAAGAGAAAGTAGAAAAATATGGACTGCTTTAGGAACTGGAGCAGATTATATTCAAACTGACGCTACAGCTTGGAACAACTGGACGACTGATAATGCTACAGCAATTTCAGATCTTTTTGGAGAATTGGGTAATGAGGTTGTAGATTTTCATAGAAGAACTACGGACGGATCTGGTAGCACAGTACAAAGATATTGCTGGGACACGACAGGCGACACTTCAATACTAGATGGAAATACAGATGACATTAGCGGACTAATTAACTTTGTTAGAGGAAAAGATTATTACAATTATGAAGATCCTACAGCTTGCGATCTTGATAAGTGGCGCAGTCACATCATAGGTGATATTTATCATTCTCAAATCGTTCAAGTTGGTCCTCCAAATGCCAACACAGCTTTTCTTGGACGAAACCAAGAAGCATTTTTTAGAGCTAGTAACAATTATGGACATTTCATCAGAGATCATGAAAATCGAGAAACTCTACTCTATGCCGGTTCAAATACTGGTGTACTTCATGCATTTATAGGATGTGAAGTAGGTGACGGTCCTTGCACAGAAGGCGGGCAAGAACGGTGGGGTTTTGTACCTCCTTTTATAGCAGCTAAATTACCAAAAGTATCTGATATCTCTTTAAATACGCAAGCTGATGGAGGTGGTACAAATTCAATATTTGGTGTTGATGGATCACCAGTCGTCCACGATATGTATATCTCGAGCAATCATGATTGTCCAACTGAAGCAGATGGCACGGTAGCAGAATGTAAACAGTGGAGAACAATTATGGTGCTCCCTTATGGAAGAGGTGGTGCTGGATATTCAGTTTTAGATGTTACGGAAACCGAAGCAGCAAACGGACGCGGTCCAAAACATTTATTTTCAATTTATAACGATAGTCTAGAAAATGAAGTTTTGGTTGCAGATTATAGGGGAGAAATAACAAGATTTCCTTATTTAGCAAGAAGTTATACTCTAGATGAATCTTTAGAAGCAGAAACAGCAGAAAGAAACATACAGAATGCTGCTGATGACGCTGCCAGAGATGCTATAGCTAGTTGTCAAACAGAGGCAACTCTAACAGCAGCTGGTCAAACTTTTAGAGAAGATGGCACTAATGGTTGTTATGAGGGCAACACATGGACTTGGTCTTTACCAACTCATGGAAACTTATTAGTAAATGATGCAGATAATGAGGACATTCAAGTTTTTGTAGACGATCAGCCATTAGCTAAAGGTAATTTTACTGTAACCGATGATGGCGCTGAACTAACAATAAAATTTAGCGATACATCAGTTAAAAGATTCAGAGCACATGAGGTTGTAGCAGATGATCCCGCCGATGATACTGATACAACCGATGCTACATCTGTTGAAGTTTATATAGCTAATGTTGATAAACTTGGTATAGGTGATGGCGCTGGGGTAGACGAATATTCAGGTTATGCCTTTTTAGGAGATACTTGGTCATCGCCAAGAATATTTAGAATGCCTGATAAGGACAACCGTAATAACCCTCTTGAGGATAAGTATGTCATGGTAATGGGGGGTGGAATGAGTATGAAAAGAGGTATTGGATCAAATGTTTTTGTTATCAATCTTGAAAATAAAGAAATTCCAGGAGAAATATTAAAACTAATTAATATTCCAGACTCTGATGCTAATAGAATTTCGAATGCTGTACCTGCTTCACCAGTTGTTGTCACTCCTGATATGACGTCTGGAATTGAGTGGAGAGGGGGTCTAGTTTATATCAACGACTTAGAAGGTAAGGTTACAAAAATTAATTTAACTAGTATGACACATGCCTCCGATTCTGATGAGACTGCACCTACTACAATTGCACTATACGACAGCACGCAGATTTTTGATTCACAAACAAATGTAACAAATGCCAGATACATGTATCATTCCATGGATATTGCTGTGGGAAGAGATACCAAAAAAGTCTGGTTATATATGGGAACAGGTGACTATGAAGATCCAAATAACACAGAGCCTGGAATTGATAACCTTTTGCTTGGAATTAAAGATCCAATGAGAAACTGGCGCTACAAAGATATGAATTCACCAAGAAATTTGGATCAGTGTAAACTAATTGGATCAAACACAACTGATTGTCCAGATTCCTCAGATGCAGGCTGGAAAGTTCATTTGCCTAATCTTCAAAAAGTAACAGCAGAGCCAACAATATTTCAAGGAAATGTTTATTTTCCTATTTACGAACCGAATACTGACAATCCATGTTCAGTAGGAGCAGCTTTTATTTGTGGTGCTGATGATGAATGCGGAACAAATAATTCAGGTCAAATCGGTTCAGGAACAGGAAATCCTGCAGACTTTGCTGATCGCGATTGTCATTTCGCTGGTTTTGGTATTTTGTCCGAAATAGTTGTATTCGCTGGTAAATTATTTGCAAACATAGCTGGTTTATCTGAAGGCAAGACAACCCTAGTTATTAAAATGGCTGCACCAGGTGAAGCGGACTCTTATAGACGTTCTTGGAAAGAAAATTTTTAAGAAAATATTTTAAAGTAGAAATAAATAATCCATACAAACATAGTCAGCATAGTGCAAAAAATTAATGCCATCCCAATAAGAGTACCTTGATTAACTTTTTTTCTCCATTTTTTTGGAAAAAAATTATATGAGTAAGCATATAAAATAATAAAAACATTAAATGCAGAGATAGCTATGTTAATGAACAAAAATTTATCCATTATAACAAAACCGTCTTAATTTGATTTGAGAAAAGTATATAGAAAATACATCCAACAATAATATAAGGTCCGAAAGGAATTTTAGATGACATTTTTCTTGTTTGATTAATTAATGAGGGAATCGTCAATATCAAAGCAACAGCTGAGGATATAAATATTATAAAGGGAACGCTAACCCAACCAAACCAAAATCCAATTCCTGCTAATAATTTTGCATCACCGAGACCCATTCCTTCTTTTCTTCTGATCCTTTTATAAAAATAAATAATTAACCAAATAATTAAATATCCAAAAATTCCTCCAATTAAAGAATTTAAATAATTTGGAAAAATAGATGTATTCAAATCAGGATCGAACGATTTGACAAAACCAATAATCATTAAAGGAAAAGTTAGAGAATCTGGAATGATAAAATATTTAAGATCAATAAAAAAAATAATGATAAAGAAAATAGCAAGAATCATTAATAATAATGTTGTTATAGTTAATCCAAAATTTAAATAAATGGAAAAAAAAGAAATGACCCCCAATAACTCTACAGTTGGGTATCTCGGACTAATTAATTTATTGCATTTTCTACATCTTCCGAACAAAAAAATAAAAGATAAAATTGGAATATTGTCATACCATTGAATTTTTTTTTTACAATTCGGGCAAAAAGAACTTTGAATTATAATTTCTTTATTTTTTGGCAGTCGATATATACAAACATTTGCAAAACTCCCCCAAATCGCTCCTAAAACAATGATGATTAGAATGTCCACTAGCTAGATTTTGATTTGTGAGGCAATATGAATAATTCCGTCTATACAAAATTGCACTAACAACACAGCATCCTGAAAATGCATATAAAAACCAGGTGTTTGAACAATGATTTCCATTACTGTTATAATTACCAAAAAAACAATAGAATGCCAATTGTAAAAAATGTTTAAAATTATTAAAGAGCCGGAAAAGCCTAAAAGAGAAGAGCCCAAAGTTAATGAGGATCTGGTCATTATTAGTCGGATGAACCAAGAATTTGCAATTTCTTTGGATCTCAATGAGACTTTAAAAACTGCACTCGAATTAATTGTTAAGAGAATTAATGCTCAAGCTGCCAATATTTTTCTTATCGAAGAGAAAAAAAAAGTTCTACAGTGTATAGCCTCTCTAGGACAAGATTATCTTGATGAGTATGAAATTCCCATGGCACAAGGAGTTATGGGAAAGGCAATTCAGCAAAAGAAATGTATAAGGGTAGGTAATGTTAGAAAAGATGTGAGAGAAATTGCAGAATTTTATTTTGATTTAGATAACAAAACTAATTTTACAACAAATTCAGTTTTATGTTCCCCATTAATTGCTGCAAATGAATGCATTGGAGTTATTCAATGTCTAAATAAAAAAACAAACGATAACCTTTTTATAGAAGATGATAGAAAGCTTCTTGAAAACTTATCTGCACCAGCCGCTCTTGCTATTAGAAATGCCAAAATGGCCAAAGAATTAATAGAAAAAAATAGAATGCAAAAAGAAATAGAATTAGTTGGTGAAATTCAAAAAAGCTTGCTTTCTACAAATAAAAAACAGCCTTTTCCTATTGCAGGTATTAATGTTCCAGCAAAAATTGTGTCTGGAGATTTTTACAATTTTTCTGAACTTGGTAACGGAAAATATGGATTTGCAGTAGCTGATGTATCCGGTAAAGGGATTAAATCTTCGCTGTTAATGTCAAAAGCTTCGAGTTTATATCGTTGTTTAAGCAAAACCATCTTTTCAAGCAAAGATCTATTAACACTTTTAAATAGTGAAATTTGTGAAACTGCATCTAAAGGTATGTTTGTTACTATGATGATTGGAGTATATGATTCTAAAAAAAAAGAAATTCTTTTAAGTAATGCTGGACATGAACCACCTTTAATTTTAACAAATGATGGAAAATTTACAAATTTTACTGATTCTGGCCCACCTTTGGGTATACAAAAAAAAATAGTCTATGAAGAAAAGATTCTGACTTTTTCTGCAAGTTCTTTGTACATATTCACAGATGGAATTACAGAAATAAAAGATACCTCAGGCCATATGTTGGGAGCTGATGGATTTAAATCATTTATAAAAAAACATCAAAAAATAACTAACGATCTAAGATTAAAAAATATTATTGATGATATTATTTCATCAGGAAAGATTCAAAGAGACGATTTAACAATTTTGGTTGTGGATGGAAAATGACCAAAGTTATGGTGATTACAGCATTAATTATCAGTTAGCTTAAATAGTCTGTCTTGAAGATCCGTATCTAATTTTATTATAAAGCGATGCAATCAGTGAAGTTAATAGTAATACAGTAGTAATATAAATTGCTAAAAAATAAAGCAAAATAAATTTGTTCGATTCAGATTTTTTAGCTTCTTCAATGGAGCGAAGTAGTGCTTCATTTTCACGTTCTAATTCT
>MDTG01257707.1_pt1 | contig 10887 bp, 10 predicted proteins | sample 811421 | NCBI WGS metagenome assembly MDTG01 (sample SAMN05326645, study PRJNA326480) | marine metagenome | isolation source: seawater | place: Pacific Ocean: South East | collected 2011 | reverse complement strand
GATTTTTGGACACGGTTTCTTTTCAATAATTGATAACTCTCCTGAACCTTTTTTTGAGCGGCCAGGAGACTTCTATTCACACAACTTTTTTTTAGATATTTTGCTACATGGTGGGATATTATTTCTATTATTTTGGATAGTTGTTCTTTCAGTATTTTTTTACAAGATTTTCTTTATATTAAAATATGAAAAAGACCAGTTCATGATTTTAGTGCCTGTTATATATTCTTTTACACAACTTATGTTCTCAGGGAGCTACTTACAAGAAACTATGTTTTGGTTTTCTGTTGTATTTGTGCTTTCTTATAATTTTCAGAGAGAGAGCAGTAAATGAAAAAAATAATAGATATTCTTGATTACGGAATGGGAAACATTGGTTCCATAGCAAATATGCTGAATTATCTTGGTGCAAAATTTAGAATCATCAGCACTTATGAAGAAGTTGATAATTCAAATGCACTAATACTTCCAGGCGTAGGTAAATTTGATGCAGCTATCAAAATTTTAGAGAATAAAAATATTTTTAAATCGATTGTTTCGCTATCTGATAATAAGAGTGTGCCTATTCTTGGAATTTGTCTTGGGATGCAGTTGCTTTGCAGAGATAGTGAGGAAGGCCAAAAACAAGGGCTAGGGCTCATAGATGCTTCTGTAACAAAATTAGATACCTCAAGACATAAAAAATTAAAAATTCCACACATGGGGTGGAATTATGTAAATGTATGTGGCAAAGATAATATTCTTGCTAACTTTAAAGACCAACTTAGATTTTATTTTGTTCACTCCTTTTGTGTAAAAACTTTTGATGAAAGTATCGTAATTGGTAAAACTAATTACTCTGAAGAATTTGTTTCAGCAGTTCAGAGAGATAATATTATTGGGTTGCAATTTCATCCAGAAAAAAGTCATGAATATGGAATGCAGGTATTTAGAAACTTTATTAAATTAACAGATGAATGATTTAAGAGTTATACCGTTTCTTTTGCTAGGTGATGAAGGTTTGGTAAAAACTGTTTCATTTAAATCAAGAAAATATTTAGGAGATCCCATTAATGCTGTGAAAATATTTAATACAAAAAGGGTTGATGAGCTTGCTCTATTAGATATTGATGCATCAAGACATGGAAGAGAGCCAAAATATGAATATATAAAAGAAATTGTTTCTGAAGCTTTTATGCCTATTACTTATGGTGGTGGAGTAACAGAGCTTTACCAATTTGAAAAGCTATTCAAGCTTGGGGTAGAAAAAATTTGTGTAAATTCATTATTTTTCAGTAACCCTAAAATTATAAAAGAAGCTTCAAGCATTTTTGGCAGTCAGGCTATTGTGCTTTCTCTAGATGTTAAGAAAAATTTTTTTGGGAAGGATATGCTTTTATATGAGTGTGGTAAAAAGAAATCAATGTTAAAAAATAATGAACTTGTGAAATTAATAAATGAGCTAGATATTGGTGAAATTGTTTTATCTTCTGTAGATCATGAGGGAGCTATGAAAGGTTTTAGGCTTGATATATTAAGGTTTTTAAGTAGTGAGCTGAATATACCTATAATATCCCTTGGTGGGGCTGAAAATATTCATCATTTTTTAGCAGCAATCACGTGTGGCGCTTCTGCTGTAGGTGCAGGCTCAATGTTTGTTTTTAATGGTCCCAATAAAGGAGTTCTCATTAGCTACTTAAATAATGAGCAAATTGAAGTATTAAATAATGCTTATAAGACAGAAAATTCTTGATCTAACAAAGTCCTTAAGAAAAACATATATTACTGTATCCTAGTAACATATGGAAAAACAAGACACATGCAAAAGATGCGTAATGGACATTACCGCTCCTGAAATAGAATTCTTTAATGATGGAAGATGCACTTTTTGTAAAAATTACGATGAAGTAAATACAAAAGATCTTTTTGAACCAAGTGAGGGAGAAAAAAGAATTCAAAGCCTTGCAGATAAAATAAAAAAGGAATCAAAAGGAAAAAAATATAACTGTTTGATAGGTGTTAGCGGTGGAGTTGATAGTTCCTATGTTGCCTATTTGGTTAAGAAAAAACTTGGACTAAATCCTCTTGCACTTCATCTCGATAACGGATGGAATAGTGAGCTTGCAACAGCAAATGTTGAGAATCTCCTTAATAATTTGGATATAGATCTAGAGACTAATGTTTTAAATTGGAACGAGTTTCGAGATATTCAAAAAAGTTTCTTAAAATCATCTATTACAAATATAGAAATACCCACTGATCATGCTATTTGGGCATCCTTGGCTAAAACTGCTTCAAAACATAACATAAAGTATATTTTTTCAGGAAATAATGTTGTTACAGAAGCAATAATGCCTGAGTCATGGCTTTATGGGTCAAAAGATTCAAATTTAATCAAGAATATTCAAAAAAAATTTGGAACATTTGAAATCAAAGATTTTCCTATGCTTTCATTATTCGATTATGTTTATTATTTTTTGTTCAGAGGAATAAAGTGGATACCAATCTTAAACTATTTGGAATACAACAAGGAGTTATCTAAAGAAACTTTAATTAAAGATTTAAAATGGAGAGATTATGGTGGAAAACATTATGAGTCAATATTTACCCGTTTTTTTCATGCATATTATATGCCCAAGAAGTATGGAATTGATTTAAGAAAATCTTATTTATCTGCATCTATCTGTTCAGGACAAATTAAAAGAGATAATGCAATAAAAGAACTAAAAAATGAGACTGCAGAACAAGATATATTAGAGCAAGATGAATCATATGTGAAAAAGAAATTAGGATTTACTGATGATGAATTCCAGAAAATTATGAGTAGCCCTAGAAAATACCATTATGACTATGGGAGTGACGAAAAAATATGGAAATATTTTTCAAAGTTTGTAGCTTGGGCAAGAAAAAAAATTACCAAAGTTTGAGACTATAATCTTGTATAATTTTATTTTTAACATTCAAATTTTATGACTAAATTTTTTCATGCAACTTCCGAGGTTCAGAATAAAGATTCAATTGGAGAGGGATCAAGTATATGGCAATTTACGGTAATCTTAGACGGTGCACAAATAGGCAGTAACTGCAATATATGCTCCCATGTTTTTATAGAATCAGATGTCATTATTGGGGATAATGTAACTATCAAATCTGGTGTTCAAATATGGGATGGCACAAAAATTGAAAATAATGTATTTGTCGGTCCTAATGTTACTTTCACTAATGACAAATTTCCTAGAAGCAAACAATACCCTGAATCGTATGAGGTTTTAAAAATTGAGGAGGGTGCTTCAATAGGCGCAGGATCAACAATATTACCGGGCATAATAGTCGGAAAAGGTGCAATGGTTGGAGCGGGTGCTGTTGTAACAAAAAACGTTGATCCTGGTACATTGGTAACAGGAAACCCTGCTAAAATCATCAGAAATTTGTAATGCTAGAAAATTGTAAAATAATTTCGCTTCCAACATTTAGCAATGATAAAGGTGATCTATCATTTATTGAATCTGGCAACCATATCCCTTTTGAAATAAAAAGAATTTATTACTTATATTCAAATAATTCAAACGAAAGAGGAAATCATGCACATAAAAATTTATATCAATTATTAATTGCTGTTAATGGGTCTTTTTGCGTTACTCTTGATGATGGCTATAAGAAGGAAGACTATTTACTTGATAAGCCTAACGAGGGATTGCTGATTTGCCCAATGATTTGGAGAAGGCTTTCAAACTTTTCCAAAAATTCAGTATGTTTGGTTCTTGCATCTCTCGAATATAGCGAAGATGATTATTTTAGAGATTACAATGTTTTTATAAAAAACATAAATTAGATATGAATATCCCATTTTTAGATTTAAAAAAAATTAATGGTCAGATCATGGAAGAAATCACTTCTGCTGCAAAAAATTGCCTTCTTTCAGGAAGCTATATCGGTGGAAATTATGTTGAAGATTTTGAAAATGATTATGCATTGTACAGTGATTCAAAACATTGTGTTGGAGTTGCAAACGGTATGGAGGCAATACAATTATCTTTGATGGCATTGAACATTTCTGAGGGTGATGAAGTCATAGTTCCTGCACATACATATATCGCTACTTGGCTAGCAGTTTCGCATTGTAAGGCTTTACCAGTTCCAGTCGATATTGATATAGATTCATATAATCTTGATGTTGAAATGCTCAAAGAAGCAATAACACCGAAAACTAAAGCAATTATACCTGTTCATCTTTATGGACAATCTTGTGATCTTGACCCAATAATTTCTATAGCTAAAGAAAGAAATATTTATGTGATTGAGGATGCTGCCCAAGCACATGGAGCAAGATATAAAAATGAACTAATAGGATCTCATAGCGATCTAGTAGCATGGAGCTTCTATCCTGGAAAGAACCTCGGTGCTATGGGAGATGCTGGAGCAATAACTACAAACAATGATGACCTGGCTGAAAAGATAAGATATTTACAAAATTATGGATCAAAAAAGAGATACATTAATAAATATGTTGGCTTAAACAGTAGGCTTGATCCATTACAAGCTTCAATATTGAAAGTTAAATTAAGTTACCTAAATATATGGAATGGTAAGAGGCAAAAATTAGCTTCAAGATATTTACGTAATCTAGACAGCCTTGAGAAAATTACTTTACCAAAAGTTATGGAACACAATGAACATGTTTGGCACCTTTTCTGTATTAGGGCTGATGATAGAGATAAGCTTAAATCCTACTTGGCCAGTAACGGTATCTCTACTCTCATACATTACCCAATACCTCCTCATTTACAGGAGGCATATGCTTCTGATGCTACATTTAAAAAAAATGTGAATTTAACTAATACTGAAGAAGTAAGCAGAACGATTTTAAGCTTGCCACTTAATCCATGCTCTACAACTGATGAAATTGACTATATTTCAAATAAATTAAAAGAATATGATAAAAATTTTTGAGTCTGATTTTGATACTGCTGAAGAAAAAGCAGTTAATAATGTAATAAAAAGTGGATGGCTTACAAATGGAGAGATGACTCTCAGCTTTGAGAATCATATAAGAGATATCATCTTAGACAATACCACAAATGTTGCAGCTGTAAGTTCTTGCACCGCTGCGATACATATCGCATTAATGGCCTCAGATATAAAAAAAGGAGATGAGGTGATTGTTCCAGCTTTAAACTTTGTTTCTGATTTTAATGTTGTAAAAGCAGTTGGTGCAAAACCAGTCTTGGTTGACGTGGAGAGTGTAGATGTATGGTCCCCATCTCTTGAAAATATAAAGCGAGCAGTAACAAAAAAAACAAAAGCATGTATTATTGTTCATTTTGCTGGAATCCCAGCAAAAAATATTTTTGAAATTGCAGATTACTGTAAAGAAAGAAACATAGTTTTAATTGAAGATGTTGCCCATGCTGCAGGAGCAACAATCAATGATATTAAGTGTGGTACCATCGGGGATTTTGGTGCCTTCTCTTTCTACAGTAATAAAAATATTTCTACCGGCGAGGGTGGGTGCATTTCAACCAAACATGAAATAAAGAAAATGAAAGAATTAAGATCACATGGCATGACAGCATCAACATTAGATAGAGAAAAAGGACGTGTTTTTTCCTACGATGTATCCAACGTAGGGTTGAATTATAGGATTGATGAAATAAGGTCTGCTATTGGTATTGAGCAGCTAAAAAAATTTGATTGGAAACATAAAATAAGAAAAGAACTTGTTTTAACTTACTTAGAGAAACTTCCCAAAAAAATAAGCACACCCTTTGAAAATGTTATTGGCAATTCTTCAATTATTACTGTTGACCATATTTTTCCTATCTTATTGCCACATACAAAAAATAAACTTGAAGTGATTGAAAATTTAAAGCAAAAGAAAGTTCAAACTACCATGCATTATCCAGCACCATGGAGTTTTTCAGCTTATAAGAATGAGTTTTCTTCAAAAAATTTTAATATAACCAAGGAAATTACTGACAGAGAGCTAACATTACCTTTGCATACTAAAATGAGTGTCTCAGATGTTAGGTACATATGTAAATGTTTAGGAGAATTTTTATGAGTTACTTTAATCCTGATGACGAGTTAACAAACAACTTAACTAAAAATGGGTTCTTTGAGCTTGCAGAGATTAATGAAGATTTAACAAAAGAAATACTTTTAAAGATTAAAAAGGAAATTGATAACAAGACTTATTCTGGTAATAGTAAAATAGGCTTTGAAGTCGCAGAAAAACTTGGTTTCACAATTGAGAAAATGTCTGATTTGCATTATGCGCTTTATAAGTCAAAGCCTAAATATTTAGACTTCTATCCTGTCTTAAGAGTAGTACAGCCTGGTCAATCAAAGGAGGCTTTGAGGGTTCATTATGACTCTCATAGGTTTACTATCGTCATACCGCTTCAAAACCCTTATATATCTGAGCACCAATCTGGAGAGTTATTGATATTTCCAAATTTAAGGAGTGAACCTACAAATTCTATTACTAACTTTTTTGGTAAATTATTGGGCAAAATATTCACATATAAGTTTTTCCTAAATATTTTAATGGCACGAAAAAAATATAATCTCTTTAATTTTATGAAAAGAAAACCAATAATTTTTAATGGCCGAAGAACATTGCATGGAAATTACACATTTTCCGATCAGGCAGAATCATCGAGAATAACATTATTACTACATTTTTTTGATCCAGAAGGGCCTTCAGGGTTTGGTGCAACATTAAGAAATCTTAGAGAAAAGTTTACAAGATAATGTTGATTAGATTGTTTGATTTTATGCTTTCCTTATTTGCATTAATTGTGCTTACCCCTGTATTTTTGATAGTAATTCCAATACTCAGGATAACAGGGGAGGGGGAAATCTTTTATTTGCAAAAAAGAATTGGAAAAAATGGCAAACCTTTCAAGATCATTAAGTTTGTTACTATGACAAAAAATAGTGAATTTATGGAAGGTGGTACAATTACAGTTGAAAATGATCCCCGTATTCTACCAATGGGACATTTTCTTAGATCTTCAAAAATTAATGAGTTGCCACAAATCATAAATATTTTAATTGGTGATATGTCAATAATAGGACCAAGACCTCTTACGGATGAAACTATAAGGTATTATGCAGAAAATGCTAAAAAAGTAGTGCTTTCAGTAAAGCCAGGTTTATCTGGGATTGGATCTATAATTTTTAGGAATGAGCAGGAAATACTTGAGAAATCAGAAGATAGGCACGAATTTTATTCAGCATATATTGCTCCTTATAAGCTTGAACTTGAGCTTTGGTATGTAGAAAGAAGATCATTAGCCTTAAATTTCTTATTAATATTTTTGACGATCTCAGCTGTTTTAATTAAGGGCAGTCAATTTCAATGGAGGATTTTTAAAACATTACCAGAACCACCTTTAGAACTAAAGAGAAATTTTTAAGACAGTAATAGAAGCTGAGTCAATTTATGTTTTTTTAGATGTTCAAAGAGTTTGTTGATATAATCTTGTGATGAAGAATTGTTTAAACTTTAAAATTTCTATCCTACTTTTATCCGGCTCTATTTTATCTCAAGAGATTGATTTAAATAATATAAATTTTGCAGATTTAGATGAAAAAGAGCTTCAGAAATACATTGAACTGACACAAAAAAACAATTCACAATTGAATGATCAGATTCCTGATCTGGAGACATTGATAGAAATTAATGAGGAAGATCAATATTCAGATGCAAACGAAAAAAAATATAATATTGATGGAGAGCCTACAATTTTCGGTCATGATTATATCAATACAGTACCGACAACAATTTCAGCTACAACTGATTTGCCTGTGCCTGGTGAATATAAAATATCTTTGGGGGATAAATTAAGAATAATATTTTCGGGCTCAAAGGATGATATTTTTACTGCTACCGTACAGCTTGACGGAACAATTTTTTTCCCAGAACTTGGGAAAATATTAGTACAAGGTAAAAATTTTAATGAAACACAAAAAACAATTGAGGAGCTTATAAATTCTTCTTATGTTGGTGTAAATGTAAATATTTCTCTCGCAGAACTTAATGCTAAGAAAATTTCAATTATAGGAGCAGTCAAATATCCTGGCGTTTATTTGGTTAACCCATTTACAACAGTTTCTAATGCGCTTGCATATGCCGGTGGAGTTATGAATCATGCATCACTTAGAGCTATTACTATTATTTCCCCTGATGGAAGAACAGCCGTTTTTGATTTATATGATTTACTCATAAAAGGGGATAGAACTAAAGATTTCAATATAAGTGCTGGTGACACCATTAAGGTTGGAGGCACTAATTCATTGGTTAAAATTCACGGTTCTGTAATTAGACCAAAGATTTATGAATATAAACAAAATGATTCATTTGCAGATCTTGTTGATTTTGCACTTGGATTAAGCAGAAATGGTAATGATAGGAACATAACAGCAACTATAAATGAAAACGGTAGAAAATTAACAAAAAAAATAAATAAAGATAGTTTGATTAGAAATCAAGATGTAGAAGCTTTATATATAGGAAACAGTGTAATTGTTGATTCGCAAGATGTTTTTGTCTCAGGCAATGCAGTGACTTCAGGTTTTTATGCTTCATCAAATGAAAAATTAACTAAATTCCTAGACAAGATAAAATTTTCTAGTGAAATTTATCCATTTTATGCAATCTATAAAAATACTTCTGCAAATGGTCTTACAAGAAGTGTATCTTCATTCTCGCTATCAGATCCTGAATCATATTCTAATCTATCGGCCGCTAAAAACACTGAGTTAAGCTTTTTTAGCAGAGATGAAATATTAAATATAGACCAAATTTTAGATGAAGATCTTAAAAACACTGAGTTAAGCTTTTTTAGCAGAGATGAAATATTAAATATAGACCAAATAGGTAAAGCTCTCAGAGAAATAAACCAAGATGATTTTATATCAATATCTTTTCCAGATCGAAGTTTTAGAATTCCTGCCAAAGGAAGGATTACTCCTAAACAGATTCATGCATATTTTGAATCAATTGGCGAAATTGATTCAAAGAAAGTTTCAGTCGTGACATCTAAAAATACTTTTACCAATGCATATGAAAATTTTTTTAATTCAGAAGATTTAGTTGCTATATCATTCCCTTCAATTAAGAATGAAAATTTAATTGAAGTATCTATTCAGGGTGAAGTATTTAGTCCGGGAATCTATTCAGTTTCAAGTTCAACAAAATTATCTGACCTATATGTTTTATCAGGAGGTTTACGTAATAATGCATTTGAGAATGGAATTTCATTATTTAGAGAGGATGTCAAACAAAAACAAATTAAAGCAATAAGAGAAGCAAAATCGGTTTTAACTGATGCTATGATTCAAAAATCAACCAGTATTTCTGAAGGCAGCATGATGGATATACAAGCAATTATTGAGCTTGCAGATCTGATCGAACCAAATGGTAGGGTAGCTGGCGAATTCTATGAGTTTTCTGAAACTACAAAAAATTTTACATTAAAAGATGGCGATTCAATTGTTATTCCATCAATGTCATATGAAGTTGTTGTTCAAGGAGAAGTTTTAAATTCTTCATCTTTTATTTTCGATAAATCTATGAGTTATAAAGATTACATTCAAGCAGCTGGGGGTTTTTCAGATTATGCAGACAAGAGATCAGTATTCATAATAAAATCTAATGGTTTATCTGTGCTTGCAGGAAGTAGTGTTTTTTCTGGGCAGGAAAAAATTGAGCCAGGAGATACAATTGTTGTGCCTAGGAATCTTGATCAACTTGAACCTATTCCTCTGATTAGCATGGCGACGAAAATAATAGCTGATATAGCATTCTCAGCCGCTTCTTTAAATGCAATACAAGATTAAATTAGTATTTTTCCTACTAATTAGCAGTTTTATATTTTCAGACTCTATTAGACATAATAACCCTAATAATAGCGGTGTTGTCGGTTTAATAAATACTCCTTCAGCTAGATTTTATGAAGAATCTTCTTCTGCATTTACAGTTTACAGGGGAGATCCTGATAGAAAAATAATTCTAACAATGATGCCTTATGATTGGTTTGAAGCATCTATTTTTTACACGAGTGTGCAAGGAAGACCTTACCCTTTTTATGAATGGCAAAGTTATAAAGATAAAGGTTTTAATGCAAAATTCCGTTTAAAAGAAGAAGGCAAATTACCAGCATTAGCCATTGGTTTTAATGATATTGGTGGAACTGGTATATATTCTTCAGAATATATTGTTGGAAGCTATGGGGTAGATAATCTAGATATACATCTTGGATTTGGATGGGGTAGATTAAATGGAGGTCAGTTTCAGCAAGATAACCCTCTTGCGGATTTAGATGAATCTTTTTTAATCAGAGATTATATTATTGGCCAAGGAGGAGAGCTAAGACTAAAAGATTATTTTTCTGGAGAAAAGATAGGTCTTTTCGGTGGATTCAGTTATTTATTCCATGATGACTGGCTATTTAAAATGGAACATGATTCAACCAATATCCCTTTAAGTTCAGGATTTCCAGAAAGAAGCTCAGATTATAATTTTGGTTTTGAGTATATTGGAAAGGATAATTTTGCAGTAGCTTTCAATTATGAAAGAGGAGATTATTTAGGTTTTAAATTTGTTTGGAAAGGTAATTCATCAAGACACAAAGCAAAACTTTACAAAAATAATCAGCCTTATGAAGAAACTCCTCATGGAAAATTAAGATCTCTTTTAGATTTCAATGAAATTGAGGTAAATAAAATAAGCAAAGTAGATGATGTATTAATTTTGGATGTAAATGAAAACAATTCCTATGCAAATTTAGACAACCTTAATTTGAATGTAACAAAAGCTATTGCTGATTCAGAAATAGATCATGAAGAAGTTGTAATTAGTTACAGTGTTAATGGTTTAAAAGCAATTCAGAAAGATATTGG
>MDTG01222456.1_pt1 | contig 10887 bp, 10 predicted proteins | sample 811421 | NCBI WGS metagenome assembly MDTG01 (sample SAMN05326645, study PRJNA326480) | marine metagenome | isolation source: seawater | place: Pacific Ocean: South East | collected 2011 | reverse complement strand
TAAAGTTTATCAAGTAAGTATAGTTGCTTATAATAAATTAATGGGGAGAAACAAAACGGTTTTAGTGCTGGGTGTTGGGCCGGATAAAGGCTTAGGTGTGGCATTGTGTAAGAAATTTGCGGAAGAAGGTTACGATGTTATTGGCTGCGGAAGAAGTACTCAAAATATGGAAGCTTTATCTGAAATTGAAGTGCCAAATGGATCAATTAAGGGAATTGTTGGAGATGTCACTAACATAGAAGATATAAAAAGAATTTTTAAAACTCTCGATGAGACGGAAAGTGCACTTGAATCGGTCATCTACAATGCAGGAAATAATAATGCTAAACCTTTCTTGGAAATGGATTTAGATTTTTTTCAGGATTTATGGGAAATTTGTGTAAAAGGGGCGTTCCTTGTTTCTCAAGAAGCTATACCGCGTTTATTAAAGCACGGAGGGTCTTTGATGTTCACAGGAGCAACAGCTTCAATAAGATCCAAACCTCCCTTTACAGCATTTGCTGCGGCTAAAAGCGCTGAAAGATCTTTAGCTCAAGGTCTTGCAAAAGAATTTGGTCCTCAAGGTATTCATGTAGCTCATGTCATTATTGACGGGATAATAGATGGGGACAAAGTGAATTTAAGATTTCCTGAGTTTGCCAGTAGCAAAGGCGAAGATGGCAAACTAAATATTGAAAGTATTGCTGAAAATTTCTTGATGCTTCATAAACAACAAAAAAGTACCTGGTCCTTTGAGCTTGATTTGCGACCTTGGTCAGAAAATTGGTAAAAATTATGCGAATAAAAATTTATATTCCTTTTATGCTCCTAGCTCTGCTTGTAAGTTGCAGTAAATCTTTTGATGAAAATTCATTAAGACAAACATCTGGAGGATCAGTAATAGGCTTGGAGGGAGAGAACAACACTTATGCTTGGAAAGGCATACCATTTGCTAAACCTCCTGTTGGAGAATTAAGATGGAAAGCACCGCAAGACCCCTCTCCCTGGACGGACACCTTAGAAGCAGGGAAGTTTAAAGCGGGTTGTTTTCAACGAGCAAGCATGTTTGGAGCAGAGGGTGAAGATAAGTGGAGTGGAAGCGAGGATTGTTTATATTTAAATATTTGGACACCCAAACTCAGTCCAGAAGAGATAGAAAATTCTCAAGAGAAGCTTCCGGTGATGATGTGGATTCATGGGGGTGCTAATGTGGTTGGCAGTGCCCACGTGTACGATCCAAGCATTTTAGTTTCTAAACATAAAGTTATTGTTGTAACTGTTCAATATAGGATGGGACCTCTTGGATGGTTTAGACATCCTGCTCTCTATGATTCTTTTTCATCTAAGTCTGATATATCTGGAAACTACGGAACTCTAGATACTATTAAGGCTTTAGAGTGGATTAATAAGAATATCGATTCATTTGGTGGAGATCCCGGTAATGTTACCGTTTTTGGTGAGTCTGCTGGAGGGCATAACTCTGCTGCAATTTTTGCTTCACCCTTAGCAGAAGGTTTGTTCCATAAGGTTATTGTTCAAAGTGGCATCATGTCAGCTTCGTCGATAGAGGTTACAGAATCTTATTTACCTGAAACAGGCATTGCTTCGACAACAAGTGGCTTAGAAGTTTTTAATCATATTTTGTTGGCAAACAATAAGGCTAGCAATCTAGAAGGGGCCAGAGAAATCCAAAACTCTATGGAATCTGAAGAAATCAAAACACTGTTTTATGAGCAGACTCCGGAAGTCCTTATGCAATCAAGTTCTGACGCACGACCTAAAAGAAGCGGTATGACTAGAGTCTTTCCTGATGGTCACGTAATTTTGAAAGGTGGCATAGAAGAGTCATTCACAAATGGAGCTTTATCTAGAGTTCCTATCATTACTGGTACAAACAAAGACGAAAATAAGTTCTTTAATTCTATGAATAGAGATTTTGTGAAATGGGGACCTTCTTCAGGTTTATACAGCACTGTAGGAATCGATGAGATGCCTCTAGAGATTATTGATCTGGATTATTACGAGGCCATAAATTTTTATGGATCTTCTTTTTGGAAACAAAGAGCAGTAGATTCACCAGCAAAACAATTAGTTGAATCAGGCCATTCGGAAACTTTTGCATATAGGTTTGATTGGGATGAATTAAGCACCGTTAATGGTATGGATCTATCAAAGTTAATCGGCGCAGCTCACGCTCTAGAAATACTTTTTGTTTTGGTTCTTTTGATAGCTACATTGTTAAGAATTTCCTTTTTGGAGAGGATGCTTACCCGGCTGGAAAAAAACTTTCTGATCAAATCCAATCGTATTGGGCCGAGTTTGCTTACAATGGAAATCCAGGTAAAGGAAGAGACAACAGTCTTCCTTTATGGAACTCTTGGTCAATAGGAGATGGAAATAAATATCTGGTTCTTGATTCTGAGAATGATCAAGGCGTAGTTATGTCTGATATTGAGTACACAAAGGATTATTTACTCGATAGACTTTCTAAAGATGAAAGATTTGATGATCAAGAACGATGTGAAGCTTTATTCGGTTTGTCCTATGGAGATGGCAACGGAATCTCTCTAGAAGAGTTTAATCTTTTTATGGATGGTCTTTGTACAGGTCGTGATTATTCTGCCATTATTGATATGATTGAATCCACAGAAGAAGAAATATTAGAAAATCAGGATACATAAGGAGGTAGTGATATGTCTAAAGAAGTAGATTTTTACTTTGATTTTGCAAGCCCTAACGCTTATTTAAGTCATAAGGTTATGCAATCAATTAAAGAAAGAACAGGTGCGAAAGTTAACTATATTCCTGTCTTGCTTGGAGGTATTTTCAAATTAACTAATAACAAGCCCCCTATGGAGCAGTTTTTTGGCGTCAAGAATAAAAATGAATATCAGAACATTGAGATGCAACGCTTTATTCAAAGACATGGTTTAGAAAAATTTCAAATGAATCCACATTTTCCAGTAATAAGTTTGCAAATTATTAGAGGTGCAGTGGCAGCTGATATGGATGGTTATTTAGAAGATTATATTGATAAGGTTTTGGTGCATATGTGGGAAGAACCAAAGAAAATGGATGATCCTGAAGTAATAAAATCTGCGTTTGAAGAGTCTGGATTAGATGCCGAAAAGCTAATGGCTCAAATGCAAGATCCTGATGTTAAAGCTAAACTTATTTCAAATACAGAAGCTGCAGCTGAAAGAGGTGTCTTCGGTATACCTACTTTTTTCATTGGAGATGATATGTATTTTGGAAAAGATAATTTATGGCAAATAGAGGAAAAGCTAAGTGAGTAAATTACTAACTTCTTTAAATTTTACTAGGGGACCTGATATGAAGAATCGCTTCATGTTAGCTCCATTAACTAATTCTCAAAGTCATGAAGATGGCATTATGTCTGATGAAGAGTTTCATTGGCTTACCATGAGGGCAAAAGGAGGTTTCGGACTTACGATGACATGTGCTTCTCATATTCAGGCTATAGGTAAAGGATTTCCTGGCCAGATGGGAGTTTTTTCAAATGATCACCTAGAAGGTTTATCGAGGCTAGCTAAAGAAATAAATGATCATGACAGTATTTCCATAGTTCAACTTCATCATGCTGGCATGCGTTCACCTAAGGAACTTATAGGAGAAGATCCTGTTTGTCCTTCTGATAATGAAGAATTTTCGGCTCGTGCATTAAGCTTAGATGAAGTTAAGATACTGAGGGACGACTTTATAGCAGGGGCGGTAAGATCTGAAAAAGCAGGTTTTCATGGTGTCGAACTCCATGGTGCTCACGGTTACATCATTTGCCAATTTCTTAGTGATGAAGTGAATCTTAGAAATGATGAATACGGAGGAGATTTACATGGAAGGGCTCGTTTACTTAAAGAAATAATTGATGGTATTAGGTCAGAGTGTTCTAAAGATTTTATGCTGGGTGTGAGATTGTCTTCAGAAAGATTTGGTATAAAACTAGGTGAATCAAAGCAATTAGCACAAGAACTTATGATGTCTGGTAAATTAGATTTCTTAGATATGTCTTTATGGGATTGTTTTAAAGAGCCTCAAGAAGAGGAATATAAAGGTAAGACACTACTTCAGCATTTTTCAGAGCTGAATAAGGGTAATACTAGATTAGGCGTTGCAGGTAATATCAGGACTCCTCAAGATGCAACTCGTGCAATGGAAGAGGATATTGATTGGATTATGCTTGGTAGAGCAGCCATACTGAATCATAACTTTCCAGCACTTTATGCAGATAACCCGGAATTTGAGACTCCTACAATTCCAGTATCTGCTGATTACTTAGCCAGCGAGGGCCTTTCTCCTAAATTTATAAGTTATATGTCTAATTGGGGTTTTGTAGAAAACCACGATAACTAGAAAAAAGAAATTCTCTAGAAAGCTTAGTTTAAGAAGCTGTCATCCTTCTCTAGCATGAGATCATAAATAGGCTGATAACTCATCCACATACCTATTGGTGAACCTACTTGATTTTTTGTAAGTTCAGCAACTTGATCCGGTATTCTTTGCATCTGTCCAACATTCTCAGCTATTAATTGAGACTGGCAGCACCTATCCATGGATAAAAATCCCCAAGCAGCTTCGTCAACGGTTGTTCCAGTGGTCAAGAGACCATGGTTTTTTAAGATTGCTGCTTTTTTGTCTCCTAATGCTTCAGCAATTCTATCACCTTCGCTGGTATCGAGAACTACTCCAGTAAAATCATCAAATAACACATGATTCTCATAGAAAGCACAAGAATCTTGAGTAATTGGTTCCAATAATCTACCCATAGTAGAGAAAGTTTTTCCGTACATTGAATGCGAGTGGGCTGCAGCATTTAAGTCAGGATGATTCATATGCAATCTAGAATGAATAGCAAATGCAGCATTATTTACAGGTCTATCACCAATTACAATGTCCCCATCATGACTGACTAACAATAAGTCAGATACCTTCATCTGTCCGAAGTGCACACCAAAGGGATTTACCCAGAAATGATCTTTATGTTCTGGATCTCTCAAAGTTATATGTCCAGCGAGTCCTTCGTCAAAACCAAAATGAGCAAACATGCGAAAAGCACTGGCTAACCTTTCTAGACCGTGTCTCCTTTCTTCATCTATAGAATTAAATTCAGGAGGATTTAAGTTGCCTTTGTTTCTTGGCTCAGTTTTCCCTTTTGTTACGTCGATATCCATCATTTTTTCTCCAAAAAAGGTGATAAATTAAATTCAGCTAATTAATCTAGCATATTTGCTAAAATATATCCCATACTACAAAAAATACAAAAGAAATTAATGGCAACAAAAAACTATAGAATTGAAAAAGATAGTCTGGGTGAAGTAAAGGTTCCAAAGCAAGCTCTCTGGGGAGCACAAACACAAAGGGCTGTAGATAACTTTCCAATCAGCGGAATTAAAATGGACTTTCCTTTCACAAAGTCGTTTATCAGTTCCCTTGGGCTGATCAAAGATGCTGCAGCTAGGGCTAATTCCAAACTTAAACTGCTTCCAACCAATAAAGCACGAGCCATCTCCAAAGCCTCAAAGGAGGTTTGGCAAGAAAGGCATCATCATGAATTTCCTATAGATGTATTTCAAACTGGATCAGGTACCAGCTCTAATATGAATGCCAATGAGGTTATTGCTAACTTAGCTTCAAAGAGCTCTAAATTAGATATTGGAGCAAATGATGATGTGAATATGAGTCAAAGCAGTAATGATGTTATTCCAACAGCTATAAAAGTTTCTGCCCATATGGACCTCACTAAAAAACTTTATCCAGCACTAGATAAGCTAATCAATGAAATCGAAAAGAAAGCAGACTCAGTTCAAGGTATAGCCAAAACTGGCAGAACACACTTAATGGATGCTATGCCAGTAGATTTTTCTGATGAACTAAAAGCTTGGTCCAGCCAGTTAGTAGCATCTCGTAAAATGCTTGGAGTCATAGAAGAAAGGTTCCTAGAAATGCCACAAGGTGGTACAGCTGTTGGAAGTGGTATCAATGCCCATAAACAGTTTGCTAAAATTTTTGCTCAAGAATTAACTAAGTTATCGGGAAGTAAATGCAAGTGTGTTCCAAGCTCCAACTTCTTTCATGAGCTTAGTGCTCAGGACTGCTCAGTTCAACTTTCTGGAGAATTAAAAAATCTAGCGGTTATCCTCATGAAAATTTCTAATGATTTAAGATGGATGAATAGCGGACCTTTGGCTGGTTTGTCTGAAATCGAATTGCAAGCATTACAGCCAGGAAGCAGCATTATGCCCGGTAAAGTTAACCCTGTTATACCAGAGGCTGTGACCATGGTTTCAGCTGATGTTATTGGAAATGATGTATCCATTACGGTAGCAGCCCAGGCTGGAAACTTTCAATTAAATGTGATGCTTCCTGTTATTGCTTACAACTTATTGAAGAGTATTAATCTTTTATCTGGAGCAATGGATGTACTATCGGGAAAAGCTATTAAGACATTTAAAGTAAATAAGAAAAGCCTTGAAGCGTCTTTATCGAGGAATCCTATTCTTGTTACTGCTCTTAACCCAATTATTGGTTATGAAAAAGCAGCAGAGATAGCTAAAAAAGCATATAAGTTAGGTAAGCCTATAATTGAAGTTGCCAGTGAGGAAACAGATTTAACAGAAGCTCAACTTAAGAAGTTATTAGATCCTTCGAAATTAACTAAAGGAGGAATCAGTAAATAATTATGGAAGACCTGCTGAAACAAAAGTGCGTGGCCTGTAGAGCAGATGCTCCTAGAGTTACTGATGATGAATTGCCGGACCTTTTAAAAGAGATTCCTGATTGGCAACCTATCACAAAAGATTCAGTTTTAATGCTCAATAAAGTATTTAAATTTGATGACTACGAACAGTCCTTAAACTTTACACAAAAAGTTGCTGCCCTAGCTGAAGAGGAGGATCACCACCCTGCAATTCTTTTAGAATGGGGTAAGGTTGAAGTTACTTGGTGGACCCATAAGATTGGCGGACTCCATAAAAATGATTTTATTGCTGCCGCTAAGACGGATGCCTTAAATTCTTAAAATAAAAGGTTCAATTAATCTTTAGAATCATCTAATATCGTCGCTTTTTAAAATTAGAAGATGGAACTCATTACAACTAATCCCGATTGGTTTGACCAAGCATTAAATAAAGAACACAAAAGTAAGATCGCTGAAGTAAATGGTGCGCACATTGAATATATGGAGTGGGGAAATCCAGAAAATCAAAGTGTGATTATGTTACACGGCACCAATGCTCACGCTCATTGGTTTAAATTTATTGGCGCTCTGCTCTCTGATAAATATCATTTCGTAGTGATGAGTTTTTCGGGTATGGGCGGAAGTGACTGGAGGTCTTTCTATACTAGAGACACTTTTGTTGACGATGTTTGGGGAGTGGTTGAAGACGCCGGGATGGAGAATCCTATAATTGTAGGACATAGTTTTGGTGGAATGGTTTCTTTAATAACAGCTTCCAAGCACAGTCATGATATGTCAGGTTTATTACTGGTAGATTTTGTAGTCTACAAGCCTGAAGAACATCATGAATGGTATGAAGATCGCACACCAGCAAGGCCGCCAAGGATTGTGAAAGAAAGAGAAGAGCTTATTCAGAGATTCAGATTAATGCCACCTCAATCATGCGTAAACCAATACTTGGTAGATTACATTGCTGATCACTCTATAAGAGAAACTGAAGAAGGGTGGGCATGGACATTTGATCCTTCTGCCTATGATGGTCTTGTTATTGGATCTGATCATTCAAAAATATTATCTGAACTTAAGTGTCCTGTAGGTTTCTATTACGGAGAACATACTGTTGAATTTAATGCTAGGTCAGGCGTAAAGGGTATGTCAGATCTTTTACCAGAAGGTTCACCAGTTTTCGGTTTGAAGGATGCGCAACATCATTTGATGTTGGATCAACCTTTACCACTTATTGAAAATTTAGATCGACTTATTCAAGAACTACTTACTAAATCGTCCTGAGGTTTTTCCATTAACCATATAACAAATATGGCTAATACCACCATTACGGTTAACATCAGAAAGGCATTGTCGTAGCTACCATAGTACTGAAAAAGCAGGGCTACACCCGGTGTTCCAATAGCTTGAAATAGAAATATAAAAGGTTGTGACAATCCTCTCGAAGTTCCAAAACTCTTTGGAGTAAAAGTATTTCTAAATAGAATATTACTCATTGGAAGACCTGCACCTCCTCCGAAGCCAAACAATGCTATAACCAGAGCTAATTGAGTAGGAGTTTGGGTTACTGTAATCAATAACAGACCTAATGCTTGTAAAGCTAAAGAAATTGATACAGCCATTCTAGGGTCAAGTTTCTTTTCTACTAACCATCCAAATACTACCTTACTTAACATTGCAGGTATGGCGTACATTCCAAAAATAAATGCTGCTTGATCTGCCCAGCCTCTTTCTGCAGCATAAAAGGTAAGATGAGCAAGGATAGCCATCATTGAAGAAAATTGGAGAGAGAAAACAACCGTTAGAATCCAAAAATTTTTATTTCTAAGTAGATCTTTGATTTCCCATTCAATACCAAAATTATCATCTGGTTGGGTCTCATCATCTTCTAAGCCCCCATCAACTTCCTGACCAATATCTTCTGGTTTATCTATGACAAGCAAGAAGATGAGGGGAGTAATGATTACTAATAGAAACAAACCGAAGACAAGATAGACTTCTCTCCACTCTAGTAACAAGACATCCATCAGAAAGTATTGAGTTAGGTTAGGAAAAATAAAGCCTGCAAATGAAACACCGACAGCAGCGAAACCCAAAGCTCTTCCGGCCTGTTTTTCAAACCATGAAGAGACTAATTTTGATGTTGCTAGATTACCCATCAAAGTGGCACCGAGAGCAATGGGAAGTCCATAGATAAGTATAAAAGTAAGGTAATTAAACGTCAGATAAAGAGACATCAAACTAATTGAATAGATGAAGCCCCCCCATACAATTATTTTCTTTACAGAGTATTGATCTAGAAGTCTTCCTACTATTGGAAAAAATATTGCGGAGCACATCATAAATATAGGAATGCTAAGTGTGGTTACAAATCTTGATAATTTGAGCTCTTCTTCCAGATGTAATTGAATCACTGGATAGGTTTGAAAGGCAAAGCCAACAGCAAAGAAGTCAATGGCTATAGCTATAGCCACCATGCGCCATCCAAAGAAAGTGTTCATTTAAGGTTTTATTGAAGTTTGGTTTATTTTAACTCAAAGAGGAAAGAGTGTGTTCGGTTAACTCCCAAAGTTTTGATGCTTCTTCAGTATCGACTGCCCAATCTGCAACTCCTATATATCTAGCCATAGGGCCATCTTCTTGTCTTACAGCTACATCACAATTCTCGCAATAAACACCGCTCACATCATCTAGCATTGGGCTAGTTGCACACCAAAGACTGGTAGTAGCCCCTTGAGTTGTGGATTTAAAGTTTGCAGCCGCCATTTCAGAAAGTTCGCCATCTTCTCCTAACCAACCCAAAGCTATCATTTCTTCTTTCTCTAAGTGTCTTTGTAAGGGTGTAAAAATTCCGCCAGGATGAACTGAATACGTTTTTATGCCTTCGTCCTTCATTTTATTAGCAATCTCAACAGCTAATAAACTAGCAGCAGTTTTAGATTGCCCATAGGCTTTCCATTTATCATAAGACTCTTCAAAATGAACATCTTCCCATTGGATTCCAGATAACTTATGGCCAGTAGAAGAAAGAGTTACGATTCTTGCCTCAGATGATTGTGCCATTACAGGCAGAAGACCTTTTGTAAGAATAAAATGACCTATGTGATTGACTGCAAATTGCAGATCCCAACCTTCTTTTGTAGGCATTTGAGGGCAAGCCATTACAGCTGCATTATTAATTAAAATATCTAATGACGTCTTTGAATCTTGAAATTCATTCACAAAGCGAGTTACTGAAGCTGGATCAGCTAGATCCATCTCTAAGATATCTACATCATCAACTATCCCAGAAAGCTCGGATTTAGCCACATCAGTTCTTCGAGCTGGAACAATAACTCTTGCTCCTGCATCTTTTAGTCCTCTCGCTGTTTCTAGACCAATACCTGAATATCCTCCAGTGACCATGGCTACTTTTCCGTTTAAATCTATTCCTTCTAGCACTTCGCTAGGTTCACTTTTAGCCCCAAATCCTGAATTTACTGGTTTTTGCTGTTCTGAAATCATATTTCCCCCTTTTTTTGCGTACTATACATTAAGTGAGGTTAATAAAAGGTACTAGGTGAAAAATTAACCAAGTTCTGTATAATTTAAAGATGTTACGTATCGCAGACCAAGCACTTACCTTTGATGATGTTCTTTTAGTACCTGATCATTCAGACATTCTTCCAAAAGACGTTGATTTAAAAACTCGTTTAACCCAAAACTTAAATCTAAATATTCCTTTGCTTTCAGCAGCTATGGACACTGTTACAGAGTCTCGCATGGGAATAGCTCTTAGTGAGCTTGGCGGAATAGGGATTATTCATAAGAATTTATCTATTGAAGCTCAAGCCGCTGAAGTAAGAAAGGTTAAAAAATACGAAAGTGGTATTGTTAGAGATCCTATAACCATAAGATCTGATAACGAAGTCGGGGAACTTGTTCAACTTACCAAAGAGCTAAACATTTCAGGTATGCCTGTTGTGGATGATGGAGCGTTAGTTGGCATAGTTACCAGTAGAGATTTTAGATATCAAGAAAATCTATCTGCAAAAGTTGCAGACATCATGACTCCGAAAGAAAAATTAGTGACTGCTAAGGAAGGTGAGAGTCCTGATCTTATCAAGAATTTGCTCCAAGAAAATAGAATTGAAAAAATCCTTCTTATAGATGACTCCTTTAAATTAACTGGACTGGTTACTCTTAAAGATATCAATAAGTCTCTGGAC
>MDTG01104685.1_pt1 | contig 10887 bp, 12 predicted proteins | sample 811421 | NCBI WGS metagenome assembly MDTG01 (sample SAMN05326645, study PRJNA326480) | marine metagenome | isolation source: seawater | place: Pacific Ocean: South East | collected 2011 | reverse complement strand
CACTACACCTCCTAAACTTTTGTTAGCTGGAGGAGGACATGTTTCAAAAGCAATTGCAAATTTAGCAAAACCTCTTGGTTTTGAACTAAATATTTTTGATGATAGAGAAGATTTTGCAAACCCAGATAGATTCCCTGAAGCAGATGATGTAAAAGTGGCAAATTATAATGAAGGTTTTGGAATGTTTGATATTAATGCAAATACTTTTATTGTTATAGCTACAAGAGGACATAGACAAGATGATTCTGCTACAAAGGCTGCATTAGAAACAAGTGCCTCATATGTTGGTTTATTAGGCTCCAAAAGAAAAACAATTCTTATTATAGAAAAACTCCTAAGAGAAGGAATAGACGACGATACATTCAAGCGATTAAAAGCTCCTGTTGGAATAAATATTGGAGCAAGAACTCCAGAAGAAATAGCTGTCTCAATCATTTCTGAAATATTATCTTTTAGATTGGGAGGAAGCGGAAACTCTATGATGCTAGAGGAAAAATACATAGAAAAAATCAGGAATAAAATTTCTAAATCTTCTAAAATAAAAAATTGATTTATGTATGATAATTTTGATGCCTTAATTCTTTCTGCTGGTTTATCTTCTAGAATGGGAAAAACCAAAGCTTTATTAGATTGGCATGGTAGAAAACTTGTTGAATTTCACATTGATGTATTAAGAGATATTGGGATAAGAAATATAAATTTAGTATTGGGTCATGATAAAGAAAAAATCACTGAAGTTGTAAAGAGAAAAAAAATTAAATTAATAACAAATAAAAATTACTTAGAAGGAAAATCAACTTCTATTATAGAAGGTATAAATAATATTGATAAAGATTCCAAAAATCTTATTTTGATAAGTGTTGACCAACCAAGACCAAAATGGTTCTTGAAGAAAATAATTAATTTTCACATAGATAATAAAGCTGTAATTTCTGCTCCGATCAATAAAAATAAAAGAGGTCATCCAATAATCTTCAACCAAAAATTCATTCCAAAATTATCTAAAATAAATAAATACCCTAATGGGTTAAGAGATCTTTTCAGAGAAAACAATAATATTGTTATGACAGATGAAATCAAATCAGAATGGACTCACCTTGATTTAAATAATAATAAAATCTATGAAAAAGCTTTGTCATATAAATTATTTGATGAATAGAAATATTGAAAAATTAATAGAAGATTTTTTTGAAGATGCTTTAGATTTTCTTAAAGAAAACATTAACTGGAAGATTACTGAGCATGACCTTCTCCAATTTATTAGAGGAAAACTTCAAGAAAAAAATATAGCCCTTTCAGAAAAAAATATAGTTTTATTTAATCCAGAAAATAATAAATATGATTTTCAAATAGACCCTGAAAATTCCAATGTTATAAGAAAAAAAGGGAATCTATACATACGCATTGTTTACCAAAACCCACCCTCATTTGATGAGACAACAATCGAAAAAAAATTTAGTTTAAACTTATGATAATTTTAATTGAAAAGATAACAGGGAGAAAATATGAGTTTATTGAAAGATAAAGTAGCAATTGTAACAGGAGGAAATGGTGGTATTGGTTTAGGCATTGCAGAAGGCTTAGCAGATCAAGGTGCTACTATAATAATTGCTGCAAGAAATGAAGAAAAAAACAAAGATGCAATTAAAAAAATCAAGCTATCAAGTAAAGACAGTGAAACTTTTAAATTAGATGTAAACGATCAAGATTCAATAAATAATCTTATGAAATTTACTACCGAAAAATACGGAAAGATAGATATTTTAGTTAATAATGCAGGGATAAGCAGAAGAAGTGATGAACCTCATTTATTATCTAGAAATGACTGGAATGATGTTATAGATACGAACTTAAATTCAATACATCATATGACTTCTGCAGTTTTTCCTTATTTGAAGAAAAATAAATCTGGCAAAATCATAAATATAGGTTCAATGATGTCGATTTTTGGAAATGCTAATTCAGCTGCATATGCTGCAAGTAAAGGTGGTGTAGTTCAATATACCAAAAGTTGTGCCATAGCTTGGGCAAAATATAATATTCAAATCAATGCAATTCTACCAGGTTGGATAGTAACAGATATGACTAATGAATTCAAAAGAGTAAATCCTACAAGATACGCAACTATTGCAGGAAGAACTCCTGCTGAAAGATGGGGAATACCTGAAGATATGGCAGGCACTGCAATTTTTTTATCTAGTAAATTATCAGATTTTGTAAATGGTATTTCTATTCCAGTGGATGGTGGTTACAGCGTAATGTAATTCATTTAAAAAAATGATTTAATGGACCATTCCCATTACCTATTTTATAAGCTTTATTTATAGCATTTGTTACATATGTTTTGGCATTATTTACAGAGTTTTCTAGTTTTTCTCCTTTTGCAAGAAAAGCTGTAATTGCTGCCGAAAAAGTACAACCAGTACCATGAGTTGAAGTAGTATCTATTCTTTTAACACTGAAGGATTGAAAATTTTTGCCATCGTAGAAAACATCTTCTGAGACATCAGAATTAAAAAAATGACCACCTTTTATAACGACTGATTTAGGCCCATATTCTTTTAATATTTTACAAGCTTCGTAAACATCTTCTTTATCTGTAATTTTCATTTTAGTTAGCTCCTCAGCTTCAGATAAATTTGGAGTAATAATACTTGCTAAAGGAAAGAGTTTTTTCTTCAATGCTTCTATAGCTTTTGATGAAATCAAGACATCGCCAGATGTAGCAACTATTACGGGATCAATAACTAATCTAAGATTAGATTTTTTTTTTAAGGAATTCGCAACACTAATTACGGAAGATTCTTCCGGAAGCATGCCCGTCTTGACAGAATTAAAACCAATATCATTGTTTATAGAATCTATTTGATTTTTTAAAACTGAATTTGGTATCACGTGAATATCATTAACCCCCAATGTGTTCTGAGCAGTGACTGAAGTAATTGCAGAAACACCATAACAATTTAATGAAGCAAATGTCTTTAAGTCAGCTTGAATGCCAGCTCCTCCTCCAGAATCAGAGCCAGCAATAGTCATGCAAATTGGTAAAATTTTTCCATCAGGTTTCATGTTATTTTGATCAAAATGAGTTATAAATATATAAATAATATTCTAGCAGAGGTTAATTTGTCTTGGAAATTTAATAACTTAATACCAAATTTTGGAACTATTACTGAGGGCCCTTGTTGGGATGGTGAAAATTTACTCTTTTCTAACATTTCACATAACAGAGTACTAAGTTACAACATAAAAAATAAAACAATCAATGAAATCTTTAGTGACACGGGTGAAGCAAATGGATTAAATTTCAATATAAATGGAGAATTATTTGCTTGCGAGGGAGGAAGAAGACGTATAGCAAAATATAATTTAGACGGATCTAAAGAAACTGTTGTAGATAATTTAGATGGAATAAAAATAAATAGTCCTAATGATTTAGCAATAAACAACAATGGTGATATTTTTTTCTCTGATAGAGTTGAAGATATAAATCCTGAAATGGGATTAAGCTTTTCGTCTATAATCTCCGCAGAAAAGCAAAAAGACGGAAGCTATAAAGCATTCAGAAGAACGTTTGATACATCAATGCCTAATGGGCTTCTATTCAACGAAGAACAATCAATACTTTATGTTGCTCAATCTGACTACAGAGCTGATCGAGAGAGAGAATTAAGGTCTTATAAAGTAAATGAAGATAATTCATTGTCTGAAATGAAGGTTTTACATGATTTTGGCCCACACAGAGGAATAGATGGCATGACACTAGGAAGAGACCCATCAAATCAAGAAATTTATATAGTAGCAGCAACGGGATGGGAGATTTCAGGCCCCAAAGGAAATATAACTATTTTCGATAAAAATGGAAAAGTTATAGAAAGACATGAAACCCCATGTGAGAGACCCACAAACTGTACAATAATTGACAAAAAAATTTATGTCACAAGTATTGAGGGGCATCTATTAGAGGCTGAAACAGATCTAGATGGATTACTTCTTTATCCAAATTAATTAGAAAATTCATCAATAAATAAATTTTCTATAATTAGCTCCTTTTCTAAAAAATTATTTTGGTACATCCATTCATATGTTTCTTCCCATTTAGATATATCTTGGTGTCCAAAAGGCAGATTATTTGATTGCCACATAGGTATTAATAATTCAACTCCAGCCCTCTCAACATCTTCTTCAACTATTTCTTCTCCTACAATACTAATAAGACTTGTTATAGATTCTTGTGGATTTCTAATAGAAAATTCATATCCTTTCTTAAATGAATTAACTACTTTTTCAACCTCTGATTTGTTTTCTTCAAGAAATGATTTATTCGTAATTAGAATTAATTCATAGTAATCAGGAACTCCCCATTCTTCAAGTCTCATTATTTCTATTTCATAACCTTGTAGTTCCATCACAATAGACTCATGGGTCCAGTAAGCTCCAATAATAGCATCAACTGAGCCAGAAACTAATGCCTTAACTAGCTCAAAACCAACATCAACTGTTTCTACATCGTTGATATTAATATTTTGGCTAGACAAAACAGTTTCTAACATAGCTTTATTGGATGGAATCCCAGGGTAACCTACAACTTTTCCTTTAAGGTCTGAAGGATTTTTTATTCTGCTTTTCTTGAGAGTCATTATAGAATTTAGGGGATGCTGAGATATGCTCAATACACTTACAATTTCTAATCCTGCTGATTGAGCCTGCAAGATATCAGGATGATATGACAATCCAAAATCATCCCTACCAGATGCAACAGATGATATTATTGCCGTAGGGTCTGAAGGAGTATAAACAGAAAGTTTAATTCCTTCTTCATCAAAAAAACCTTCATCAATAGCAGAATATATTCCTGCATGATTTGAGTTGGGATACCAATCCAATGCCAGCGATAATTCTTTTTCATTTCCGCATCCTATAACAAATAGAGATAGCATGAATAATACAATAAATTTCATTATTTACTCCTTAACAATTTTATTTTCTAAAAACTTAACAAATATAAATAGTAGAGATGCGATCATTGATAATAATAATATTGATGCAAATACTCTTTCGGTCTGAAACAATGGACCTGAAACTTTCATAATCCATCCAAGACCTGATTTAGATCCAATCCACTCTGCAACAATAGCACCAATTACAGAACTTACACATGCTACTTTTAATCCAGAAAAGAAACTAGGTAAAGCAATTTTTATTTTTATTATTTTAAAAATTTGAGATTTTGTTGCTCCCATAGTCATAAGCATATTTTCCATTTCTTTAGAATTGATTTTTAATCCATCAAAAATACCAATTACAATTGGGAAAAATGAAATCAAGAAAACGACAATAATTTTTGAAACAATACCTGCCCCAAACCAAACAATTAATATTGGAGCTAAAGCAAATATTGGAATAACTTGAGAAGCAATAACATATGGTAAAAAAGATTTTTCAAAGTTTCTATATGTATGCATTAATATCCCTATAATTACTCCTAAAAAAATCGCAAAAAATAAACCAATAAAAATCTCAATTATAGTAGTAAATGAATGTTTCAATAAAAAAAATTTTGAATTAATCAATTCATCTAAAATCATTACAGGAGATGGTAAAAGCCAAGTTTCAAAAACTCCTAAATAAGAAAGTAATTGCCAAAATAAAAGCAATATAATTAACGTCATTCCAGGAAAAAACCAATTATTTACGATTCTATATAAATTATTTAGAATTTTTGACCTCATCTAACTTCTCAATTAATATTCTTTTTTGATTAATAAAATCTGTCTCAACAATGACTGATGTTTCTCTTGGATGAGTCATATCGATATCAATCATAAACTTAAAGTTTTCTTCTCCAGAATCCATAACAATGATCTGATCTGACAAAAATATGGCTTCATCTATATCGTGTGTAACTAAAATGATTGACTTATTTATATAATTCTTATGAGTTTCGATCCAATTATAAATTTCTAGTCTTTTTATAGAATCAAGAGAAGCAAAAGGCTCATCAAGTAAAATAAATTCAGAATCTTGCAAGATTGTCCTCAAAAAAGAAACTCTTTGCCTTAATCCACCAGAAAGCTCTTTTGGAAAATATCTCAAATATTCATAAATACCCAAAATTGAAGCTTTATTTTTCATGTCTTCAATTGATTCATTAGTAATTTTACCCATAATTTTTAGAGGCAATAGAATATTTTCTTCAACATTTAGCCATGGTAAAAGAAGATCTTTCTGTTGCATGTATGCAATTTCACCTAATCTATGGTGAGAATTTTTAAATTTTATTTTTCCTGAATTAGGCTCTCTTATACCGGAAATCAATTCCAATAAGGTACTTTTCCCGCAACCACTGTGTCCTAGAATAGAAATTGTTTTATTTCTAGAGAAAGAAAAAGACAAGTTGCTTATTATGGGATTATCTGGTTCGAAACCAAAGCTTAAGTTTTCAAGAACAATATTGTTAATATTTCTTCCCTCCGCTAGAATTATCTAGTTCAGGTTTAGTGGGTCGGTTTTTCTAAAAACCCTCTCAGCAAATCGCTCCCCAAGTAATTCATTATTTTAAATATACATTACATGTACTTTTTGTGAAACTTTAATTTATTCTAATTAAATATTATTAAAACAAAGAGGATTTGAAATTAAAAAATTTTTAGTACTTCTGTTAATTTCTACTTTTATATTTACTGGCTGTAGTGAAAATAATGAAGAAAAAGAAATACTCTCCATAGAAGAGCTCTTTACGCTGACTAAAGATAAAATTGATACATCACAGTCTTTTTCATTCAGTCTTATGCATAAAAATGGATATACTTCTCTGCCGGGTGGATTTGACATCTCTAAGGCACAAGGAGACATTCAAAAACCAAATAAACTTAGAATTAATGCTGAAATAATTTCAAATAATTTTCTAATAAAGCTTTCTTATCTATCAATGGATAATAATTATTGGATAACAAATCCTATAAGCTTTGAATGGGTAGAAACCTCTCAAGATGATAACCCTTTTAAGAATATAAATCCTGTAAATATATTAAGTGATATTTTTTCTGAAATTGAAAATCCTGCAATTATTTCATCTCAAAATTATGATTACGAAATAAGTGCTGACATAAACTCAGAAAATCTTAAATCACTTGTAGGTGACATCATAGTAACTAATAAGAATGTCCGTTTATCACTTAATATAAACCAAGATGGAATTGTTGATTCAATTAAGATTTATGGAATAGTTCAGCCAAACGATTCGATTGATACACAAAGAGAAATAAAATTTGAAAGATGGAATGAAAATCTAAAATGGGAAACACCATAAGTCTGAAAAATAAAATTTTTTACATTTTTATCCTTTGCTTAGCTGTTTTTATAGCAGCTGATGATCAAACTGTTGTTGTAACTTTACTACCTAGTATGGTTTTAGATTTAGGTATTTCAGTTGGAGAATTAAATAAGATCTCTTGGACAATTACATCATACTTACTTGGATTCACTCTAGTCATGCCACTAGCTGGAAAATTATGCGACAAATTTGGTTATAGATTAGTATTAATTTTTTCCATGATAATATTTTCTATAGGATCTCTTCTTATAGGGATTACAGTTAATCTACCTGAGAGCAATTATGTCCCCTCAAAATTAAATTGGTTGATTGTTTTTAGATTTTTACAAGCTATGGGAGGAGGTGCCATTATACCTATAGCAATAGCTTCAGTTTCTTTGATTTTGGAAAAAAAATACTGGATATATGGTTTTGGATTGATAGGAGCTTCTGCTGAAGCAGGTGGGGTTATAGGCCCATTATGGGGAAGTTTGATACTAGAAATTTGGGATTGGCCAGCAGCATTTTTCATAAATATACCACTCGCAATTTTAATCATATTTTTAGCTTTATTTATGCCAAAAAGCAAAAAATACAAGCATCAAATTAAATTTTTAGACATATCTTTATTTTCATTAATTATTATCATTTCAACTATTTTTATATCCGAATATGATGGGTTAGATTTTACCCAAATTATTTTATTAATAATTATTTTAGCTTTAGTTATCATTACAATTATAAAAATAAGACTTTTCAATCAAGAAATATTGCCCGATAAGCTTATTAAGTCTAAAACATTTTTGTGGAGTTCACTAACACATTTTTTTATTGGATCAAGCTTGATAATAGTCATGGTTATAATCCCTTTGTCAAGTTCAACAGTATTTGGATTAGATAGTCTTACAATTGGCTTGTCATTACTAAAATTGACAGCTTTCATAGGTTTAGGATCTATTCTAGGGATTTTTTTTACAAGATTAAGTTTGACTTTAACTTTGATACTTGGAAGTATTCTTATTACATCAGGAACCCTTATATACTCAAATAATATTAAAACACCAACCAATGAAATTGATTATATATTTTATATATTAGGTATAGGTTTTGGTCTATTTATAGTCCCAATACACAATACAAGTCTTCATAAAATTTCTGAAAACATTAGAGGAATTTCTTCCTCAATGATCTCTCTTTCAAGAATGCTTGGTATGATATTTGGGCTTTCGTTAATGACAACTATTGGAACAGCAAGATTTTCAGACTTAGTCAGTGGAATGAATATTCTTTCATTAGATCCTGATATTCAACAAAAAATCAATAAGGACATAAATAGTGCAGGAATTGAAGTTTTTAATGAAATAATGTTTGGAGCATTTATTTTTTCAATAATTACATTTTTTACATCGTTAATTCTTATTTACTACTATCGTAGAAATCAATAATATCCTTATTGAGCTACAACGGAAGCAACTGCATAATTCCTCGAATGGCTAATAGAAATAGCTATTTCATTAATCCCTAACTCTTCAGCTTTTCGTTTTGCATTTCCGTATAATCTTATTTCTGGTGCTTTTCCCCTTGGCCTATAAACTTCTATGGATTTCCAAGGCACCCCTCTAATACCTGTACCTAAAGCTTTCATTACTGCTTCTTTGGACGCAAATCTTGCAGCTATTTGTGGAAATCTTCCCCTACAATAATCAATTTCTTGATCAGTAAAAATTTTTTTCATAAATCTATTTGGATACTTTTGGCAAACATCCTTAATTCTATGAATTTCTATAATATCAATTCCTGTAAGTAACATTTTTTTTAGTTTGAATATAATATAAACATATATTTAGTATAAAGTTATTTATTCTTAAAGAAAGTAAAAAATGAATTCTAAATTAATTGATGGAAAAGAAATAAGCTCAAGTATAAAAAATAAACTAAAATCAGAAATAGACGAAATAAAGAATAAGCACTCAAGAGTTCCGAGTCTTGTAGTTGTCCTAGTTGGAAAAAACCCTGCATCAATTTCTTATGTAAAAGCTAAAGAAAAAGCTTGTCAATTAGTTGGTATTGAATGCCACATAGAAAGATTAGATGAAAAAATTTCAGAAAATGAAATTATAAGTTATATTGAATCTCTCAATGAAAATGATCAAATTGACGGAATGATAGTACAACTTCCTCTACCTAAAAATCTTGATGAAGAAAAAATTGTTCAAACAATTTCTCCTTTGAAGGATGTAGACGGTTTATGTAATGAAAATTTAGGATTACTAGCCTCAGGGAGTCCAAGATTTGTTCCTGCAACTCCATTAGGAGTACAAAGGATGATTTCTGAGATAGATTTTAAAACTCAAGGATCAAGAATTGTAATCATCGGAAGAAGTAAGTTAGTTGGAATCCCTTTGGCTTTACTACTCTCCTCTAAGACAACACTTGGAAACGCTACAGTTACAATATGTCATAGCAGATCAGAGAATATAAAAAAGTATACTTTAGACGCAGATATAGTGGTCGTAGCAACTGGTTTTCCAAGTACCTTAACTAAAGATATGGTCAAAAAAAATTCTATAATTATAGATGTTGGTGTTAATAGGATTGAAGATAATAGAAAAAAGAATGGATTCAGATTAATAGGAGATTCTGACTTTGATGACATCATAGAAATTGTATCTAAAATTACACCTGTTCCAGGGGGCGTAGGTCCTATGACAATTGCAATGTTACTTGAAAATGTAACTAAAGCATTTTATTTGGGTGTGAAAGAATAAATAAAAAAGTCTAAATTAGATTATAAAAGCTAGATGTATAAGAAAAGTTAATTTAAAATTCCACTATGGCAACTCTAAAAGAAGAAAAAAATAAAAAATCTAAAAAAAGCAATATCGAAAAAATAGAAATGCTTGAATTATTCAAGCAAATGTATCTTATAAGACGATTCGAGCTAGCTTGTGGTGAAAACTATACCAAAGGTAACATTAGAGGATTTTTACATTTATATATAGGTCAAGAAGCTACAGCAGTAGGTTCAATTTCATGCCTAAATGACGAAGATTATATTATTACGCATTACAGAGATCATGGACATGCTTTAGCTAGAGGATTAGATGTAAATAGATCTATGTCGGAACTTTTTGGTAAAAAAACGGGTTTATCCAAAGGTAAGGGTGGATCAATGCACCTCTTTGATTCTTCTAAAAAATTTATGGGAGGACATGCTATTGTTGGAGGTCAATTTCCAGTTGCAACAGGATTAGCCTTGGCTTGTCAATATAAAAAAACAGGAGGACTGGTCGTATGTTTTTTTGGAGATGGCTCAACAAATCAAGGAACATATCATGAAACATTGAATCTTGCATCTGTGTGGAATTTACCAATTTTATTTATTCTTGAGAATAACAAGTATGGTATGGGTTCTGCAATTGATAGAGTAAGAGCCGGAGGAGAAGATTTTTATACAGGGGTCAACACATACGATATACCAGCAGCACAGGTCAATGGAATGGATGTACTTGCGGTTAAAGAAGCAACAGAAATAGCAGTTAAAAAGGTTCGCCAAACAGGCGGACCTTTTT
>MDTG01065339.1_pt1 | contig 10887 bp, 10 predicted proteins | sample 811421 | NCBI WGS metagenome assembly MDTG01 (sample SAMN05326645, study PRJNA326480) | marine metagenome | isolation source: seawater | place: Pacific Ocean: South East | collected 2011 | reverse complement strand
ACGAGTAATTTAAGAATTTTAAGTAGAAATATCTCAATTAATAAACTTGAAGAAAAAATAAAGATCAATCAGTTTCCTCTTACAAATAAAATAAACCAATATCAAATTTTACGTGAAAAGGATTTTATCGAAGGTGTTGGAGAAAATGTTTTTGGTGTAGATTATAATTGGCAAGGTAAAAATTTTGAATCTAATAATAATTATCAAATATATGGAACAAACATTGATTATTTAATAAAAAACAAAATCTTAAAGATACCTAATTATATAAAGATTGATGTAGATGGAATTGAACATTTAATTCTTGAAGGAGGAAATGAATGTTTGTCTAGTCCAGAATTAAAAAGTGTTTGTATTGAAATTAATGACAGCTTACCCACACAAAAAAAAATAATAGACATTATGAATAAAAATAATTTTTCAATAAAGCACAAAAAAGTATCAAAATTAGTAAGTAGTGTAAAAAAGTTTTCAACTTTATATAATTACGTATTTGAAAAATAAATAAAATTTTAAGAAATATGAAAAAAGAAAAATATTTAGTAACAGGATGTGCGGGCTTTATAGGGTCAAATTTAGTAAAGAAAATTTATAAAAAGTATGACTTAATTCTTGTAGATGATCTTTCGGAAGGTTCAGTTTTAAATCTACCAAAAAAGTTACGAAAAAGTTTAATAAAAAAAAGAATTCAAGATATTAAAAACCTAAAAATTAAAAAACTAAAAGGCATTTTTCATCTTGCGGCACAATCTTCAGTTCCTTTATCTATGAAAGATTTTTTTACAAGCAGTACAAATAATATAGAAAGTTCCTTGAGGGTATTTGAATTAGCTAAAGAGTTTTCTGTTCCAGTTATTTATGCATCGTCTTCTGCTATATATGGAAACCTTTCTTTGGGAAACGATCAAAAAGAAAAATTTTCAATCGGGTCACCATACGCCCAAGATAAATTAACAATTGAACACTATGCTAAAGTACTTTTTAAGATTTTTAAAATATCATCTGTCGGACTAAGATTATTTAATGTATACGGACCTGGACAGCGATCTGACAGCGCTTATTCTGCAGTTATTCCAATATTTATTAAGAGAATGAAAAAAAAATTGCCAGTAGTTATAAACGGAGGCTTTCAAACGAGAGATTTTATTTATGTACAAGATGTTATTAAGATTATGATGATGTTAATGAAAAAGGCTCAAAAACAAAAAACTTTCCAAATTTTTAATCTTGGTACTGGTTATTCAATTAAAATAGACTCTTTATATAAGTTAATAAAAAAAAAACTTAATGCTAATCCAAAAATAATTAGACGCAAACTTGAAAAATTTGATCCTAAAAAATCAGCTGGAACATATAAAAAAATTCTTAAATTCTTAAATATTAAACAAAAAAGCTTTACTAAATTGGAAAGAGGTCTTTCTGAGACCATAAATTGTATTAAATAATTTATGAAAACTTTTGACTGGATAATTGTTGGTGGTGGTATAGCAGGAATTTCTTTATCAGAAATTTTGACCCGAGAAGGACATACTGTAGCTTTAATAGAAAAAAAGGAAAAATTAGCAGCCGTGACTACGAGAGAGTTTCACGAATGGTTTCATACTGGTTCACTATATACACTTCTAAAAGATGATATGAAAACGCTAAAATATATTTTAGGATCATTGGATGACCTTTTAGAGTTTTACTCTTCTTTTCCCAGCATGAACTTAAAACCAACAGAAAAAGGTATAAAAATTATAGATAATGACCAGGGATGGTTTAGTCAGAATTATATTAATTTTAAATATAGGCTCAAAAATAGAAAGTTAATACTTCCTTGGTTATATGCCATAGCGAGATCAATCACATTAATTAATGGGATTAAAAAACATGATTGGTTACGTCGTAGAGCTGGAATTTTAGAAAGCGTAACTAAAGAATATTATTTTTCAATTATAAAAAATTTGTCAAAAGCACTAATGAGTAGAGAAAAATTTCACCAGATTGAAACAACAGATTTTACAATAAACTCTAGAAATTTACTGCACGACATGGTCAGAATATCAAAAAAGAATGGCTTAGAAATATTTACAAATAATGAACTTATGGAAATAAAAAATTTAAATAATATTGTAGTTGCAAATTGTTCAAATGGTACTTTTCAAGCAAAAAACATGGCAGTTTGTTTAGGCGGCGAAATTGAAAAATTTAGCGATTTAAAAATTAATAAATCATACGCACCAATAGCTGTAGTAAAAAATATAAAAACTGATACTAAGTCATTTGTTGAGTTGGATTGTTTTAAAAAAAACTGCATAAATATTGTCACAAAGGGAAAATCATATGGTTTAATTGGAGGAATTAGTTTATCAAAAAAAGAGGAGGTTCAAAAATATTTTGACTTTATGATAAATGAACATAAAAAACTTAACCCAGAAATTGAAATTCTTGATAAATATATAGGTATTAAAAATGAAATAATTCAAAAGAAAGAAAATAGAAATTATTTATTTCATATAAATAAATCTAAAAACTTTAGTAATGTTTGGTCTGTAATTCCTGGAAAATTTACACTTGCATTTAGCATTGCTCCAGAATTTTATAGAATAGTTTATAAAAGAAATCCCAGGAAATCTTTTGCCATGCCATCTGACACTGAAGATTTATCACATCTTATTGAAAAAACAGTTTGGGAAGGAATAAAAAAAAAGGAATAAAATATGGGATCTATAAAATTACCAAAAAATTCAATCAATTTTTTTAAGAATAATCAAAATGAAATTTTTGAATCTGGAAATCTTGCAGAGGGACCGTGGAACGAAAAATTATCTGAAGAAATAAAATCTATTTGTAATGTTAAGAATGCAATTTGTGTAAATTCAAATGGCAGTGGTTTAGTTGCTCTATTATTAATTTATAAAGAATATTATGGAAGAACTAATATAATGATTCAGTCAAATACTATGTATGGTGTAAAAACTCTAACTAAAACAGCTGGTTACAATCTTGTCGATTTTATTGATTGTCGTCTTGAAACTTTAATGCCATCCTTAGAAGATTTAAAAAAGTCAGTAGATAGTTATAAAGGAAGTATAGATCAATTAGTTATACTATTAAGTGATATAGGTGGAATAATTAATCCTGATATTGAAAAAATTTCTAAATTTTGCAAACAAAAAAATATTATTTTACTTGAAGATTCTGCCCATAGCTTCGGCTCAACTCTAAATAAAAAATTTTCAGGTACATTTGGAAATGCTGGCGTTTATTCTTACTACTCAACAAAAGCAATCTTTGCTGGAGAGGGCGGAGTTGTTGTCACAAATGATACAGATGTAGGTAATTATATGAAGGATTTTATTGTTTATGATCGTTTTAAACAAAAAATGGAAATTGGATGTAATATTCGTCTTCCAGAGCTTCAAGCTTTAATGATTTATTCAGTCGTAAAAGAGTATAAAGAAATAATCAAAAATAAATTTAAAATAGCTGGTAAATATGAAGATCTATGTAAATCACTAAAAATAAAATATATTAATCAAAATGAAAATTCAAATATCGGAAATTATTACAAGTTTACCATTATTTCTCCAGACAAGCCTGTCTCAAGCTATCTTCCTAAATTAAAAACAATCACTTCAAAAGTGTATGATTATTCGCTTGGTAGAAGTAAAGATCTTCCCGTTAAACACTTGTGTTTACCTATTTGGTATATGCTTGAAGAAAGTATTTCTGACAAAGTTGTTGAAGAAATAGAAGAATCTTTGGGTATGTAGTTCAGTGGTAGAACGCTACGTTGACATCGTAGAGGCCGCTAGTTCGATCCTAGCCATACCCACCATTTTTAACTATTTACAAAAAAGTCTATTAAATATATACCCTATTTGCCGGTGATTATTGCGAAGGGGCCATACCCGATCCCATACCGAACTCGGAAGTCAAGCCTTTCAGCGCCGATGGTACTTTGTCTTAAGACATGGAAGAGTAGGACATTGCCGGCATAAAACATAACCCAATTTAATTATGAAAGTTGTAAGTTCACTTAAGTCACATAAAAAAAGAGACCTAAATTCTAAACTCGTTAGAAGAAGAGGAAGAATTTATATAATAAACAAAAAGAATCCAAAATATAAAGCCAGACAGAGATAATGATAAACATTGGTTCTGTTAAGGAAGATCCTGCCACAGAAAAAAGAATTTCTATAATACCAGAGACTGCAAAAAAATTTATTAGTTTAGGTTTTAAAATAAATATTGAAAAAAACTATGCAGATCATCTCAATATTCAAGATGAATTATATAAAAGTAATGGAGTAAATATAACGACAAAAAAGGAAGTACTAGAAAAATCTGATATAATTTTAAAAGTTAATAGTATAAATGAGAATGAAATTAATTTTATAAAAAATAAATCTATTTTAATTGGACAATTTGATCCAAGTCTAAATAAAGATTTAATTAATAAATTAAATAGTAAAGATATAAATTTTTTTTCTCTTAATTTACTTCCAAGAATCACTAGAGCCCAATCAATGGATTCACTTTCTTCACAAGCTAATCTAGCCGGTTATAAAGCTGTAGTAGAATCTTTTTCAAGTTTTGAAAGAGCTATACCAATGATGATGACTGCGGCAGGAACTATACCTCCTGCAAAAGTTTTAGTTATAGGCGCTGGTGTTGCTGGACTTCAAGCTATTGCTACCGCAAAAAGAATGGGAGCTATTGTATATGCTACTGATGTTAGAGCGGCCTCTAAAGAACAAGTCGAAAGTCTTGGAGGAAAATTTTTAATTGTAGAGGGGTCTGAAAATTTAGAAACTGAAGGTGGATATGCAAAAGAAACATCAGAAGATTTTAAAAAAAAACAAGAAATTCTATTAACAGAAACGTTAAAAAAAATAGATATTGTAATTTGTACTGCTTTAATTCCAGGAAAAAAAGCTCCACTAATAATTAAAGAGAATATGATAAAAAATATGCAGTCGGGGACATTAATTTATGATTTAGCCGCAGCGCAAGGAGGAAATTCAGCATTTACAGAAATTGATAAGATAGTAAATATAAACGGTGTCAAAATAATAGGAGATAGAAATATTCTGAACAAACTACCAACTTCTGCATCCAATTTATATGCAAAAAATTTATTAAATTTTGTTTTAAATCTTTATAATAATGAAAATAAAAAAATTAATATTAATTTAGAAGATGAAATAATTAAAAAAACATTAATTAAATAGAATTATGGAAATCGACCCTTTTATATTTAGATTCAGTATATTTATTTTATCAATTTTTATTGGATATTATGTTGTATGGAGTGTTACACCTTCTCTTCATACTCCTTTAATGTCGGTAACGAATGCAATTTCATCAGTTATTATAGTTGGTGCCATAATTGCTGGGCTTTCAGGAGATCTAGAAGCTGTTTTTAATTCCTCAAGTATATTTGGTTTTATGGCAATATTCTTGGCTGCAATTAATATTTTTGGAGGCTTCTTAGTAACTCAAAGAATGCTTCAAATGTATAAAAAGAAAAAGAAAAAGTAATAAATATGTCAGCTAATCTTTCAGCAATATTTTATTTAATCTCAGGAGTATTGTTTATTTTGGCCTTAAGAGGCTTATCGTCTCCAGAAACATCTAGACAAGGTAATTTTCTTGGAATCTTGGGGATGATAATTGCCATTACTGTAACTTTTTTATCTGTAGGAAATTTTTCTATTGGTTTTATTTATGTTTTAGTTTTTTTATTGATAGGTGGATCTCTAGGAGCATTTATAGCATATAAAATACCAATGACAGCAATGCCAGAACTAGTTGCTGGCTTCCATAGTCTTGTAGGGCTTGCTGCAGTTTTTGTAGCAATATCAGCTTTTTTAAATCCAGAAGCTTTTAATCTTGGCTCAAAGGGAAGTATTAAATTTTTGAGTCTGACTGAAATGTCAATTGGTGCTGCTGTAGGAGCGATTACTTTTTCTGGATCAATAATAGCTTTCTTAAAACTAAGAGGAATAATGTCTGGATCACCAATTACCTTTATAGGTCAACATTATATTAATCTGTTACTCGGTATATCAATTATAGTATTAATTTTTTATCTTTGTACAACTCAGTCTGAAAGTTTCTTTTGGGGATTAATTACAATATCTTTTTTATTAGGATTTCTCTTAATTATACCAATTGGTGGAGCAGACATGCCAGTTGTAATTTCCATGTTAAATTCCTATTCTGGTTGGGCAGCTGCCGGAATTGGTTTTACTTTAGAGAATAGCGCATTAATTATTACTGGAGCTTTAGTTGGATCATCTGGAGCAATACTATCATATATAATGTGCAAAGGAATGAACCGGTCATTTTTTAATGTTATACTAGGAGGATTTGGTGCAACAGATCAAACAACATCTTCAAAAGGAAAAGAACAGAAGCCAGTGAAAAGTGGTAACGCTGAAGATGCAGCTTTTTTAATGAAAAATGCTTCTTCGGTAATAATTGTTCCAGGGTATGGAATGGCAGTTGCACAAGCCCAGCATGCATTAAAAGAAATGGTAGATTCGCTTAAAAAAAATGATATTAAAGTTTCTTATGCAATTCATCCTGTAGCAGGAAGAATGCCAGGCCACATGAATGTATTGCTTGCTGAAGCAAACGTACCTTATGATGAAGTTTTTGAACTAGAAGAAATTAATAATGATTTTGCTAACGCTGATGTTGTATATGTAATAGGAGCAAATGATGTAACAAACCCAGCTGCAAAAACTGATCAAGAAAGTCCTATTTATGGAATGCCAATTTTAGATGTAGAGAAATGTAAATCTGTTTTATTTGTTAAAAGAAGCTTGTCCCCTGGGTATGCTGGGGTAGACAATGAGCTTTTTTATAGAGATAATACTCTAATGCTTTTTGCTGATGCTAAAAAAATGACAGAAGAAATTATTAAAAATCTTAATTAATAAAAATAAATTTTATAAATGAAAACAAAAATTTTTTGTGATAGCGCGGAATACAAAATTATTAAAAAATATAATAATAGTTCTTTAGTAAATGGATTTACAACAAACCCAAGTTTAATGAAATTATCTGGCGCCAAAAGTTACAAAAATTATTCATTAAAATTACTTAGAATATGTAAAAATAAACCCATTTCATTAGAAGTTTTTGGAGATACATTTGATCAAATGTTAAGACAAGCGATGATAATTAATTCTTGGGGAAAAAATGTTTATGTTAAAATACCTGTAGTTAATTCAAAAGGATTATATTCAGGAAAGGTAATAAAAATCCTTAGTAGTAAAGGGATTAAACTTAATATCACTGCTGTTTACACTTTGAGCCAGGTAAAAAAAATACTTAAAAGTATAAATAAAAATTCAAAAACAATAATTTCAATTTTTTCTGGAAGAATGGCGGATGCAGGAAAAGATCCAATTCCAATTATCAGAGAAAGTGTGAGATTAGCAAAAAAAAAGAAAAAAGTTTCAATACTTTGGGCAAGTACAAGAGAAGCTTATAATTATTTGCAAGCAAAAGAGTGCGGTTGTCAAATAATAACTATGCCGCCCGCAATAATTCAAAAAATCTCAAAATTTGGAAAAACCTATCAAGAATTAACATTAGATACAGTGAAAAATTTTTTAAAAGATAGTGTACAATCAAATTTTAAAATATGAAAAAATTAGCACTTATAACTGGAATTACTGGCCAAGACGGCTCCTATCTTGCTGAATTATTATTGTCAAAAGGCTATGAAGTGCATGGAATAGTTAGAAGAGTAGCATTAGAAGATGAAAGACACAGGCTTTGGAGATTAAGAGGTATTTTAAAAGATATAACTTTACATGCGGGCTCTCTTGAGAGTTACGCCAGTATGTTTAATATTGTATTAAAAATAAAACCTGACGAAGTATATCACTTGGCTGCCCAAAGTTATGTTGGTTATTCTTTTGAGGATGAGTTTTCAACGTTAAATATTAATATTAATGGAACACATTACTTACTTTCTGCTGTAAAAGAATTTACTACAAGCAAAGTAAAATTTTATTTTGCAGCATCCTCAGAAATGTTTGGAAAAGTTCAAGAAACACCTCAAGTTGAAACTACACCATTTTATCCAAGATCTTCCTATGGTATTTCTAAAATGACAGGTTTTCATCTAACAAGAAATTATAGAGAAGCTTATAAACTTCATGCTTCAAATGGTATTTTGTTTAATCATGAGTCACCTAGAAGAGGTTTTGAATTTGTGACTAGAAAGATTTCTTCTGCGGTAGCAAGAATTAAAAAAAATCCAAAAGAAAAACTGAAACTTGGAAATATTAAAGCAATGAGAGATTGGGGACATGCAAAAGATTATGTAGAAGCCATGTGGATGATGTTGCAGCAGGACAAACCTGGAGATTATGTAATAGGTACAGGAAAAAAATTTTCAGTAGAAGATTTTGCTAAAAGAGCATTTGCTCATGTTGGGTTAAATTATAAAGATCATATAGAGATAGACCAAACATTAATCAGGCCAGCAGAAGTAGATCAACTTTTAGCTGATTGTAGTAAGGCAAAAAATATTTTAAAATGGGAACCAAAAATATCTTTCGATGATTTGATTGTCGATATGGTAGAAAGTGATTTAAAAAATGAATAATTTATTTTTAGTTTTTAAAAGAAATTCATTTCCAATAATATTAGTACTAATGTTAACTTTAGCTAGATTATTGCCTCATCCACCTAACTTCACTCCTATTTTAGCTGTTGGTATTTTTGCAGGTTTTTATTTTAAACAATTTTTCTTAAGTTCATTCATAGTTATTTTATCTATGTTTATTGGCGACATATATTTTGGCTTTCATAATACTATGTTTTTTACTTATATTTCTTTAGCGACCGTTGTTTCGTTAGGTCTTATTATTAAAAAGTTTGGTTTTACAGAAATAATTTTTGCCGGGTTATTAGGTTCTGTTTGTTTTTTTATTATATCAAATTTTGGAGTATGGCTTGTTTCAGAAATTTATGAAAAAAATATTAATGGCTTAATACAATGTTATATTATGGCTATTCCTTTTTTCCATAAAACATTAGCATCAACTTTATTATATTTATTTGTGTTAAAATTTCTTTTCGAGCTTTCAGTTAAAAAAAAATTAGCTTAAATATTTTTTAAATTTCAAGTTTACCAAATGACTAAAAAAAACCTAATAATAGTTAACAATGAAAAAATTTTTCAAGATAATAATAATTTTTATTGCGATAATCTTGATTTAAAAATTTTACCCGAAGAACTTAATCAATATCATGATGTTGAATATATTGTAAGAAAATCAAAAAAAAAGGGTAGACAAAAAATTAATTTAAAAAATATTAAGCCAGCATCTAATATTTTTAAATTTGTTAATTTTATTCTAAAAACTTTCAATAAACCTAATAGCGTATATCTTTTAATTTGTATTACACCTTATACATTTTTATCATTTTTAATTTTATTTTTATTTAGAAAAAAAAATATATTTGTATATTTATTTAGTAGTGGACATGAAGAATATAAACATATTTTAGGAAGCTGGGCTGTGTGGATTTATCATTTTATGTACAAAATTGTAACCTCAAGGTCAAAAGTTATTGTTTGTCATGAAAGACTTCATGATAAAGACAAATCTCACCTTGTTTATATATCTAGATTAGATAATGAGTGGTTAAAAAATCATAAACCAGCTTTGCTTAATAAAGCTAGGTTTTTATATGTTGGAAGAATGAGTAAAGAAAAAGGTATTTTTGATTTCATAAAAATATTTGATCAATTAAGTTTTGATGCCCAGCTATCAATTGCTGGAGACGCAAAAAAAGAAAATTTTTTAAATAAAAATATTAAATTACTTGGTTATATAGCTAATCAACAAGCACTGATAAATGTTTATGATGAACATAATATAATGGTATTGCCTTCCTATACAGAAGCAACCCCTTACGTTTTGGATGAATCTTTAGCAAGAAAAAGACCTGTAATTATATTTGAAGATATTGCTTATATAGTTAGAGATAAAATAGGAGTTTTTATTTCTAAAAGAAATTCTGAGTCTTTCTCAGAGACGACAAAATATATACTAGATAACTATGAGGATATTCAAAATAAGATGAAAAAAAATACCCTGTCTACAAAAAAGGACATGATTAATCAAATTTCAAAATTTATTGAAATTTAATAGTAAAAAATAAAATTAATAAGACCTTCTTATTCCAAAATTAAAAGATCTATCCATTTGTGAATAATCTCTAACTGTTTCATATTTTTCGTCTAAAATATTGTTTATATCCAAATATAAGTCCAAAGTATTCCATAAATTATATTTTACCGATAAATCATTTACTAAATAATCATCTAACGTTTCATCTGTCCATGTTCTGTTTCCATTTCCATAATCTCTTGAATTATCAGACCACTTAGTGCTTAAACTTAAATCCAAATTTTTATAACCAGGAATTTTCATATTTGTTATTAAATTAATCATATTTCTAGGTACTCTAACCAATCTGGCATCATGGTAATTTTCATTTTTATCTGGATCATCTTGCTCTGCGCCATCATAAGTAGATGTATAGGTATAATTTAAACCAAAATTTAACATCTCACTTTTTTTCCACTTTGATACAAATTCAAAGCCTTGTGACTTAATAGTACCAGGTTGATTTCCTGTAGCCCAACCTGTTTGTGCCCAGCCTTCAAGTGCGTCATCATATTTTATGTTAAAATAAGAAGCATCTAAACTTAATCCCAAATCTAAAAAAGATTTTTCAATTCCAAAATCGAAACTTTCGCTAGTTTCCGCTTTCATTGCAGAATTGAATGAGTTAAGCCAATTAAGTTCGTAAAGAGAAGGAAAACGAAATCCTGTTCCATAAGAACTTTTTAACTTTGTAGTT
>MDTG01311734.1_pt1 | contig 10888 bp, 10 predicted proteins | sample 811421 | NCBI WGS metagenome assembly MDTG01 (sample SAMN05326645, study PRJNA326480) | marine metagenome | isolation source: seawater | place: Pacific Ocean: South East | collected 2011 | reverse complement strand
GGGCTCGGCAACCTCGGCGCGCTTGGGAGTAAGCCGGTGATGGAGGGTAAGGCGGTCCTTTTCAAACGCTTCGCCGACGTCAATTCAATCGATATCGAACTTGATACTGAAGACCCTGAAGCGTTCATCAACGCGGTCCGCCTGATGGGGCCGACCTTTGGCGGCATTAACCTCGAAGATATCAAGGCCCCCGAATGTTTCATCATCGAGCAACAGCTCAAGGAGGTGATGGATATCCCTGTCTTCCATGATGACCAGCACGGCACAGCGGTGATCTGCGCTGCGGGCCTCATTAACGCGTTGCACCTTTCAGCCAAGAAAATCGGGGATGTGCGTATTGTGCTCAACGGGGCAGGGGCGGCGGGCATTGCCTGCCTGGAGTTGCTGAAGTCAATGGGCGCGCGGCACGATAACTGCCTGATGTGCGATACCAAGGGCGTGATATTCCAAGGCCGCACCGAGGGTATGAACCAATGGAAATCCGCCCATGCGGTCAAGACTGATTTGCGCACGCTGGAAGAGGCAATGCGGGGCGCAGATGTGTTCCTTGGCGTTTCGGCCAAAGGGGCTGTCACCCAGGACATGGTCGCCTCTATGGCCGACAATCCGGTGATATTCGCCATGGCCAACCCCGATCCCGAAATCACCCCTGAGGACGCCCATGCCGTGCGCCCGGATGCGATCGTCGCCACCGGTCGCTCGGACTACCCCAATCAGGTCAACAACGTGCTGGGCTTTCCCTATCTTTTCCGTGGGGCGCTCGATGTGCATGCGCGGGCGATCAATGACGAGATGAAGATCGCCTGTGCCGAAGCTCTGGCCAAGCTTGCCCGTCTCGATGTGCCAGACGAGGTGGCGATGGCCTATGGTCGTAAGCTGACCTTCGGTCGCGATTACATCATTCCAACACCCTTTGATCCGCGCCTCATCCATGTGATTCCGCCTGCCGTGGCCCGGGCGGGGATGGACACGGGGGCAGCCCGGCGGCCCATCGTCGACATGGACGCCTATGAACTGTCACTCAAGTCCCGGATGGACCCGACGGCGAGCATCCTGCGCGGTCTGAATGCCCGCGCCCGGAACGCACAGGCGCGGATGATATTCGCCGAAGGCGACGATATACGGGTGTTGCGCGCCGCAGCGCAATATCAGCGCACCGGATTGGGCAAGGCGTTGGTTGTCGGGCGGGACGAGGACGTCAAGGCCAAGCTCGAAGGGATCGGCATGGGCGACGCGTTCCGCGAACTTGAGGTGGTAAACGCCGCCAAGACAGACAAGCTCGATGAATACAAGGCGTTCCTTTACCGCCGCCTGCAACGCAAAGGCTTTGACCGGCATGACATTCACCGCCTCGCGGCGCGTGACCGGCATGTCTATTCCGCGCTGATGCTGGCGCATGGCCATGGCGACGGTCTGGTTACCGGCGCGACCCGCAAATCGGCCCATGTGATGGAGCTGATAAACCATGTCTTCGATGCCGATGCCGAGCATGGTGCGGTTGGAGTGACGGCGCTTTTGCACAAGGGGCGGATCGTGTTGATCGCTGACACGCTTGTGCATGAATGGCCAGATGAAGAGGACCTTGCCAATATCGCCATGCGCGGTGCTGGTGTCGCGCGGCATTTGGGGTTGGAGCCGCGCGTCGCGTTTGTCAGTTTTTCCACCTTCGGCTATCCGCGCTCGGAGCGGGCGGAGAAGATGCATCGCGCGCCGAAGGTTCTGGAGCGGCGTGGTGTGGATTTCGAATTTGAGGGCGAGATGACCGTCGATGTAGCTCTCAACGCGCGTGCGCAGGAGAGCTACCCGTTTCAACGACTGACCGGACCGGCCAATGTGCTTGTTGTACCCGCACGCCATTCGGCCTCTATCTCGGTCAAACTGATGCAGGAAATGGCGGGGGCCACGGTGATCGGTCCGATTCTTTCGGGCGTCGATGCCTCGATCCAGATCTGCTCGTCCAACTTCACGGCTAGTGATATCCTGAACATGGCTGTTTTGGCGGCGTGCAAAGTGGGCTGATGGTGATGCGGTGTTCACCGTTGCGATCGATATTTTTGGCAAGATGAAGCAGAGGTTGGCGTGATCTATTCCCTCGGTTCAATAAATGTCGACCATGTCTATCGCCTGTCGCACCTGCCAGCGCCGGGAGAGACGTTGGCAGCCGACACCTGGACCCGCATTCTGGGGGGCAAGGGCGCCAACCAATCCATTGCTGCCGCCCGGGCCGGGGCGCGCGTTGTTCATATCGGGGCGCTCGGGCTTGATGGCAACTGGATGCGTGACGCGTTGGCTGATTCCGGGGTTGATGTGACCCACGTGACAACGGCGGAGGCAGCCTCCGGGCATGCCATTGTGATGGTGGATGCATCAGGAGAAAATGCCATCGTCGTTCACCCCGGAGCCAATCGCGCCCTGCACCCCAGCCAAATCGAAACTGCGTTGCGTGACGCCCAACCGGGTGACTGGCTGTTGATGCAGAATGAAACCAACTGTCAGGGTGAGGCGGCGCGCATGGCCAAGTCGCATGGTCTGCAAGTTGCTTACTCCGCAGCTCCTTTTGACGTAGATGCGGTGCGCGCGGTGCTGCCATTTGTATCGCTCCTCATCCTCAACGCGGTCGAGGCCGCACAGCTATTTCAGGCGGTGAGCGTGATAGATGTGCCCATGCGACTGGTGACTCATGGGACCAGGGGCGCGGAGTGGTTTGATGCGAATTCGGGCAGGGCTGTCTCTGTTCCGGCTTTTTGCGTGCAGGCAATTGATACGACTGGAGCCGGAGACTGTTTTGCCGGATACGCGGTGGCGGGTCTGGCCACTGGTCTTGCACCGGCGCAGGCCCTGAGGCGTGCCTCTGCTGCCGCGGCCCTTCAGGTCCAGCGCCTGGGCGCGTCAGAGCCGATTCCGACCGCCGCAGAGGTGGATGCGTTTCTCAGCGATCATGATTGACCGGCGAAGGGTGCATCCTCACCCCAGAGCGTCCTGACGCGGGCATCGCGCCCGCACGCGTCCCGATACAGCTTGTAGGCGCTTGCCTTGGTCCGAGGGCCAAAGCGGGTCAGGATGATATCACCACTCTTGTAATAGTCCTGATGATAGGCTTCGGCTGGCCAAAACCGGTCCAACGGCAGGATTGGTGTCACAATCGCTTGGCCAAGTGCTTTGGCCGCATCTTCCTTCACAGCTTTAGCAAGAGCACTTTCTGCTTCATCAGAGACGAAAATGCCGGTCTGATAGCTCTGCCCACGATCACAGAATTGCCCGCCTGCATCGGTTGGATCGACTGAGCGAAAGAACAGGCGCAGCAATTGCTCGCGCGTAATCTGCGTCGGGTCGAAGATGATTTTTACTGCTTCCAGATGCCCGGTGCCGCCACGAGTGACCTGTTTGTAGGTCGGGCTTTCGACGGCACCGCCAGCAAAGCCTGATTCGGCCTCGATCACGCCTTTGACCCTCTCGAAATCTGCCTCCACGCACCAGAAGCAGCCGCCCGCGATGACAAGCGTATCCGTTTGTGCAGCTTCCGCCTCATTCGCCTGGATGCACAGCGCCACCACGATCAATGTTGCCAATGCCGCAGCCTTGAATTCCCTCAGATATGCCACCATCCTCATGCCCTCCTTTGTTTTCTCAGTCTGACGTAAAATCAGCGACGCACCAACTTACGACGCCGTGATGTCACGCGCTGTTGAGAGATATTTCGCGCTTGGCACCGGATTCCGGCAGACATACGCTGCACAGAACACACTCAGGGGACCATGATGATCGACCAGCAGACCACTCATGCCGCTCAAGAGGATGCGCGCAATGAGCAGATCCTGATTTGGCTCAACGGACGCATTGTGCCCAAGGCCGAGGCACTGGTCAGCGTTTATGACAGTGGTTTCATGCTGGGTGACGGCGTTTGGGAGGGGCTGCGCCTCTATAACGGTACTTGGGCCTTTGTACGGGAACATCTCGACCGCTTGTTCGAGGCCGCCCGTGCCATCGACCTTGATATCGGCATGACACAGAATGAAGTGCTTCAGGCGCTAACAGAGACACAACAGGCGAATGGCATGACCACCGATGCGCATGCCCGGTTGATGGTAACACGGGGCATCAAGACCCGGCCCTTTCAACACCCTTCTCTAAGTCGGCAAGGGCCCACGATAACCATCATCATGGAACACTCACAGCCGAAAATCGCCCGTCCCATTCGTCTCGCCACCGTGCCGCATATCCGGGGCCTTCCGATGACGCAGGACCCCAAACTCAACTCGCATTCCAAGCTGAATTGCATTCTCGCCTGCATCTCGGCGGAAAAGGCGGGGGCTGACGAGGCATTAATGCTCGATATCCATGGTTTTGTGAACACCACCAATGCCTGTAACTTCTTTATCGTTCGCAAGGGCGCGGTCTGGACCTCGACCGGTGATTACTGCATGAACGGCATTACACGCAAAAAGGTCATTGATCTCTGCCACGCAAACGACATTCCCGTTTTCGAGAAAAACTTTTCTCTGGTCGAGACCTACGGCGCGGATGAGGCGTTTCTCACTGGCACGTTCGGGGCGCAAACCCCGGTCAGCGAAATCGACGGTCGGCAGATCGGGCATGGGGAGCAAGGACCTTTGACCACACGCATCCAAGACCTGTATAAGGCACTGATTCAGCGTGAGACGGCTTAGACAGAGCGCAAGAGAAGCGCTTTTTCGCGCGCTGTGACTACACCTTTCAGCCCTCCCGGTACTTCCTGGTCCGTCAGCGCGTCAATTGTGAAGCGCTCACCATGACAGCGCGTCACCTCTTGTTCGCGGACCGAAAACGGAGGGCCGGCCATCGCGTTTTGGTCATACTCGAATGTAACAAGAAGCTGCGGTGCGCATTTCGTGATGGCGGCCAGATGCGCCGCATAACGTCGGCGCATATCCTTCGGCAGGGCCACTAGCGCGGCACGGTCATAGACCGCATCCACTTGGCCAACGACGCTGGCGCTCAGATCGAAGATATCTCCGACAAAGATGTCGACACCCTCCGCGGCATAGCGGCGATGTTGCCCTGTATCTGTCACCTCTGGTGCGACGCCCATTTCTGAAAATAGATCACGCACGGCGATCTCGCTCAATTCAGCCCCGACCACAGAATAGTCTTTTGATAAAAGCCACGGAATATCAACAGCCTTTCCGCATAGCGGCAGAAAAACGCGCTGACCTTCAGACAGCCCAAGCGCATCTATATGCGCCTCCAGCATCCGGTTGACCTTACCCTCGTGAAACCCGAGCCGCCCGTCTTGCCAGCGATCGTGCCAGAACTGTGCGTCCATTGCCTGCCTCTTACCTTGCATCGGTGATTCGACGATCCTAGACATGATTAACATGTCGTAAACACGGAGGGCGGGTCATTGACGATAGCGTCATATCAAATGACTGTGCGTGGCTGAGATGCGCATCGCCATGTGGTCCGGGCCACGGAACCTTTCCACCGCGATGATGTACAGCTTTGCCGCGCGTGGCGATTGCGCCGTGGTGGACGAGCCGTTCTATGCCGCCTATCTCGCGCAGACCGGGCTCGATCACCCGATGCGCGACGCGATCCTGGCCGCGCAGCCGCAAGATCCCGGCCGCGTGGTGGAGCGGCTTTTAGGCCCTGTTTCTGCCCAAAAGCCGCATTTCTATCAAAAACACATGGCCCAGCACATGATCCCCGGCATGCCGCGCGACTGGGTGAATGAACTGACCAACGTCTTTCTCATCCGCCACCCCGCGCGCGTCGCCGCCAGTTTCTCGGCCAAGTATGACAATCCGACGCTCGCCGATATCGGCTTTGTCCAGCAGGTCGAGCTTTACGATCAATTGGTGGCCGTGGGGCAATCGCCCGTCGTCATCGACTCCGCCGATATCCGCCGTGACCCCGAGGCCATGCTGCAACGACTCTGCGACGCCATCGGCCTCGACTGGACGCCCGCCATGCTCTCCTGGCCGCGCGGCGGCCATGCCGATGACGGGGTCTGGGCGGCGCATTGGTATGGGGCGGTGCATGACAGCACCGACTTCGCGCCCGCCGAGGGGCCGCCGCCCGTGCTCGACGGGCCGCGCGCCGTATTGGCCGAGGCCGCGATGCCCGCCTATGACCGGCTGCGCGCCGTGGCGCTCAGCCCTTGAGGCGCCGGTTGCGCGCGGCCAGCAATTTCAGGCGCAGCGCGTTCAACTGAATGAACCCGGCGGCATCCTTCTGGTCATAGGCCCCGGCATCCTCTTCGAATGTCACATGCGCCTCGGAGTAAAGGCTGTGATCCGACCAGCGCCCGACGGTCGTCGCGGCTCCCTTGTAGAGCTTCAGCCGCACCGTGCCGCTGACATGGTCCTGGCTCTTGTCGATGGCCGCCTGCAACATCTCGCGTTCCGGGCTGAACCAGAAGCCGTTGTAAATCAGTTCCGCATAGCGCGGCATCAGCGAATCCTTGAGATGCCCCGCGCCACTGTCGAGCGTGATCTGCTCGATCCCGCGATGCGCCTCCAGAAGAACCGTGCCGCCAGGGGTCTCGTAGATGCCGCGAGACTTCATTCCCACGAACCGGTTTTCCACGAAATCGAGCCGCCCGATGCCATGCTTGCCGCCCAATTCGTTAAGCTTCGTGAGGATCGTGGCCGGGCTCATCGCCTCGCCGTTGATGGCCACGGCATCACCCTTGTCGAACGTCACCTCGATGAATTCGGGGGTATCGGGGGCCGCTTCCGGGCTGACCGTGCGCTGATAGACATAGTCGGGCGCGGCCTCTGCCGGGTCTTCCAGCACCTTACCCTCGCTTGAGGTGTGCAGCAGGTTCGCATCGACCGAAAACGGTGCCTCGCCGCGCTTGTCCTTGGCGATCGGGATCTGGTTCTTCTCCGCGAACTCGAGCAGCCGCGTGCGGCTGGTCAGGTCCCATTCCCGCCAGGGCGCGATCACCTTGATATCGGGGTTGAGCGCATAGGCCGCCAGTTCGAACCGCACCTGGTCGTTGCCCTTGCCGGTCGCGCCATGCGCCACGGCATCCGCCCCGGTCTCGGCGGCGATCTCGACCAGTCGCTTGGAAATCAGCGGGCGCGCGATCGAGGTGCCCAGAAGATAGAGCCCCTCATAGAGCGCATTGGCACGGAACATCGGAAACACGAAATCGCGCACGAATTCCTCGCGCACATCCTCGATATAGATGTTTTCCTCTTTGATCCCGAGGAGTTTCGCCTTCTCCCGCGCCGGTTCCAGCTCTTCGCCCTGCCCCAGGTCGGCGGTAAACGTCACCACCTCGCAGCCATACTCGGTCTGCAGCCATTTCAGGATGATCGAGGTATCGAGGCCCCCGGAATAGGCCAGAACAACTTTCTTGGGCGCGGACATGTGTTTCCCCTCTCTCGCGGATATCGCAGCGCGCTTAGCCGGTTTTCCGTGCCGGGGCAAGGTGCGCCCCTTGCCAGCACGCCCCGATTGCGGCACTGAAACGGGATGACCGAGTTTCAGGATAACGCCCGCACCGCCGAGGCCGCCATGCGCGCCGTGTTCGAGCCGACGCCGCTGCAACGCAACGATCACCTGTCGGAACGGTACGGGGCCGACATCCTGCTCAAGCGCGAGGATCTGAGCCCGGTGCGCTCCTACAAGCTGCGCGGCGCATTCAACGCGATGCGCAAGGCTCTGGCGGCGCGGCCCGAAACCACGCAATTCGTCTGCGCCAGTGCCGGCAATCACGCGCAGGGCGTCGCCTTCATGTGTCGGCATTTCGGGGTCAAGGGCGTGATCTTCATGCCGGTGACGACACCGCAGCAAAAGATCGGCAAGACCGAGAAATTCGGGGGGGATGCGGTGTCGATCCGCCTGACCGGCGATTATTTCGACGACACCTTGCATGCGGCCCAGGCCTATTGCGCCGAGGTGGGAGGGCATTTCCTGTCTCCGTTCGACGACGAGAACGTGATCGAGGGGCAGGCCAGCGTCGCCGTAGAGATCGAGGCGCAACTGGGGGGAATGCCCGATCACCTGATCCTTCCGGTCGGCGGTGGCGGCCTCTCAGCCGGGGTGCGCAGCTTCATGGGCGACCGCGTCACCCTGACGCTGGTCGAGCCTGCGGGCGGCGCCTGTCTCGCCGCAGCCCTCGCCGCGGGGCAACCGGTGCGCCTGCGCCATGTCGAGAATTTCGCCGATGGCGCCGCCGTGGCGCAGATCGGCGCCCGCACCTTTGCGCGCCTCGCCGATCTTGACCCAGCCCAGGCCCGCGTGATCGACGAGGATCGGCTCTGTACCACGATGCTGGAAATGCTCAATATCGAGGGCATCGTGCTGGAACCGGCGGGCGCGCTTGCCGTCGATGCGCTCAAGGATATGGGGGACGCGATCCGGGGCAAGACCGTGGTTTGCGTCACCTCGGGCGGCAACTTCGATTTCGAACGCCTGCCCGAGGTCAAGGAGCGTGCCCAGCGCTACTCGGGGGTCAAGAAATACTTCATCCTGCGCATGCCGCAGCGCCCCGGTGCCTTGCGCGATTTCCTTGAAATACTTGGGCCCGAGGACGACATTGCGCGCTTCGAGTATCTCAAGAAGTCGGCGCGCAATTTCGGCTCCGTCCTGATCGGGATCGAGACCACGCGACCCGAGAATTTCGCTCATATCCTGCGCAAGCTGGACGATGCCGGGTTCGATTACCGCGATATCACCCGCGACGAGGTGCTGGCGGAGTTCCTGATCTAGGCCGCGATCACCTCTGCCGTCAGACCAGCCAGGAACGCCGCCTTGGACCGGTCAAAGCAGTCGAGGATTTCCGCCAGGTTCACCTCCGCGGCCCGTCCCGCGTCGGCAGCGGCCTCGCCCCGATGACAAAGATCCGAGAAATCGGCAAATCCGAGATTGAGCGCGCTGCCCTTGAGGAAATGCAACTGCGCCCCGATATCGACCAAGTCATCCGGCGCACGCAACTTCTCAATCTCGGTCTCGACCTCTTCGAGAAACAACTCGACGACCTCTTCGAACGCATCGGTTCCGATTTCGTCCCGCAGGTTTCGAACGCGGTTCCATTCGATCATGCTCCGCCCTCCTTCGACCCTGCAAGAGTGTCTCTTAAAGCCTTCGATAATGTTAATCTGCACATCGAAAACCGCACAATTCTAACATTCACCCATCGTTAATCCCACCCGCGCTATCGCAGGGAGGAACGGGCCAAAGGAATGATCGTGCGGGTGCTCAGACCAGAGAGTGGACGGGTGGAGACAGGCGGCGATGTCATCCGCCGCGTGCTTGTCGTCGATGACAGCCGCGCGCAGCGCCGCATCCTGACAGCCTCACTGCAACGCTGGGGCTTCGACGTGCGAGAGGCGGATTCAGGCGGTGCCGCGCTGCGGATCTGCACCGATTACGCGCCCGACCTGGTGCTCAGCGACTGGATGATGCCGGGCATGACCGGGCTGGAATTCTGCCGCCTGTTTCGCGGCTTGGCCCGCGACAGCTATGGCTATTTCATCCTGCTGACATCCAAGAGCGAAAAGGACGAGGTGGCGATCGGCCTCGATGCCGGGGCGGACGACTTTCTGACCAAACCGGTCAATGCCGCCGAGTTGCGCGCCCGCATCGCCGCCGGGGCGCGCATCCTCCAGATGGAGCGCGAGCTGACTGACAAGAACCGGCTGATCACCTCGACCCTCAATGAATTGCAATCGCTCTATGATTCTCTGGACAGCGACCTGATCGAGGCCAAGAAGCTGCAACAATCACTGGTCAGCGAACGCTATCGCGATTTCGGCACCGCCGAGGTGTCCTTGCTCCTGCAATCGGCGGGGCATGTGGGGGGCGATCTGGTGGGCATGTTCCCGATTACCGAGAGTCGCATCGGTCTCTACGGGATCGACGTGTCCGGACACGGTATCAGTTCGGCGTTGATGACGGCGCGGCTTGCGGGATATCTGTCATCCTCGGTGCCCGAACAGAACCTCGCCTTGCAGAAAACGCGCGGTGGCGGCTTTGCCCCACGCCCCCCCGCCGAGGCGATTGCCATGCTCAACCGGGTGATCATGTCCGAGATGGAGACCGAGCATTATTTCACCATCGCGCTCGCCGATGTTGACCTGATGCGCGGCCACGCCATCATCGCGCAGGCGGGGCACCCCTACCCGGCGCTGCAACGCGCGGGCGGCACGGTGGAATTCATCGGTCAGGGCGGCTTGCCAGTGGGGCTGATCGACGCCGCCGAGTTCCAGCAATTCGAGGTCACGATGGCCCCCGGTGACAGGCTTCTGATCCATTCCGACGGCGTCACGGAATGCGCCGCGCGCGACGGCGCGCTGCTCGACGAGGCAGGGCTTGCCCGCATCCTGCGCGACCTGCGCCAGACGCGGGGGCCCGCCTTTCTCGAGTCTCTGATCTGGAAACTGTCGGATTTCGCCGGGGACGCGGATTTTCAGGACGATATCTCCGCCGTCCTGCTGGAATTCAGACCAGATCCAATGCCCGGCTGACGAAATACCGGTCCCCTGAATTGCCAAGCTGCCTTGCCGTCCGCTCGGGCGTGATCCAGACCGCGCGATGCCCCGGCTCTGTCGGCGCGCCCAGGGGATGCACCGGATCGGCGCGGTAGATCACGCAGAGTTTCTCCGCCCAGAACCCGTATTCCGGCATGTAAGTGAACCGCCGGAACGCCCCGATCCGCCGGGGCCGCGCAATGATCCAGCCGGTTTCCTCGTAAACCTCGCGATGCAGCGCGCGTAGCGGATGTTCGCCAGGGTCGATCCCGCCGCCAGGCAGTTGCAGTTCCGGCACCGGCTCGGCCTGATGCGTCACCAGCAGATGCCGACCCCGCGGCAGGATCGCATAGACCCCCGGCCGCACCCGATAGCGCACATCGTGCCGCGGTGCCTCGCCGAATCTCCGGATCATGGCTTGCCCCCTT
>MDTG01286516.1_pt1 | contig 10888 bp, 8 predicted proteins | sample 811421 | NCBI WGS metagenome assembly MDTG01 (sample SAMN05326645, study PRJNA326480) | marine metagenome | isolation source: seawater | place: Pacific Ocean: South East | collected 2011 | reverse complement strand
TTAAAAAAGCGGCTTGTAAACCATCTAATCTACTATTCATGCCTTCAATAAGATGTATGCCTTTCTTTACTCCACCATGCCTTGCAAACATTGTCATATATTCAGCTAACTTTTCATCATTAGTAGTTATTGCTCCTCCATCCCCTAAAGCACCTAAATTCTTTCCAGGATAAAAGGAGTAAGTCGCAATATTTCCAAAAGATCCAACTAAATTGTCTTTATATTGGGAAAGATGTGCTTGGGCACAGTCTTCAATGATCCATAGTTTTTTTTTGTTAGCTATATCACAAATTTTTTCCATATCTGCAGCTTGCCCAAATAAGTGAACAGCAATAATCCCAACTGTTTTATCTGTAATTTTATTTGAAATTGATTCCGGGTCGATTGTAAAAGTATCTTTCTCGGTATCGCAGAATACAACTTTACCCCCCGCTAAAGTTACCGTTTCCGATGTAGAAATCCAAGTATGAGCAGGAACAATTACTTCATCTCCTGGTTTTAACTTTAAAGCTTTTAGAGCGATTAATATCGCGTCTGTTCCATTACCACAAGAAATACAGAATTTGCTCTTAACTTTTCTTGCAAATTCTAGTTCAAATTTTTCTACATACTTACCTCTCACAAAGAGAGAATTGTTTATAACATCTTCTATGACAAAATCTAATTCTTCTTTTAAATGTGTATGTTGAGTAAGAAGGTCATTAAATGGAACTTTTTGCAAAATATTTATTTAAAAGTCTTTAAGAGTTTAGCAGGATTGCCAGCGTATACTCCAGACTTATTAATATTTTTAGTAACTACAGATCCTGCACCAATTACGACATTGTCACATATTGAAATTGGTAAAATAGTAGCATTACTACCAATATATACTTTGTTTCCTATTAAAGTTTCTCCCCATAAATTCTTTCTGCCGCTAGCTGGTTTGCCTTCTGTAAATTTATCATTTATGAACATAACACCATGACCAATAAAACAGTCAGAACCAATAGATACTAGTTCACAAATAAAACTATGTGATTGAATTTTTGTTCTTTCTTTAATAGTGCAGTTTTTTTGTATTTCAACGAAGGGTCCAACAAAACAATTATCAAAGATATGACATCCATAAAGATTAACAGGTTTGATGACCTTAACGTTTTTCCCAAACTTTACATTTTTAATTCCCGAATCTATAGAAATGTAATTTTCGTTATTCATTATCAATATCTTACTCAAGTACTATGATAGACATTTTTTATAATTTTCACTAAGCAAAAATTGTTCAATTAAGTGTTTGAATTGGTATAAAATATAAATAATTTAATATTAATAATGAGCTTAGGAAGAAAAGGAATAATTCTTGCTGGAGGTTTAGGAACAAGACTTTCTCCAATCACTAAGGGAGTTAGCAAACAATTGTTGCCAATATATGATAAACCCATGATTTACTATCCTATTACAACTTTAATGATGGCAGGCATTAAAGAAATTTTAATAATTACAACTCTTCATGATTTGAGCTCATATAAAAGATTAATTGGTGATGGAAGTCAATGGGGCATCTCAATAGAGTATGTAATTCAAGAAAAACCTAATGGTCTAGCAGAATCCTTTATTTTAGGTGAGGATTTTCTAAATGGATCATCTGTAGCATTAATTTTAGGTGATAATCTTTTTCATGGAAGTGAATTAATAAATCTGTTAGAAGCTTCCAATTCAAATGTTGAAGGAGGTACTATATTTGCTTACCCAGTTAGTGACCCAGAACGTTACGGAGTGGTTGAATTTGATGATTTTGGCAACATTCTTGGAATTGAGGAAAAGCCTAAAAAGCCTAAAAGTCGTTATGCGATTACGGGACTTTACTTTTATGACAGCTCTATAGTTGAGTATGCCAAAAAGGTGAAACCTTCTTCAAGAGGAGAATTAGAGATAACTTCTATTAATAATATGTACTTAGAGAAAAAACAATTAAAAGTTTCAGTTCTAAGCAGAGGAATAGCCTGGCTTGATACGGGAACGATAGATTCTTTGCATGAGGCTTGTGCGTATATCCGAGCTGTTGAAAGTAGACAAGCCTTGAAAGTAGGCTGTCCTGAAGAAATCGCATGGAGGAAAGGATTTATAGACACTAAAAAATTAAAAGAAATTGCTATGCCTTATAAGAAAAGTGGTTATGGAAACTATCTACTTAGATTAATAAAGGAAAGTAATAAAGATTTTCCAATTCATAAAAAGTAAAAACTAAATTAGCATAATTATCATGAGTACATTGTTCAATTCTCGCAAAAAAATTTTAATAACTGGAGGGGCAGGTTTTATAGGAAGTCATCTGATTAAAAAGCTTTTATTAGATACAAAAAATATTATTTTTAATCTAGATAAGCTTGGATATGCAAGTAATTTATCAATTTTGGAAAATTTATTAATGTCTATGAGTGAAGGAGATAAGCTGAGGTATAAATTTTTTAAATTAGATTTGTTAGATAAAAAATCTTTAATTTCTCTGGTAAATAAAATCAAGCCAGATATTGTTTTTCATTTGGCGGCAGAAAGTCATGTTGATAGATCAATTGATGATTCATCCTTATTTATTGAAAGTAACATTATTGGAACACATAATCTTTTGGAAGCTGTTAGGCAATACCTTGATTTGAATTTACCTAATAATGAATTTAAGTTAATTCATATTAGTACTGATGAAGTTTTTGGTTCTCTTAATGATAAGAAAGAGTTCTTCAACGAATCGACAAAATATGATCCAAGAAGTCCGTACTCTGCTAGTAAAGCTTGTAGTGATCATTTAGTGCAATCATGGTTTCACACTTATGGATTACCAGTTATGATTTCAAACTGTAGTAACAATTATGGTCCATGGCAATTTCCAGAGAAATTAATACCTTTAGCTATAAGCAAAGCATTAAAAAATGATGCTATACCCTTATATGGAGATGGCAAAAATATAAGAGATTGGCTATTTGTTGAGGATCATATAAATGCTTTAATTAAAATTGCAGAAAAAGGGAAAATTGGTAAAAAATATTGTATAGGAGGCTCAAATGAAAAAACGAATAAGGAGGTTCTTGAGGAATTATGTAAAACTTTGGATAAATTTAGGCCCGATTTCGCACCACATTTTTCGTTGGTTAAGAATGTTAAAGATAGGCCTGGTCACGATTACAGATATGCTATTGACCATAGATTAATTACAGAAGAATTAGGATGGAAGCCAATAAATAATTTCTCAGAAGGGTTAGAGAAAACTGTTCAGTGGTATTTAATGAATCAGGATTGGCTTGCGGATGCAAAAATAAATTCTGGTTATTTTGGAACTAGACTAGGAATATAAAAAGATCTAAAGATAAAAAAAAATCAAATCTTGTAAAAGTCCTTATACCAAGATATGAATTTTTTAATTCCAGATTGAAGATTAGTAGTTGAATATAAACCAATTATTTCTTGCATTAGATTAGTATCAGCAAATGTTTTTTCTATATCACCGTTTTGCATTGGTTCAAAAATTTTAATTGCATCTTGGCCAATCTCTTTTTCAAGAGACTTGATAAACATCATCAAATTTATTGGATTACTATTGCCTATATTTAGTATTTGATAAGGAGCCCAACTTTTAGAAGGATCAGGGTCATTTTTATTAAAATGTTCGTCTGAAATTGCTGGTTTATCAATTAATTTAAAGATAGATTCAACTGCATCATCTATGTAAGTAAAGTCTCTAGACATATTTCCATTATTAAAAATTTTGATAGGCTGTTTTGCATAAATAGCTTTTGCAAAAATCATTGGAGCCATGTCGGGTCTACCCCAAGGACCATAAACGGTGAAGAATCTTAACCCTGTGCAAGGCAAACTATATAGATGACTATATGAATGAGCAATTAATTCGTTTGATCTTTTCGTGGCCGCATAAATACTAACTGGATGGTTTGTTGAATCTTTTTCAACAAATGGAACTTTTGCATTTCCGCCATAAACTGAACTGCTACTTGCATAAATAAAATTTCTTATTTCAAAAAGTCTTGAATATTCAATAATATTGTAAAAACCATTTAAATTTGCCTTTATATAAGCTTTTGGATTTTCTAAAGAATATCTTACTCCTGCTTGGGCGGCTAAATGTATAACAATATTAGGCCTGAACTTATCAAATATTTCTTTTATTTTGTACTCTTCTTTTTCAATATCTAACTTGATAAATTTCCAATTTTTTTTATACTTTTTTAGTAAATTTAGTCTGGCCTTTTTTAAATTTATATCATAATAAGAATTTAAATTATCAAAACCAATTACCTCATCATCATTTAAGACTAATCTCTTGCAAATATGAAAACCTATGAAACCTGCAGCTCCAGTAACTAAAATTTTTCTTTTCAAAATGTTAAAATCAAAAGTTTTACATGGGATTAGATCTTACTATAAGCTCATGTAAATTTAAGTTAAATCTCTTTTTGATTTATTATTGATATTATATCATTATAGATATGAAGAAATAAGTTTAAATAAATGTCTCAGATTTTTAATTACTGGATGAGCTGATTTTATAGCTGCTGCTTTAGTTTTAAATTATTAGATTCAAATTCGAAAATAATTGGAATTGACAATATTAATAGTTACTATTAAAAGGAATTAAAGTTAGCCAGACTAGATGAAATTAAAGGGAAGGCAAAAGGCGATGTGGTTGAAACTTGGGCAGATTTAGAAAAAATTAAAGATTGGATTGACTAAAAACCTTCTACATCTATTGAAGAAGTACTATTTAATTTAGTGAATTGGTATAAAAAATTTTATTTAGTTTATAAAGATTAATTTCTACCATATCGATCATCATATCTAATAATATCGTCTTCCCCAAGATATTTACCACTTTGAACTTCGACAATTTTTAATGATTTTTTGTAGGGATTAGATAAACGGTGTATTGATCCTTGTGGAATATAGGTGCTTTGATTTTTGGATAAAAATTTTTCTTTACTATCAATCTCAACTTTTGCATTACCACTTACTACCACCCAATGTTCCGACCTAAAGTTATGTTTTTGTAAAGATAAGCTATGACCAGGATAAACCAAGATTAGTTTTGTTTGCCAATTTTTTTCTTCTGCAATAGATATATAGTAGCCCCAAGGCCTATAAATTTTTTTATGATTTAGTCCTTCTGATATGTTTTTTTCTGAGAGTTCTTTTACGATGTCTTTTACATTTTCTGCTTGATCTTGATTTACTATTAGAGTTGCATCTTCAGACTGAACTACAATCAAATTATTTAAACCTAGGCCATAAATAAGATTTTTTTTACTTTCTACATAACAGTTATTTGATTCTTTTACAATAACATTGCCTTTAAAAGAATTTAAATTTCTATCTTTTTCTGAAACTTTCCAGACTGAATTCCAGTTACCAATATCACTCCAGCCAGCGTTTAGAGGCAGAACAGTACCTAAATCTGTATTTTCCATAATCGCTACGTCAAAGGAAATATTTGGAACTTTAATAAATTCTTCTTTGTCGATTCTGTGAAAATCTAAATCTAAAGTTCCTTTATTAATTGCTTTCTGACAAATATCTAAAATTGTAGGATAAAAATTATTTACCTCTTTTAAAAAAGAACTCGTTTTAAATAGAAACATGCCACTATTCCAAGTGTATTTGGAATCTTTTAAAAACTCTTTAGCAGTTTCTAAATTAGGTTTTTCAGTAAATTTTTCTATTGTTAAACCTTTTAAGTTGTTTTTCTCAAATGGTTCTTTTGACTGAATGTAACCATATCCAGTAGCTGGGTAGGTAGGAACTATCCCAAAAGTTACTATTCTCCCATCGGAGGCGTATTTAACGCCGGCTTCTATAGTTTTAATAAAGTTTTTAATATCAGAAATTTGATGATCAGAGGATAAAACCAAAACCAGTGGATCATTATTTTCTTTGTTTGCCTTTAGAGCTGAAATAGTAATAGGTGCAAAAGTGTTTCTGCCAAATGGTTCGAGGAATATATTTCTTGGTGTTACCTCAATAGACCTCATTTGCTCAGCGACAATAAATCTATGATTTTCATTACAAATAATTATTGGATCACTAATATTTTTTATATTTTTTAGCCTTAATTGAGTATTTTGTAAAAGAGTAAAATTATCTTTACAATTAATGGAAAGATATTGCTTTGGTAAAGTTTTTCTAGAAGATGGCCATAATCTAGTCCCCTGCCCACCGCTTAAAATAATAGGTATTATTATTTCATTACCCATAGAACCATTACTTATAATTATTTAAGTTTAATATTAAGATAATACGTCAATTTTACGGTAAAAAAATCATAATTATTATTTATCTGGTTAATTAAAAATTAGAAAAATAGTTTATTTTATAAAAAAATTTATATTAAAATTAAATCTATAAATAAATTTAATTCATTTAATTCCTTGAAATATAATGTTCATGAAATCTTTAATGTAAAGGATGAATAAAAAAGTTTTAATAACAGGAGGAACTGGATATATAGGAAGCCATATATGCTTGAAACTTTTTGAACTTGGATTTGATGTTTACATGATTGATTCATTTATAAATAGTTCACATTTAAATCTTGTGAACTTAAATTTAATTAATAGTCAGAAGAAAAATAATTTAAATAATAAAATTTTTATTATTCAAGGAGATATAAGGGATAAGTCTTTTTTAGAAAAATTATTTATAGAAATTGCAAAAAAGAATGAGAGATTTAATTCGGTAATTCATTTGGCAGGACTAAAGTCAGTAACTGAATCTACTTTTAATCCACTTTCTTATTGGGACGTGAATGTAAATGGAACTATAAATTTATTAGAAGTTATGAGCAAATTTGATTGTAAAACAATAATTTTTAGTAGTAGTGCAACAATTTATGGTAAATCTAAAAAAAGTTTTTAAGTGAAGATTTACCTATTAATCCATGTAATCCATATGGAGAAACCAAAGCAACTATTGAAAAGATATTATCAAATCTTTTTTTTAGTGATTTTGGCAATTGGCGTATTTGCAATTTAAGATACTTTAATCCTGCTGGAGCAGATCCTTCTGGTTTGATTGGTGAAAAATTTTGTTTAAATCCAAATAACCTTTTCCCTTATTTAAATTTAGTTGCTGGGGGCAAGAAGAAATTTTTAAAAATATATGGGAAAGACTGGCCTACCAGAGACGGAACTGCCATTAGAGATTATGTTCATGTTAACGATCTTGCATTTGGGCATATCCTAGCTATGAATTATTTATCTGCAGAAAAAAGTCAAATTTTAAATCTTAATTTAGGAACTGGTAATGGCAATACTGTTCTTGAGGTGCTGAATACTTTTCAGAAAGTAAATAATTGTGAAATAAAATATGTATTTGAAGAAAGAAGAATAGGAGATGTTCCCTCATTAGTTGCTGATAATAGTAATTTAAAAAAACTTTTTAAATGGTCCCCCAGCATATGCATAAGCGATATATGCAGGCATAGCTGGAATTGGTTTCTTAAAAATAAATCAACTTTATAGTTTATTATTGATTAAGTTTCTAAATTTTAGCTTGCAAAATTTTGATTACACAAGGATAGAATATATTATTTTAATAAACTTATCTACAAGTTTCTTAGGTACTTTACTTTTAATCCCTTTAGTTAAAAAGTTTGGGGAAAAGTTTAATATCATTGACATACCAAATAAAAGGAAATTACACACAAATTCAATAGTTAGATTAGGGGGAATAGCTATATTTATAGGTTTTGTTATTGGGCTTTTATCTGTTCTTTTTACTGGGGTTCTAGAATCTTATTCTTTAGAAAATATAAGTGCATATGGAAGAATTTTATTATTTATGGCAACTGGAATTTTTTTTCTTGGATTTTTTGACGACCTTTTTAATTTATCACCACGGTTTAGATTATTTTTTCAGTTTCTAATTGCTTCCATTACATGGGTAAATAATTTAAGTATAGATACATTAGATTTTTCTTACATTAATCCAAATTTTTATAATGTTGAATTACCTGCGACTATAAGTTATTTAATTACAGTTTTTTGGATTGTGGGCATAATTAATGCATTTAATTGGATTGATGGTGCAGATGGATTAGCGGCTGGACTATTTATAATTGCTTCTTTCTCTTTTTTGATTATTGAATATACAAGTGGTGTGCAATATTTGACTTGTATATTGGCCTCAGTAATTGGTCCAGTAGTCGCATTCATTATTTTTAATTACAATCCCGCAAAAATTCTTATGGGTGATTCAGGTTCGTACTTTTTAGGCTTTAATTTATCTATTGCTAGTTTCATATCATCGACTGATGCAGATTTAGGACTGAATTCTGAAGTTGTTTTATTAATAATGTTTATCCCAATAATAGATATGGTATATGTAATTTTTAATAGAATTAAGAAAGGAAAGAGTCCTTTTATTCCTGATAAAACACATCTTCATCATAGGCTTTTAGAAAGTGGATTAAATCAAAAAGAAACTGTAAAAATAATATGGGGTTTAGCAATTATATTGTCCACTATTGCTTTAGTTTTTAAAGGTATCTTTACGCCTGTTTTTATTTTCTATTCTTTTATTTTATATATCTTTTTTGATGTTCGAATAAAAAGATTTTTGAAAAGATTACTTTTTCCCAAAGTATAAAAATTAACTAAATATGTCAAATTAAAATTTGTATTTATTTATTAAATTAGATATATTTTTTGTTAAATAAAGTCTCTAAAACATTTCTATCTTCATTTGCAAATTATTATTACCTTATATAAGGTTTATAAAATTTTGATTTTGATGAATCTTTTTTTTAAAAAATTACTAAAAAAAATAATAAAAACATACTTTTCTAATAGTTTTATAATTTTAATCTCGATAATAAGAGCATTAAAAATAAAAGATCAAAAAATTGTTGAGAGCAAAATAAATTTAGGTTCTTCATGGGAATTTTTATATAAATTGTCATTCATAGAAAGAAATATTTTAATTTCTGCTGAGAGTAAAAAGTTAATTTTTTATGAAATATCTAATCAAGGAATAGAGTCATTTGATATCAATTCCATATCAAATGAAATAAAAATAAAACAAGGCGATGGATTAGTATACGTTGTTTTGGAAGATTCAAATTTAATTAGATATTTGTTGCTTGATTTATATACTAAAAGAATTCTTTATTATTTAGTTTTTGATGTTACTCAGAGAAAATATTTAATTGACTCAATTAAAACTATTAAAAATAAATTAAAAGAATTAAGGTTTGCAAGTAAAACTCAAATAAATAATTTAAATTCTTTTAATTATAGATATGAAGGAAATATTCAGTATTACAAAAATATTGGGGATAATCAAAATAAACTTAATTTTAATAAATCATTAATAATTTCTGCCAAAAGAAAAATAAAAAAATTCGCAAATGATAAAAAAGAATCTGACACAAAAAGAATAATTGTTTTTTACCTAGATAATATTTCTTTTGGAACAATGCAAATTATTAAAAAAAATAAGGATATTTTCCCTAATCTATCGAAAATTTTCCAAGACGAAAAATTAATTAGTTTTAATAATTCCATGTCAATTTCTAACTGGACTTATCCAGCTGCGATTTCTTTTCTGAGTGGTATACCGTTTGAGAAACACCAAAAATATTTCCCTTTTGAGAGAAATTATTTGGATCTTATAAATAAAATTTATATGGGACCAAACACTGATGGTCTGCATAGTTTAAAGAATAATTTTAAATTAAGGTTTAGGGCTGGCAGTAACTGGCGAATGTTGCAGCATCATGGTTTGCATTCTTTCTTTACAAACTGCATGTCAAATCCCAAAATGGCAGATATTTATTCTGTGGCATCTCAAGTTTTTAAACAGTTAGATATTGCAGGAGATGAATCTTCCTTTCATTGGATTGACATAATGGATACCCATCATCCTGTAAAGGATTCAATACTTCCTTCAGGATCTATTAATTTGAATTTAGATACGATATTAGAAGGACTTCATTATGAAAATGGTTCAAAATATAACTATGGCAAACATTTAAAAAGTACTAGAGAAATTTATTTTGCACAGATAAAATCTGTAGATTATTTTATTGGTGCAATTTTAAATTATAGTTATGAAAAAATAAATGAAAATAATCATTTGTTAGCTTTTACTAGTGATCATGGGACTCATATTATGAATGATAACTCCTCTTTTTCAAAACATTATGAGTTACATAATCCATTGATTTCAGTTTTACCAAATGAAAATAATATTCAATTTTTTAAAAGTGTAAGAAATTTGCCATTTAATCCCGCGAACTTTCTTTCTTTATTAAATTTTTCTTTATATGATAATAAAGCAATCACACATTATAAAGAGATTTGTTTTGAATATCCTTATGCACAGATAATTTATCCTAATCAGCCTTACCAACTTTTAATTTTATCGAACAAGAAAGATATTTATAGATTTGAGTCAAATATTTTAATACCAAAAGATATATTGAAAAATAGTAATGAATTTGAATGCCTTTTTAAAAGGTGTTTGGGTAATGGAGAATGGAGATTATTAAATAAAAGTGGTGATTATCTTATCTCAGAGAAGGATCTACCACAAAATATTAAGAACTTTTTTTTTAGGCTTATTAATAATTAAATGTAAATAAGCTTTAAATTAATTAAGACTATTGAATGAAGAAATTAATCGTAACAGTTGGCCCAAGTTCTATAGAAGAAAAGTGTTTATCAAATTTAAAAAAAGCTGGTGCAGATATTTTTAGAATAAACCTATCACACTCTAATGAAGAATTACTTGATTACTATATTTCTCGATTAAAAGATGCAAATTTGCCTTTATCTATAGATACTCAAGGACCTCAGTTAAGGATTTCAGAATTTAAATTAGAAAAAAATATTCAAGTAGGTTC
>MDTG01262556.1_pt1 | contig 10888 bp, 20 predicted proteins | sample 811421 | NCBI WGS metagenome assembly MDTG01 (sample SAMN05326645, study PRJNA326480) | marine metagenome | isolation source: seawater | place: Pacific Ocean: South East | collected 2011 | reverse complement strand
TACATACGGTGCCATTTCTCTTTGCACTTGCTGCAGTAGAGCTGGCGCACAGGGGTTGATCGCCCCATTATCCAAGCGCCACTTTATCTGACTGGACCTGGCTTCCTTCGCTGCCAGCATCGTTTTTAGCGCTTTCCAGTTGTGCTTTCCGTTCCGCCCGGATGAGCTTGGATTCCATCCGCGAGACGGCGCGATCAACCGCCATCCGTTTGTTTTTGAGTGACAAAGGATCATCCCCAAGCAGCTTGCGCAACGCTTGGAGGTAATCGCGCTCGTTTTCCGATGTAAGCTTAATCCCGGTTTCTTCTGCATGCTTTTTCAGGTGCTCAATGGCGCTTCGCACTTCATTAGCCAATGAGGACGCCTTACATCCGGCTGCGACCCATCGATCCACCTGGTCATTAGCAACAAAGACATTCACGTCCAGAGCAAACGCGTCACGAACAAGAGCTCTGGCGATACGCATCCGTTCCTCGTGGCTTACCTTTCGGGCATTGCTTTCAAACAGTCGTTGCATGATGAACCGCGATAGGGCAGAACCTGAGGCCAGGGCAAGAGCTGCAAACATAATAGCGACTATGTAGAGTCCGAGAACGGCGCCAACGTGCGACCACATCAGATGAGTAACAGCAAACTCAACCCAGCCGGGCTGGGCCAGGGTAGCCACGGCAGCGAAATACGCCCCCCAAACCATAGGTCCTAAAGCACGGTATAAAGACGGTCGTTGAAGTTTGACCCGCCACAACGGTCCCCGGACGAAGGGGACTAACCGGGGAATGTAGTTCTCAAAGCTTTCAGCGGTCATCACCATGATTAACTCCCAATCGATGCATCAGGGTTTCATTCTATGGAGTATCGGCGAACAGCTAGATCAAGTAGCGTACAAAAATCGCCACTCTCATTCGCGGACGAACACCGACGCCATATTAAGCACTTTGCGTGGAAAAGAGGGCCTTCAATGTGCCTTTTATGCGCCGCTTTTTTCATATACTCCCAAGTATATGATGCTAAATCCGGGGGAGGGCCGCAAGGAAGATCCGTGCGATTTTTCGCTTCTACTCTGAAAAAATCAGCCGGCCCCGCTGTCATGATGCTCGGAACATTCTCAGTTTGAGTTTATGTGATGTATCAGGAACTTTCTGCAACACCCGCGACAGGCAACTCACGACTGAATAGCGAGCTACTCCAAGGAGACAGCATGGATTCTGTGGATCTATCGAAAATCTTAGCGCGAAGTTTCGAAGAAACCACCAGAATTGATCAGGCTTTTGTCGAGCTGGCTGTAAGTTTTTGCCTGTCCGTTCTCGACCGAGATTTCAACATCGCCTTACCGTCCTCCTATCCAATTATTGACCTTGACTCACCGGCCTTAATGGACAAATTGTCGTCCGGTGTTTTCGATCGTTTACGGGACTACGCCGAGCTGATCGAAGACGCTTCCAAGCGCAATGAGATCGCCGGAGAGTTGCTGGGTTCGCCGGTCAGAGACGGTCTGCTGCCTCGACGACATATTATCCAGGTAGACACTCAGGAATGGGGCAGACGCATTGTTCTGGAAGCCGAACAGTTCTGTCTGGAAATGGACGACTCTCCCATCACCCATATCCTGGCAACCGAGATTCAGACCATCTGTACAGAATGCTGGGACACCCCTATTCCCAAGTTCTGTGTTATTGATTCAAAGTATGGTCAGCTGCGAGGCTCGGGTATCTTCAGCGCGTCCCATTCTCTAGCTGGGCAAGGTTTTTTCGAGCCCGCCAGAGGGCTTATCCAGGGTCTATGGGAGAGCAATCCCCGCCCTACCCTTGAGCTTTAATTCTACCCATACATAAACGCCGGCAATGCCGGCGTTTTGTTTCCTGCTCGCTTATCTCAACTTAGCCGTCGTGCAATCGAAAAGAGCGCAGACCTCTCAGCGGCATGATCCGGAATGTGTTGAAATGCTGACCAGGAACCCACAAATTCTGATGGCGCATTGACGCCTGGCCAGTAATTACCGATCGGAGCAACCACCGGAATCACCTTTCGTCCTTGAGCCTCCAATAGCCCCCATTTCTCCGGCAATTCAGACGGATCAATCAAACCTTCGGGACACAGGTAAAAGCGGTAAACACCTAAACCTCCTGCGGCACGCTCAGGTTTCTGTCTATCCTTCGCGAAGTCTCCCCTCGAAACCTTGACCTCAATGACAGCCGAACAGGAGCTCCGAAAGCCGATCACATCAGGTTGTTCCCTACTACCGCTGCACTTGAGCTCAGTGGCAACAACAGGAAAGCCGTTTCGTTTCAGCCATCGAGCACCAAGGCGAACTAGGTTGTCATGACATTCGCTCGCCAAACCTATCACTCCCAGTGCGTCACTTTCTCAGCGCCTTCGATTGTCTCTGGGTGTAGCAAATGCACTTTGCCGGTATTAGGGCACTGGACGCGCAGGAACGCGCTCCAATTCTCAATCACCTGGTCTGGAACCGGGCCATCATCAAAAGCCGAATTACTGCAATTGGCCTGCTCCAAAACTCGACGAACCTTTTCTTCCGCTGGAACAATGTCGCCTGTAGGAGTTTCCCATGCGGCGATTTTCAAGCGGTAGATTGAACCTACTTCAAATTCGGATAGATCCACGCAGATTCTCCACCCGTGCTCAATGATTGTTTAGCACCAGGGAGCCAATGCTAATGAGCTCCCTGTTCATTTGTTTGCAGACCGCAGTTGGGTTACTCGCCCACCTCCGGGCTCTCCGGGTTACGAGCGGATTCGATCAGCTGGCGTACCGCAGCTTCAACCTGGTTCCGGGGTACAGCACCTTTTAGCTGCAGCACCTGGTTCGTTCCATTATGGATAACGAAGGTTGCCGGCGTGCCAGTTACCCCTGCCTCTTGGCCAAAGTTGTAGTGTTCCTGGACTGCCACCTGAGCTTCACGGCTGCTCAAGCACTCTTCAAACGTCTGTTGATCGATGGGCAGCATTTCGCCGAGTTCGTGTGGCTTGACTCCCCTGCTGCCATCTTCATTGAAGATCAACTCGGCTGCGATCCAGAAGAGGCGGTTGCTCTGTTGGGAAACGCATTCAGTTGCGACGTGTAGTGGCCGAGCCGATGCGTGTACCGGGAAGTGCTTCCATACCCAATTAACGCGACCATTGGAGCTATCAACGACAGATTTAGGAGTGTCGTGAAATCGTTTGCAGTATGGGCAATCGAAATCGGAGAACTCAATAATTGTTACTTCTGCATCCTCAGCCCCGTACACGCTGGTACCAGGTTCTGACTTTTTGAGAGATTCAACTGCGTTATCATATTTGCCGGCGATCGAGCGATAAGGTTTCTGACGTTCATCCCGGCGCGCCTGTTCAATTTCTTGCCGAATCTGCTCTGCGATCTCTTCAGACGAAGGCTGGTTTTGGGTTCCAGCTACTTCGATCTGTTGCTTCACCAATACCGCGAGCTCCTGGATCTGGTTTTGGTTTTGCTTTGCCGTAGCAAAAGACAGGGCAGCAAGACCTATGGCCAGCACGAAGCCGACCAACAGGAGGGGAGACTTCTTCGTTGTCTGATTCGCTTCTTTCTGATCCATGGTTCCTCTCTGAATGCGAGTTATCGTGACATAGGGATACGATAACGGGTCTTTCCGTTGACCGTTTCAGAGAGGCTGCGAAAAACCGCCTTTTCTATGCTCCAGTGCCGGCGATGAGCGTGTCATTGCGAACGAATACAGTAACCAACGCCAAACCACCGGGCGTTTTCAGGAAACCATAATGGATCGGTTCCGTGGGATGGCGATATACCGAGATTACATTGCCTTCACCGTACTTCCGGATCTTGTGCTTGAGTGTTTTCTCCGGAATCACGACCGGGGACAAGTCCTTAGATTGTAGCCGCTTGACCAGTGAGTCGTATGGCCGTTCCTGGCTGCGCTCTTGCACTCGTTCCAGCCAACGTTCGTATGCATGGTCCGTGATCTGCACAGGCCCCAAAGCAGGCGTCTCTATTGTGTCATGGGGCTCCAGCTTCAGTTCAAGACGCATTGATGCCGGAGTGTCCTCTGCTGGGAGGAGCTTTACCTTAGGGTTAACCTTCAGCTCGATGCCTTGCAAACGACCGTTTAGAAACCGGCTGTACTTTTGAATTGATGGGATCTGGCTCTTCCCTTTCTGTGCCTTCTTGATTGCCCCTTTGGAAACAACCGCCAGGATTCCGTGGCCAGAGCGTGGAGTCGGCGAGAAGAAATCACTTTCGAGTGTGAGATATCTTAAAACGGCCAACTCCGCCAGCGCTTCTACATTGCTCGTTTCGAACGGTATCACAACGTCGATCGCACCGTTCTTTTCCTTCCCGATATGCCAAAGCACCTTTGCACTTCTCTCGCCATCCTGTATGGCTTTTACATTAACAATGTTCACTCTTTGGCCCTTGTTCTATTCATAAACTGATCGCAAACCACCCGCCGTTTATCATCACTCGTCAACCGAAGGCCCATTCCGTGTAGGTGGTGTGTGTAACCTGCCTGTCGGTCTCTTCAATGATGACCGAGCCATATCCGCCTGACGGCGATATGGCATATCTTGCCAACGCAAACGCTTCCTCTGGGGACGGCAAAACCGCAACAACCTTGTCTATTTGGCCTGCCTCTAGGACAGCACAAGGCCCCACGTAAGTAGCAGACACGTAACTGGTTGCTGTGTGCGCCCCGATTTCTGGGGCGCATTCTGCAATCACTCTGCCTATTTCACGTCCCATCTTATCTTCGATAAGCCTCACTTTGTTTCGTCGGAGCAGCTTTTGATGACGCGTGCAAAAACGGGCGCATTCCCTTTGTGGAATCCGACACACAGTTGCCAGCGGGAACCACATTCCCCCCACATCGGAACCACAATCAGATCCCCCCGACCACCCCAATTCGCTTCATAGGCATCGTTGCCATCTTTCAGATATGGAGGCTCCGGATGATTGAACTCGCCGCCGCACGTTGGACACTTGAGGTTTCGTTGTTCGCTACCAACCGTAATGATTTCTTTGCTGATGAGCGGTAAAACGTCCAGTTCAGCCTGATAATTTCTTTCTGCCATATGTCACCTCTCGCGGTGGGTTGAAGTAGATCTTGCCGATCGAGTATCTGAGGCAAGCATATTGGAGAGCAAAATCAGAGTTAGTGGTACTAATGCAATGAAAGGCATTATCCGCATTGCTTCCCTCAGCTCATGTTGCATTGGCGCTGGCTCCTCCTCCGGATCGCTCGCTGGCCACTTTCGCGGTCTTTCATTTTCAAATAGCCCAGTCGACAGACTGCTAATCTCCGATCGATGTTGCGGCTCGCCTGTTAACACTTCGGAGTGTTGATTGGTGATCCCTTTGCCGCCGCTCACCAGGCCCAGCATTCCCAAAAATAGCAGTACACCAAACACTGCCCAATGCTTTTTGCTCCTCGGTTGGGTGAGGATAACAGCTCCGAAAATGAATGCCGCACTGATCACACACAATACGCCAAGTACAATGGATGCCAGTGGAATATGCTGCAGCCATATATCAACGGTGCCAACCAGCCCGGACATGCCTACGCCGATACCAGGCGCGATCAAAGCAAGAACAATCAGTCCAACACACTCTGAGATCTCGCGCCGTGCAACTTGCTTCTGGCTCATGGCTTGCGGATGCCCAACAGCATGAACACCAACAAGGTAGCCATAAAGCCGCCAGCCGCCCACACCAAAACCCAATCAGATCCAATTGGAAAGCACCAACTAGCAATCGCGCCAATCACAAGCGAAACCACTGTTGCGAGCATAATGGCTTTTATCGGATCTACCATTCCTGTTTTCTCCTTCCGGGTTCCATTCTCTAGGATTACCACGACTCTGATAAATGCAATAAAAAACCCACCCCCGGACACTCCGGAGGTGGGTTTCACAGCTTTACGCAGGCATCGTCATAGTATGGAAGCTATGCCGAGCGCTGCGCCAATGATTCCAAACACTAACCCGCCAGCTCCCATATGAGTTGCCAGTCTCAGCCCCCATTCGGGGTGTTTGAGATAGTATTTGAAAACTGAGATGTAACCGGCGCGATATACGCCGATCTCAACTGAAGTACCAGGCTGTAAGCCCAGAGCTTCACATGCGTCGTAGTCTGCAGCGATCGCACTCGGCGAACGGATGTCCACGCTGCCACCCCCCATAGCAAAACGCAATGTATGCGCTCCGGTGAGCTCGTTTACCAGCCGTACCGGCTCTCTCCTATCCAGCTTGGGAAGCTTGGGGTTGAATATCCCGGATACCCACGACAACGGGTTACCCTTGTCGCGGGTGCCGGACACCGCAATCTTCGAGGAGTGCACGCGCACGATCGAAGACACGACTCCAGCATCCCGAGCTGGTAACCGCAGCAGCGTTTTGGCTATGAAAACTGGTTTGCTCATGTTTGTCTCCTTTGCTGAGTGACCCGCAGAACTCCTGAGAGCGCTGCGGGCCTGGGTTACCAATAGAGGCTGACCTCATCCTGTTCACGCCACTCCTGCATGCGAACCTCCATCGAGGGCTCACTTTGCCCCTCAAACTGCGGGGCAAACGCAGGATGGAATGAGCGGTGCCAGGTGATGAGATCGTTGTCCACGTCTAAGTATCCATGCCTCCCGGAGGAAGGCTGGTAGACGTACTGCCAACGACGCCCCTTAATCACGCTGATTGGCTCAGTTCCACCGCAGGCCGGAACAACATCGCTCATGCCGCCAGCCTCCTCTCCCCTATTCCGAAGAAGAAAATCATCTTCTCCAGTTTACGAAGCGAGGTTGAGCTCAACGACTTGAGACCGAGAGTTACCGTGTACCGATCGTGCGTCTTGGTTATGACCAAGGCGCCAGGGTATACGAGAAGCTCAGTCGGTGAATCTTCGTTGATTTCCGGGAAAACGTTTTGTAATCCGTGGGTTCGAACGAAGACCAGTGACTCCTGGCGTGAGAGGTGCTGAGCACTCTGACGGAATGTTTCAAAATCCATGGTTATCTCCTGTCATGTGGGATAGCAACCGGGCCAGCGGCCCGGCATACTCCCTGGTTCATTGTTTGCAACGGCTTTACGCTTAAAGCTCAGCCAGTCGCTTCTCTGCTTTTTCGTTAATGGCAAGGCGCTCAGAATCTGAGACCGAGCCATATGAGGCTATTTCCTCTAAGGTGCGTCCGCATCCGATACAAACATCATTTGCATCGAGCGTGCAGACCGCAACGCAAGGACTCTCTACCTCGCGATCCATACACCCTCCTCTTGTAATTGCCGGCAGGTTTCCCTGCCGGTCAGATTAAGCGGCTTGCGCAACCTCGGCTGCGGCAATTCGATTATCTGTGAGTGATTCATGTACCATGCTTTCCAGTCCGAGACCTAGCATCTGTCCCACCGCTTCGAATACGGGGAACACAACGCTCTGCCCCAGCACTTCATGCTTTGTGGTGGTGGCAATCCAGGACGCATCGATGAGATCTTCCGGGATGCCTTTCACACGAGCATGCTCTTCTGGAGTCAACAAACGCGATAGGTTTGGGTCTGTTGGGTGCTGAATGAACGGATCAGTGCTTCTGGCTTTATTGTATTCACGTGTAACGGTTGCGATGTGCCCCTCGTCACCAGTGAACAGTTGCCTTCTAAAGCCCTTCCCGGCGGCGATATCACGCTTTTCCTTCTCTCGCAGATAGTCATAGGACTTCCAGCGATCGTCGTCGAGCGGAATATCTTCCAAAACATCACTCAACTTTTCCGGTTTGGTGCGGAGCGGAATTACATTATCGAGATCGATAAAGTCTTCCAGACCTTCGGTAACCGCAACCACACACAGGCGATCCCGGTTTTCCAGGGCCCCATACTCACAGCCATTCAGGATTTTTTCTTGCACGACATAACCTAGTGACGCCAAGACCGACCGTATAACAGCCATGCTGGCTGTTGTCTGATAGGGCTTCACGTTTTCGATTAAGACCAGTGCAGGATTGGTCAATTCAATCCAACGCAGAGACTGAAAGAACAAAGCTCCTGCTGAGTCATGCTCTTCAGGAAGGTATGTTCTTTTCTCGCCTTTGGTGTCCCGCATTTTGGCTCTGCCCGCTGTGGAAGCCCCGGTGCACGGAATTCCCATCACGCACATATCTGCCTCAATGGAGCCATCAAGACGAATATCCTGAACTGGAGCCTCAATCAGAACAGATTCCTCACTGAATAAATGAGGGTTCCGTTCAATCGAGAGATCCAGATATTTTCGCTCGATCTCAACCGCCACCTGGACATAGGTGCCAACGCCTGCCCGTGCCAATCCAGAATGGATTGCGCGATCCAGGACCCCGGCCCCATGAAAAAGGCTATGAACAGCAAGCTTGCGTCCTTCTATGATTTTCTTCCGGATGCGTTCCAGCCGTTCTTGAGCTGCAGCTTTCAGATAGTGCTTGCGAATGACAATCCGCCCTTTGCGGATCGTTACTCGTAGCTTCTCGTCCTGGTCAAACCATTCCGCCAGTTTTTGCGCGTTCAGGTCGATCACAGGCAGGCTGCCACCATTACGTTTCTTCGATGAAACGTTCCGTTTTCCATTCGGAACCTTAACCAGAATTAGACGATCTTTATTCGAGCCATCAACGTTGTATGTCTCGCCAGCACGGAAACCTTCCCGCTCCAGTTTCCGGCCTTCCAGCCAGATCCGGGGAGCGTTCTTGTTTGTGCCTACTTTCGTGACGATTACTGCAGTCATGGTGTTCTCCTTCATCGTAATGAAGGGGTTCACACACTCCACCCGACTGGGGAAATGTGAGAACCCCAGGCGGGTTTTTGAAAGGTTTAGAAGTACAGTCCAGGCTCGATATCCGAGCCTACAAACTGACTTGGTGGGGGTAACTCCTGACGGAGTTCGGTAATCGGCATAGGTTCAGGCTGACAGCTGGCATCAAAGTCGATTGTATCCGGCAGGTTCGCATTGCTATCGAACGTTCGGGCCAATCGAAGAGCGGGCTCCCAGTCATCGATTCCCCCATCGCTGCTAATGAATAACAGATCCGGGAAGAAGTGATTAATGAGGATCAGCATTGCACAAACGAGCAAATCGTATGGCATGCGGTTCGTTTTGCACCAGCTCAAATCGGTAGCGATCTCTCGATCGATCTCTGGTCCGAGGCTGGTTAACACGAACGGTTCTGATCCTAAATCCCCCTTTCCATCAAAAATGATGGCCGGGTGATTCTGAAGCATCTGAACAACGTTGGGTTTTTTATGATCCACGGGCACAGATGCGTTGGTGAACGCCTCAATCCCGGAACCCACCCTTTCCTCGTAAGTTGCCAAAGCTCCTTTGAGAGGTTGGTCGCGGCACAAGCCGCCCGCTGAGTTGCTATGCAGGGGCGTGTTCTCAATGAGATACAGCGCTATCTGCTCAATAGCGCCCCACTCTTGCGGCGACGGTGCACGATTCTTGGTGAAGTAATGCGTATAGCTGCTCACGGCCTGCCTCCTGGTTAGGACGCCACTTGGGCATCAATTCGGGAGTTCCCTGCGGGAAGGTTCTTCAGGCATTGCGCAACGCGCTGCCCAATCTCCGCAGCCTACCGATTGACCCCCATAGACCAGAGGGAAGTTCTCTTTCAGTTTTGCCACCAGTTCATCAGGATGATCCTGAATAATCCGGAAGGCTTTACTGAGCAAGTTCTTCTCTTCGGCATAGCCATAGACGACGGCCCATTCAGGACAAATCAGAGGTGAGTCTCCGAAGAATCCAAGCTCATCATCATTACTGAGATTGTATGCAGTGATTTGATTAGACATGTTTGTCTCCGTTTAAGAACGGAGCTTGCCCCATAACGGAGCAAAGCCCCGCAATGGGTTGAGGTTGGATGCTGTTCTTGCTCAATGGCCAGGTCAGCTGCCTGATTTGTGCCGAAGGCACAAAATTCTCTTTCGGCGATACACTCTTTGGTATCAGGAAGGCTGAGCGTGGCGACGAAAGTGAACTTCTGTTGGTTAACCAGGTTATCGAAACTTCGGTACCACTTCTTGATAGTACCTGAGAAAAAAATGACAAAGGCGGCAAAAGCCGCCCTTGTCTTCATGCTATTCCTTTCGTTGGGGTTCAATACGGGCCCGGAGGCCCGCACTGAACGGTTGGCGCTAACACGCTCTGTTATGCTGCTTCTGAACCGAACAGATCCATATTCATCTGATCCGGCTCAGTGGCAGCCTGTTTACGCTGGTGCTCTTCCAGCAGCAGGAAGTGCTCTGCCTTGCTGATAGAGTTCTTCAGTGCAAACTCCTGTATGTCATAGACATTCAGGTGCTCTTGAAGACGCATCCAGTGCTGAGCGCGGCGTGCGATCTTGTCATAGGTGGCAATCTGCCCTTTCCCTACTTTGACCAAGCCGCGATCCAGCAAATAGCGAACACCATCGGCGTTCTCCAGGGCCAGGGTATCGAAGTAGATATCCTCGTATTCAAGCAAAAACAGATTCGCCTCAACACCATCGATGCTCAGCTCTCTATCTTCCTCGAAATACGCTACTCGACGGATTTCCCCGGTGTCAGCGTCCCTGTACGCTCCAAACGGAGCCCTGTCAGGACGCCGCATTGGATTGACTGCTTCTCCATAGATGTTCCGGAGACCGTCAATCTTCCACGGATGCTCGTACTGGCCAATGTGGAAGTAGCGCTTCTCTGGCACTGGAATGCGCGGAAACTCGTCTTCTGCAACCTCCGGGATCTCGTACCGACGACCCAGGTGCACAATCTCATACCACTCCCTGAGTGCAGGGAAAGCATGCTCGAACGCACCGTAGATGCCCCAAGCGAAATCAATCGCAAGAAGAACCTTTGGTGTAATCCACTCGAACTGAGGATGTGCCAGTCGACGATTAACCGGAGTGTCCGGTATGTCTCCT
>MDTG01284282.1_pt1 | contig 10889 bp, 9 predicted proteins | sample 811421 | NCBI WGS metagenome assembly MDTG01 (sample SAMN05326645, study PRJNA326480) | marine metagenome | isolation source: seawater | place: Pacific Ocean: South East | collected 2011 | reverse complement strand
TATCTAAAGAATACGCCTTGAAAGATATCAATTACGCTTTAAAAGATTTAGAAAAAAATAAAGTTTTTAGAGCAATAATTAAATTTGATTAGATTTTGAAAAATTTAAAAAATAATTATTTAATCTTGGGTGGGGATAGTAGTTTAGGAAAAGCTATTATAAATAGTTTTAAGGAAGAAAATATAAATTTTATATCTACTACAAGAAATAAAAAAAATATTTGTAAAAACAAATTATTCTTTGATTTTGAGCAACACAATGATTTTGTTATACCTAGTAATATTTCTACTGTATTTTTTTGTGCTGCGATAACCTCAATCGCAATTTGTGAAAAAGAAAAGAAGAAAACTAAACAAATTAATGTAAAAATAACTTGTAATTTAATTAAGAAATTTTTAAAAAATAATATATATGTTGTTTATTTTTCAACAAATTTAATCTTTAGTGGAAAAAACAAGTACTTTTCTTATTTATCAAAATATGCACCTCAAAATGAATATGCAAAGCAAAAAATTTTAGTTGAAGATTTTTTAAAAAAACAAAAAAACAAAAAATTTACAATTATTCGTTTTGGAAAAATATTTTTTCAAAAAGATAAATTATTAAGTCAATGGATTATTAATTTAAAAAAAAATAAAAAAATTATAATCATTAAAGATAAATTTATTTCTCCAATTTATATTAAAGATGCAATAAAGGTGATTAAAGAAATAACATTTAAGCAAAGAAGAGGTATTTTTCAAATCTCAGCATCTGATTTTATAAGTTATTTTGAAATTGCAAAAATTATTTTAAAGAAAATAAAAAAAGATAGAAGATTAATATATGAAATTGACTCAAGTAATGAACAAAATGCTATTTTAAAATCTAATATAAACTTTAATAAAAAAATTAACTCTATTGCTACTATTAAAAAATTTTTAAACGATAATAATATTTACTAACTAAATATTTGTTTAAAATTGTATATTTCTATATAAAAAAGTGTATTAATTTTCTTATATATGAATAGTTATGATTCTATTTATGCTAATTCCTCGATAAAGATAGCAAACCACAATAATAAAAATTTTTTAATTAAAACCAGAGAAATCATCAATAATTATTTTTCAGAAAATGAGAGTTTTTATAATAAAATATCCAATGAGAATTTTAGAGAGATAGTTTTATCTGCTCAAAAAAAAATAAATGAAAACAATATAACAAGAGAAATAATTATTCAAATATATGAAGATTTATTAAATTACTTAGAAAATGATAAGTTTTTAATACAATCTAATTCTTATCTTAGGGTATCGAGACCTATTCCAAAATCCAATGACTCTATTGGTTGGCACAGAGAAAACTTTTACGCTCCAAACGCTGATAAGTATATTAATGTGTGGACTCCAATTAGTGGTGTTAACGAATTAAATACAATAAAATTTATTCCAAATTCACAAAATATAAAGAATGAAGATATAATAACAGAAAATGTTGATGATGAAGTTACTAAAAAATTTTCTTCAGGTCATAAAATAGGATTAATGTATAGTCCTAAGAAAATTATTTCAGGAGTGAACCTAAATTTAGCAAAACCAATGATTGTTCCATATTATTCTTCAAGTATATTTTCAGGTAATTTAGTTCATGGTGCAGCAATTAATAAAAGTAATTCAATACGTTTTTCAATAGATTTTAGAGTAATTTCTGAAAAATATTATGATGAAAACTTGAATAAAAAAAAACATTTTGCAAGTGGTAAAGATTATTTTGAAAAATTTATTTAAATACATATGAAAAAAAATAATACAAAAATATTTGTCTCTGGTAATTTTAATGTTTTGCATCCTGGTCATTTAAATTTGTTAAAATTTGCTAAAAGTCTTGGTGATAAGCTAGTTGTCGGAGTAGTTTCAAAAAAAATTGCAAATGTTGATGGTCTAAATTCTGATCTATCAAGAGTTGAAACACTAAAATCAATTAATTTTATTGATGAAGTTTTGATAGTTAAAAGTTCTCTTGAAAAAATTCTTTTAAAATTAAAACCTAACATAATAGTCAAAGGTAAGGAGCATGAAATTGAAGACAATATTGAACAGGATATCATAAAAAAAATAGATGCTAAAATTATATTTAATTCAGGCAGACCAAACTTAAGTTATGATAATTCATATTTAAGAAATGATACATCTAATATAAAATTGCAAAAAAAATTTTTAAAAGATCATAAAATTTCTACTAAAAATTTAATTAATATTGTAAATGATTTTAGTAAATTAAAGGTTCTTGTAATAGGAGACTTAATTTTAGATGAATATATAACATGTTTGCCTATAGGTATGTCACATGAAGATCCAACTATTGTTTTAAATCCAACTGGTTCCAAAAAATTTATTGGTGGAGCGGGAATTGTTGCAGCTCATTCTGCTAATTTGGGCGCACAAGTAAATTTAATTTCAGTAGTTGGAAAAGATTCTAACAGGAGCTTTAGTAAAAAAAAATTAGATGAATATAAAGTTAATCAAGTTTTAATAAGTGACAGTGTCAGACCTACAATTTTAAAACAAAGATTTATTACAAAAAATAAAACTCACTTAAAAGTTAGTTTTCTTAACCAATCATCGATTAATCTTAACATTCAAAAAAGAATACTTACAAACTTTAGAAAGTTAAAAAACAAAATTGATCTTTTAGTTTTTGCTGATTTTAACTACGGTTGTTTACCGCAACCATTAGTAGATCAAATAATAGAAGAATCAAAAAAAGAAAACATATTTATTGCAGCTGATTCTCAATCATCATCTCAAGTTGGAAATATTGCAAGGTTTAAATCTTTAGATTTAATAACCCCTACTGAAAGAGAGGCCCGAATTGCACTCCAAAATAATGATGACGGTTTAATTATTATTGCAGATAAATTAAAAAATATATGCTTAGCTAATAATATAATACTTACCTTGGGTGGTTCAGGTATTTTGATGTATGATAATGCCACTGACAGAGATAGATTGCCAACTTTTAATCAAAATCCTCTAGATGTTGCCGGTTCAGGTGACAGTTTGTATATTACAGCTGCAATGACACTAGCACTAAAAGGTAATATTTGGTCAGCCGGTTATTTAGGTTCTCTTGCTGCATCTGTACAATCTGAAAGGATAGGAAATATTCCAATTAATTCTAAAGATTTGAAAGACAAAATACAAAAATTATAAAACGAATTTATTTTTAATATTCCTAAAAATTATCTTTAAGGGGTAAATTATTATCCATTTCAAGCAATAGTATTTTGGATAAATGAATTTATAATTTTTTGAGAAGTTCATTAACACAGATGAATGGTAAAATATTTTAAAGCTATTTAATAGTGATGTTTTTTGAGAATAGCTGTTTTTTTCTAAAACCCAAAATGAACAAATACTTTTAATATAATAACTATTATATAGTAAACAAATTGAGTTAATATTAAATGTATCACTGTATCCTCCAAGATTTTTGTTACAAAAATCAAATTTTTCAAGTATTTTTTTATTGTATATAGTTGAGGACGATAATGAAAAACCCAAACTTTCTTTTAATAATATTTTTTTATAAAATAATCTTGGTTTTATAAGTTGAGACTTATATATCTGTTTTAAAGAAGCTAAGTATATTAAATTTAATTTTTCATCTACAATCTTTACATCTCCATAAATAATTTTTACATCAGGATTTAAATCTAAGCCTTTTTTTGCTTCATTAAAGAAAATCTTCTCTATACCATCTGTTACTGATCCAAAATAAACAAAATCTCCCTTGCATTTTTTATAATTATTAGACAGTGTTTGATGAATACCTAAATTATTTTTATTTTTTATAAGTATTATTTTTATTTGTTTTTTATATTTTAAAATTAGATCATTAATTATTTCAATACTATTATCTGTTGATCCATCGTCTGCAATTATTATTTCAATTGGTCTAAATATTTGATTAATATATCTTTCAATGCATCTTTCTAAAAAATGCCCATGATTATAATTGGGTATAAAGACAGAAATTTTCACTTAATATATTTTTTAACATAATAAAATTTATATGTCGGATATCTTTTATTTATTAGTTTTGAAATATTTGGCATCAAAGGAATAAAGATTGGGTATTTAGTAATTTTTTTATCATTTATATTAAAAATAATTAGCTTCTTTACTTTTCGACCTATTCTATTTTGATCTTCATCAACAAATCCATAGATATATTTTTTAAAATTATTATAAATCCAGATAGCAGAAATTGATGATCCAAAAATTATTATTTTTTTATTTTTTTTAATAATTCTATTAAAAAGGTTTAGATTTGAAAGTAAAAATTTATGTGCATTTTTAACTATTTTTTTAGATTTTTCTGATTGTTGATTTACTTTATAACTAATTTTATGATTATTTTTTATCGCAATACATGTGATTTCTTTCCTCACTACCCTATTACTAATATAGACAATTTTAAAATTATTTTCTTGTAAAATTTTTTTTAATGTTTCCAGAGAAAAATGAAAAGTATGATCATAAATGGCAAAATCATATGGATTATTATCAATATCAGGTACTTGCAGCAAAAGTAGACCTTTATCTGATAACAAATTAGAAATTTTCAAAAAATAATCTTTAGGATCTAATACGTGTTCAAGAATAAATATTGAAACAATTAAATCAAATTTAAATTTTTTTTTAAAAATTTTATCATCATATATTTTATTTAGTAAGTATTTTTCAATTATTGTCGACTTACGAACGAATTTTTCATAACCAAAAATATTTTTTTTATTTATAAATTTTCTAAGATGTATCATATTTATCCCTGATCCACATCCATAATCTAGAATATTAAATTTTTTGTAATTAGTTTTAATTTTAGAAAACAAATAATCAAAAATTATTTGTGATCTTGATAATGAAATTCCTTTAGAATCAAATATTGACTGACCAATTTTCTTTTTTTCTTGATGAAAAGTTTTGTAATTATTGTAAATTTTACTTATATTTTTTAGGTATGTATGAGATATTTTCTTTTGTATTAAACCGCATTCGGCACATATATTAATTTTTGCAAATTTATAATTTATTGGTAATGTATCAGACGACACTAATTTAATATTTTTAAACGAGTTTTTGCTTATTATTTTCTCACTATTACAAGATAAACAAATGTCTTTCATTAATAAAATTGTTTAATAATAGATTTCTATTTAAAAAAAAATGATTATTTAAATCTTTGTAATTATGTATATTTATAATTAAATGTTATCAAATCTTTTTAAACAAATAATAGACTTTATACAAAATCTAAATAGAGTATCTAATAAAAAAGGCCAAATACTAATCTTAGCTTTTTTCTCACTAATAGGCAGTCTTTCTGAGGCCATTGGATTGATTAGTTTATTTCCAATTATAACTGCACTTACTAATTATGATATACTTATTTCTCTTACTTCAAAGTATCTATCAGTTAATTTAAATACTTATTCTAGAGAACAAATAATATTGTTCTTTTGTGTTTTATCTCTTAGCTTATTTATTGCAAAGTTTATAATAGTTGTTTCAATAAATTATTACTTAAATTCACAATCTTATGAACTTCTATCAAGCACAAGAAGAAATTTATTGAACTCAATATTAAATTTAAATTATGATAATTTTATAAATTTAGATGAATCACAAATTATAAACTCAATACTTAATACGACTCATGAATTTATAGAATTAACTTTTAAACCATTTATCAGACTAATAAGTGAAGGCATATTAGTAATATTATTATTTTCAATATTGATTTTTTTTTATTTAAATGAATCCTTATTTATTTTATTTGTGTTCATACTTTTTCTCATTTTATACAATTATTTTATTAAAAATAAAATTAAATATTATGGTGAGCTATCCGATCAAAGTAATAAAACTTATATTCAATTTCTTAAATATAATATTAGTGGGAGAGAAGAATTAAATATTTTAAATATAAGTGATAAATTTGTAAATTTAGCTAATCTTCATCTTAACAATTTTATTCAAAGTAAAAAAAAATCAGTTTTTTTTGAAATATTACCAAGATCTATACTAGAAATAATAATTTTTATATTAATAAATTTATTAATAATAATTAATATTCTTTATAATAATAACTCAAATTTACTTTTAGATCTTTCATTAATGGCAGTGATTTCGCTTAGATTATTACCTTCTATTAATATTTTAGTAATATCATTTGTGCAAATGAGATTTAGTACATATCATTTTGAGAAGTTAAATAAACTTCTTAAAAAATATCAAGTTGAAGACCAACTTAAAAGTAACAAAATAGAAAATCAAGTTATTGATCAGATTTATTTAAAAAATATATCATATTCTTATAACAACAAAATAAAAGTTTTAGAAAATCTAGATTTTAATATACAAAAAAATAAAACAATTGGAATATTTGGCGATTCTGGTGCAGGTAAAACAACATTAATAAAAATTATTTTAGGTATAATAAAACCGGATAAAGGTAGCATCTTAATTAATGGAAATATTACTAATATAAGTGATTTCAAAAGAAATTTTTTCTACTTAAAACAAGAAAATTTTCTATTAAATGATACTATCAAAAATAATATAACATTATTTGAAAATGAAACATTTGAGGATAATAAACAAAAAATTAAAAAAATTTTATTAGATTTAAATTTAATAAAGAGTCCAGATGATTTTGAACAATATATCCAAAACAAACTTGGAGATAATGGATTAAAAATATCAGGTGGTCAGAGACAAAGAATAATTTTAGCTAGAGCTATTTACTTTAATAAAAAATATATTATTTTTGATGAGCCAACTTCCTCCTTAGATTTTGTAAATACTAACAACATGATAAGAGTCTTTGATTCACTAAAAAAGTTTTCTACTTTGATAATTGTAAGTCATGATAAAAACTTAATCAATTCTTGTGATTTAAAATATCAATTAAAAGATAAAAAAATTTTAGAGATAATATAAATTTATTTAAATTTTTTATCATGATATTTTCTGTCAATCCAATCTAGTGTTGAAATAATAGCTTCATTTATAGTATATTTTGTTTTCCAACCCATATTTTTAAGTTTTTTGCAATCTAACTGAATATTAGGTATATCTCCAATCCAACCTATTTTTTTATTTTCATAAATTATTTTAGGTTTAAGTTTTAAATATTTAAGAATTATTCGTACTGAGTTCTTTATATTTTTTTTAGCATCAGTACCGACATTAAAGATTTCAATTTGATTTTTTTGTTTTTTTAATATTGTAATAAACGCTGATATTACATCATCAATGTGAATATATGATTTTTTTTGTAAGCCATTACCAAGAACTTCTAATTGTTTTTTATTTTTTTTTAATTTGAAATAAAAATCATGTAAATGTCCATGTGTGTATCTTGGGCCCATTACAGATACAAGTCTTAATATTGAAATTTTGATTTTGTGGGACTCACCTGCAGCTGTTAGCAACGCTTCTGAAGATATTTTTGTAGCAGAATAAAAAGAATTCTGAATTGGGAAATCTTCATTCTCTTTAGTAGGTACATTTTTAGTATTACCATAAACTGAAGCCGTAGATGTAAATATAATTCTTCTAATTTGATTTTTAATACACAATTCTATGATATTTTGAGTTATTTTAATATTATTATTATAATGTTTTTCTCTTTCATTATAACTATTTTTTACATCAGCTAATGCTGCTAAATGAAAAACAAATTCTGTATTTTTAAAATATTTTTTTATCTTTTTGATATTATTTAAATCTGCATTAATAAATTTAAAATCCTTATTTTTTTTTGCCTTTTTTAAGAAATCAAGTTTTCCAGTAGAAAGGTTATCTATGCAGTAAATATGATAATTACGAAATGAAAGTAATTCATCTATTAAGTTACTACCTATAAAACCCGCTCCACCAGTTACTATTATTTTTTTTTTCATTTCTTGATACTAAAAATAATTAATATATACCTTTCGTAAAATGAATGTAAATAATAACTTAAATAAATTTTATAATGAATATTCTATAGACTGTATTAAAAATATTGATTTTAATAAAATTAATAATGCAATTAAATTAATAATCAAAACAAGACAAAAAAAAGGAAGAATATTTTTTATTGGTGTCGGTGGCAGTGCAGCAAATTGCAGTCACGCAAATAATGATTTTAGAAAAATAGCTAATTTAGATTCTTATTGTTTGACTGATAATATTGCAGAATTTACTGCAAGGACAAATGATGATGGGTGGGAAAATGTTTTTTCTGAAATGCTTAAAAATTCTAATTTAAATGAAAAAGATATAATTTATATAATGTCTGTTGGTGGTGGAAATGTAAAAAAAAATGTAAGTATTAATATTATTAAAGCTATAAAGTATGCAAGGCAAAAAAAATCTAAAATAATTTCTGTTGTTGCAAAAGAAGATGGTTATGCAGCTAAAAATTCAGATATACCTATAATTCTAAAAGTTAAAAAATCATCTCTAGTGACACCAATTTCAGAATCTGTTCAATCATTAATTTGGCATTCAATTGTAAGTGACCCTAGAATTCAGCAAAATAAAACAGTTTGGTAAAATTAAAATAATTCTTTTCTTAAAATTTCATCAATTGATTCACACCTATTTTTGACAGTATGATTTTTTAAACAATACTCACTTGCATTCCTCGCTATTTCTTCTCTTTCACTTTTGTTTTTTAAAAAATATTTTATTTTGTTAATGCAATCTTCCTTATTTTTATAACCAACAAAATGCTCATTTTCTTTGAAATAATCTGATAATTCACTAGCTTTATCAGTTAATAGAAAAGAATTTAACCCAGTAACTTCAAATACTCTTATATTTGCTATATCAGCAGGATCTTCCCTATGAATATTTAATACTATGCTAGATGATTTTACATTATCGTAATAATCTTTAATTGAAAATGCTAAATTTTTAACCCTGTCTGGATACATTTGTTTCAAAGGTCTTTCTCCTTTAAAATAATTAACTAAAAACGTATCATCTGTTTTGCATAGTACTGCCTCGTTTAAAATTCGTTTTAATTTATAATTATCCGTAAAAGAATTAATTTTTGATATTGTGTTTGTATGTAATTTACTAAGTGTTCTTATTAAATTTATTCTTGCATAATTTTTAATTTCTAAAAAAAATGAACTTTTATTTTCAATTTCATTAGCAAATATAATTAGATCTATTTTTTTCATCAGGTATTTTAATAAAAAATATCTTTCTATATGGTCAAATTTTCCATAACCTGTGTCACCTGAAAAAATTACATCATATTTTTTTTCAATTTTTGTATTAATATATTTGTGATGATCATTAATTATAAATGGGTCAAAAGCATTTCCTAAATGATAAGCTTTCATTCCATCATTTTCAAATTTTTCTTTGGTTAATTTACAATTTGTAAAAACAAAATCTAAGTCTGAAAAACTGTCTTTGTAATTTGATCCTATTAAATGATCACCCCACATTCCTGTTACAATTTTTATGAAAGGAAATTTACTTTTTAAATCTTCTCTCATAAATTTAGGAAAACTATTTATAAAAGCACCAGCATATATAAAGACGACATCTGGTTTGTAATGTTCAATTTGTTTAAAAACAGTCTTTATATAATTGTATTTCATTTCTGGATAATAAGTCTGCAGCCATTTTCTTTGAAGACTCTCTAAGTTTGGCACAATATCAAACGAGCAGACATTTAATTTATCAAATATCTTAGACCAAGATCCAGGATGTATTAAATTTTCTTCAACAAGAATTTTTAATTGTTCTAAGTAATTTTTATTGTTCAAGTTAAAATTACTAAAATATAAATTAGCAATTGCACCAACACAATTAATTCTAAGTATTCTATATTTCTGCATATATTAATTAAAAAAGAATATATTTATATCAATCTTTTAATTATTTTAATACTGAATTATTATATTTAAACTAAATAGAAATTTAAGATAAGGATTTGCACTACATCATTATTTAAATTATATAATTTTATAAATGATTAAAAAAATAAAAATTCATGATAAAAAATTTATCTAATTTTAAGAATAGTTATCGTGAAATATATTATAGAATAAAATCTTATTTTTTTTCAATATATACTTATATTGTAAACTTACTTTTAGTTTTATTATTTTTACCATTATCTATTATATTGTTTCCACTTTATTTATATCTTTCTAATAAAAAATATAAATTTATTGATGGCTTTATGTCAGGTACAGGGCATTTAATACCTGAGTTTGATGCATTTATATTAAAAAATAGTTTCAAAAAAAACATTATTTTTATAGATAATGAAGAACAAGAATTTAGCTTTATAAAAAAAAATTTTGATTTTAAAAAAAATATTAGCAATAAATATTTTTTTTATTTTTTTAAATTTTTTATTTATTATTATCCTAAATTGAAATTAAATGTAAGTTTTACAAAACATAAAAATTTTGTTGGTTTAAATATATTTTCTGAATCCTATAAATTAAAATATTATTTTCAATTTTATAATGAGTATCTTAAAATTAGAAAAAAAAATAAATCTTTTTTTAAAACATATTTTAATAATATTAATACATCCAATAGTATTAATCATTTAATTGATAAAGATAAAAAATTAGTATGTGTACATATTAAGGAAATAGTAATCAATGCTGTAGGTCAAAAAGTAGATCCTAATACTTATTTAGAAACTCTTAATTATCTTAATAAGAATAATTATCAAATTTTTTTTATTGGAAGAGAGAAATTTCCAAAAATTTTCAATGATTTTGATATTTTTGACTATGCTAATTCTAATTTTGCTAGTCTTGAAAATGATTTTATTCTTATTAATAAGAGTTTTTTGAGTATTATATGTGGATC
>MDTG01397855.1_pt1 | contig 10890 bp, 5 predicted proteins | sample 811421 | NCBI WGS metagenome assembly MDTG01 (sample SAMN05326645, study PRJNA326480) | marine metagenome | isolation source: seawater | place: Pacific Ocean: South East | collected 2011 | reverse complement strand
TTCGGCGCCTCGAGTATACGCAAGCATCGAAGTGACCCCGCTCGTCGCCGGCATCGGCATCGGTTCACTCGGCTTCGCCTTCGCGGCACAGAATTCGATCGAGAACTTCTTCGGGTCGCTCACGGTCATTCTCGATCGCCCCTTCCAGGTCGGAGACTGGATCTCGATGGATGGCATCGACGGCACGGTCGAGACGGTGGGCCTCCGATCGACCCGGATCAGGACGTTCTACAACTCGGAGATGACGATTCCGAACTCACTTCTGATCAAGACGATGGTGGACAACTACGGACGAAGACGTTTCAGGCGCTGGAGTACCAAGGTCGATCTCCTCTATGAAACCACGCCCGAGCAGGTGGAGGCTTTCTGCGAAGGCGCGCGAGAGCTGGTGCGTCACCATCCCTACATGCAACGCGACAACTATCAGATCTTCCTGAACGAGTTCGGGGAATCTGGCATTCAAATTCTCATCTATGTGTTCTGGAACACGCCAGACTGGAGCACGGAGCTTCGAGAACGCCATCGTTACATGCTGGACCTGATGAGACTCGCCAAGGAACTTGGTGTCTCCTTCGCCTATCCGACTCAGACCGTCTACCTGGCGCGCGCGAATCAGAAATTCGAGGAACCGGATGGACTCCATGCGGGCCAGCAGGAATTCGCGAACCACGAGAGCGGGCGCGCCGCGGCACGCAGAATCATGAAGGGTGCAGGCTGGAACAAGGAACGCCCCAAGGCCTACAGATACACGTTGGCGGAGAAGTCGATCGATGGCGTCATGGGCGAAGACGCAGGTGACTCAGGCGACGCAGGTGATGGAGCTGGTGGCGGTGAGGGAGAATGACTCCGGGCGTCGCTATCGAGGTGCATCAGTCTCATTGAGACTCGGCAACGCGAGATACCTGGCCGAGACATCGACCGCGGGAATCGTCAGATCCATGGGGTCCCATTCCAAAGGAAAATGCGCGCCAGTGGGTCGATAGCTGGTCGCCCAGACCGTGTAGAGCGGGTCCTTCGGGTTTGCCAGCGCGATCTTTTCGAGCCACCAGGCCTTTCCGTAGCCCTGCCCACCAAGCGCCTCCACGAATTCCCACCGACCGTCATCCCAGACCTCGACCCAGGTGTGGTTGCCGGCGTCATCGTGCCACATGGGGACACCTGCAAGACGAGCGGGAATTCCCACCGAACGACAGGTGCTTGCCAGGAGAATGGACAGCCCGGTGCAGCTTGCCACGCCGCAGTCGATCGTTTCGGACGGTGACTGATCGGTCTTGGGCCGTTTGTCCGGATGGTAGACCACACCCATGCGGGTCCAGAGCTCACGATCGAGACGACGGACCGCTTCCGCCTGCGTCGGGGCCTCCCAGGCGATCTCAGCGAACCGCTCGCGGAGTTCCGGACGCCAGAATTCACGTCGTTCGCCGACGAAGACGTGTGGCAGGATCTCGTTGAGAAAGATCTCGTCCGGCAGGTCGCGGCAGAACGGCGACGTCCGCCGGATCCGAACCGCTTCCGTCACATGCCCGGCCATGAGTTCGGCGGAGATCGTGCCCAGGTCACGCTCCGGCATGAACGCGATCAGAAAAGCGATGGCTTCGAGTGCCTCGACGCCTTCAAGCGATTCGATCGCCGCGACGAATTCACCACGATGTGCGCCAGCCTCTTCCAGACGCGTTCGAACCAACGCCTGATAGGCGAGCGGAAGCCGGGCGATCTGCGACTCGCACTGCGGCCAGTCACGAACACGCCTGACACCTTGATCACGGGCGACCGCAACGGCCTCGAAGACGGCGGAGACCTGTTCGCCGGGCCCGAGGGCTGTGACTTCGGAGAACATCACGAAATCATCCGCGATGATGGTGCCTGATGGCGCAGAAACCGTACGCCCGATGGCGAGCCGGATCGGCAGTGCGACGCTTGGTGGGGAAGAGAAAGTACCGTCATCCGTGCCCGTCACAGTGACACGGCACACGCCGGCACTCTCATCGAGCTCGAAGGAGCTCTCCCAGAGCGGACGCTTGCTCTCAAGACGAGCATCCCATGAAGGATCTCCGTAGAAGACGAGCACGTCGCGGTCCCAGAGATGCCCGAGCGCCTGTTGAAAGACGGCCTCCTCGACGCCCTGGCCCCAGACCTCCGCGAGTTTCTCTCCGAAGAGAGGGTCTTCACGTGGCGCGTAGTTCCCGAGATCAAGCGTCGCCAGAGCCGGTTCGATCTCGCGAAGTTCGTGGATCAGTTGGATCTGATTGAAGAACACCGATTCGGAGAGTGTCCAGCGCCCCGGGTCGGAGAGAAACCACTCCGCAGTGCCCCAACCCGCCCGACCGTGCCAGGTCCGCCCGGAGTAGCCGACGAATTGCGTGGCCGAAGCGGAGTCGAGAATCGCCAGAGCCATCGAATCGATCCCATCGACGTCACCCAGCAGGCAGTTTCCGGCAGCAAGCCAGACCTTCGGATTGTTCGATGCGACGGGCAGGCGTTCACGATCGAGGGTCACTCCGACCAGACGCCCGTCCTCGACCTTGAAGGCCCCAGCCTTGAAGTCGTATCCCACACGCCAGTCGTGCTGGGTCGCGCGCCCGCTCGAGAAGAAGAAATCAGGTTCGAATTGGTTCAGGCTCGCGATGATTCCTGGCAAGGTCTGAGAAGCGATCCCGGAACGGGTCACGACGGAACCATCGGGACGTTTGAGAACTGAACGACCGGGAAAGCTCTCATCCCAGCACAGCGCTTCATCGAATGGGGTGACGTCCAGACTGGCCACCCCTGCCGCCTTTCGGATGACGAGTGGCGTGCGCGTCACGATTTGTCGCATCGCGGATTCCCAGGTGCGCCCGGTGAGGATGCCCCACTCGAAATCCGGCCAGGGGTCATCGTCCAGTCCGCGACATAGACGATGAAGATCGAGAAACAGAGTTCGATTCAACTCCTCGGGCGCCGCGACCAGAATCAGGTGACGCGGATGCTGTTTCCCCAGCGCATCCTTCAACTCCAATGGAGTGTTCTCGAAGACATATCGAGTCACACCGGCATCCTGATGAAAGGCACGGGCGGCCGAGGCCACCTGCTTCCAGCCGTCGGCATCTGCGCTTCGGCTCGAGATGATGACCGCGCAGTCATCGTGACGTGCAGGTTCGTCGATGAGGTGATCTTCACCATGAAGCGCACCAGGCAGGAGCGCAAGACACCAGAGCGCCATCCAGCTGGATGCGGAAAACCGGTTGCGAAGATGCCGTGAGAGCGTCAGGGTGGTCATCGTCTGGAATGCCTTTCCGACCCTCGCGAGGATCGACCTCCGGAGGGACTCCTTCAGCCTAGCAGTCAGGCTTCCTTTGATCGATTCCTCGTTCACGGAAAGATGTGATGAAGAGCCGTTCTCACTATCCTCGGTGACATTCAACGCCGACGAAGACCGCCTTTGGAGCATGTCATCACGGACCCGACCCTGAACATCGTTCTCTGCACGCCGCTCATTCCCAACAACACGGGCAACATCGGACGGACATGCCTCGCGATCGGTGCACGTCTGCATCTGATCCATCCTCTGGGATTCGAAATCGACGACAAGCACCTCAAACGTGCCGGCATGGACTACTGGCAGCACATCGATCTCGTGGAGCATGCCAGCTGGGAGCGCTACCTCGAGACCTGCGCTCCAGAGAGGCTCTGGCTGTTCACGACCAGGACCGAGCGAAGCTTTCGAGAGCCGGAATGGCGACGAGGCGATCATCTTCTCTTCGGCCCCGAGGACCGCGGAGTCTCGGACACCGTTCAAGAGACGCTGGTGGAGCGATTCGGAGCCCAGTGCCGGGTGAGGATCCCCATGGTGGATGATCCGGCTGCGAGAAGTCTCAATCTCTCGACATCGGTGGCGATCGCATCGTATGAGGCACTGAGATCGATCCAGGGCGGGTTCTGAAGTCGCAAGAGTCGATCAATTCCGCACGGTCTCAGGATGAGTTGGAACAAACCGGGGCGGTTTCCACGTATCCTGTACTGGTCGCGGATGAGCGTGGCGAGACAGCCTCGACGCGCTGTCGTCTTTTTTGGGGCCGGCACCCCCTGTCTGACTCTGCCTCCGTCCGAACTCCTTTCGGTCGGCAACACACGCTTTTCGGGACACCGCATCTCATGAACACCGCACCGAACACCGAGCACTCTTCAACGATGAACACCACAACACTGTCGTCCAACTCGAGACCTCACGGCCTGCGATTGGGATTCACCCTGACTGAACTGCTTGTCGTGATCGGAATCATCGTGGTTCTGATCGGGCTACTGCTGCCTGCCATCGGGCGAGCCAGCTCCAAGGCCCGTCAAACGAAGACTCGGACGACGATGAATGAATTCGTCAAGGCATGTGAGTCGTTTCAGCAGGAGTTCGGGTTCTATCCCGGCCTCGTCCCGGAGGACGACCTCGCCTCCAAGCCGGTGATCACGAGCACTCAGAACGCCATCCTGCATCTGATGGGCGGCGGCATGCGGGAAATCGACGTCACACCCGACGCCTGGAGCGACTTCAGCAACGGTGCGGAAATCATCAATTTCCCGGGTGTCGGAAACGTCGCTTTCAGAACGGACCTCGTCGGTCGCGGCCCGATTCTGCGCGGAAAGCAGTTCCCCCCCTTTTACAACCCCAAGGACACGGAACTGCGCCTTGATCTGAGCAGCAACGGCAACGACATCCTGCAGCCACAGGGCAGCATCGACCTCGGCGGAGCGACCGTGAGCCTTGATCAGGCCATCCCGGTGGTCGTCGACGCCTGGGGAGCGCCCGTCGCCTATGCCCGCCAGATCCGCAAGACCGGGCCACTGGTCCTGCCGATCGCGGGCACGAACTACCGCCCCCAGTTCTCGGAGGAGATGTTCACGACCGTCACCGGGTACAAGATCCTCGGAGACCGTGGCGGACTTCAGGAATCACTGAGCCTGGTGCACCCAGACGGACCGAACTCCGGTGTCCCGAACTACCCGGGCACCATCGCCCAGATCATTCGATCCCCGACCCTCGGCATCTGGGACTCCAGCGATGCCAGCGCGCAAAGCGCACTGGCCGGTCAGGCTCGAGGCGCGATCGTGGTGTGGAGTGCGGGCGAGGACAACATCTTCGCCTCCAGAATCGACGGCCCTGGAAGCGTCGGTGCGGAAGTTTCGAATCTGTTCCAGAGCAACTACTTCAACCCGAAGGTCATCGAAGAGTACGATGATGTCCTGGTCTACGGCGGCTCCTGAACACGACCAGGGAACGGACAGAGAAACGATGACATTCAATGAATCAAGCATTCGAGCCGCGCTCGAAGCGGTGATCGACCCGGAACTCGACAAGAGCATCGTCACCCTCGGACTGATCGAGCAGATCAAGCTGAAGGACGGTCATGCCGAGATCACGGTCTCGGTCGGCACCGACGAACCTGAGGACAAGCGTGACGCACTCGACAGAGTCATCAAGGAAGCGGTCGGATCCGCAGCCCAGATGGCCGGCACGAACCTGGGTGGCATCGAAGTCGTCTTCGCCCGGAAGGTGAGTCTTTCAGCGCAATCGCCAAGTGCCCCACCACCTCCCGAACCAGTCGATGAATCAAACCCGCTGCCGGGCGTCAAACACGTGATCGCAGTCGGCGCGGGCAAGGGTGGCGTCGGCAAATCGACCGCAACCGTCTCCCTCGCACTGGGGCTCGCCCGAGCTGGTGCGAAAGTCGGTCTGCTCGACGGCGACATCTACGGCCCCTCGATTCCCACCATGCTGGGGCTTGATGATGCCGTACCACAGGTCAAAGGGACCACGATGATGCCCTTCGAAGCCTTCGGCATCAAATCGATCTCGATCGGCAAGCTGGTCGATCCCGACAAGGCGTTGATCTGGCGTGGCCCCATGGCCCACGGCGCCTTCAAGCAGCTTGCCCTGCAGACCGACTGGGGCGAATTGGACTACCTGCTGGTGGATCTCCCCCCAGGGACCGGAGACGTCCCTCTGACGCTTGCACAGCTTCTTCCCCTCACAGGGGCGGTTCTGGTCTGCACGCCCCAGAGAGTCGCTCAGGACGATGCTCGACGTGCTGCGCGGATGTTCCAGCAGCTCGAGGTCGAGATTCTGGGCGTGATCGAGAACATGAGCTCTTTCACGGGTGATGATGGCAGGGAATACGACCTCTTCGGCAAGGGCGGCGCGGAAATTCTCGCCCGAACCATGGGCCTCCCCTTCCTCGGCAATCTGCCGATCCATCCGGAGCTCCGAAAGAACCTGGATGAGGGCAGACCTGATCGAAACTTCTCGGAGAGTCCGGCGCTTGCCGAGGCGCTCGATGCACTCGCGACCAACCTGGCGAATCGGATCTCTATTGCGTCCTTGTCGGATGGCGCCTCGAGGCCTTCGCTCGAGATCAACTGAGCCCGAGCACAACGACACGTCACCCATGAGGACGGGCCCCACCACGGACGACGCATGCATCGATTTTCGATCATCGGGTGCAGCGGATCAGGCAAGAGCACGCTGGCAGACCGCTTGCAGCAGAAGACCGGCATGGCATGGCTTGAACTGGATGCCCTCCACCATCAGTCGGACTGGACACCTCTGGACACGCCGGAGTTTCGACATCGGACCTTGGACTTCATGGCGAGGCATCCAAGCTGGGTCATGGGCGGAAACTAGGAGGCCGTCACCGATCTGATTCGTGCGAACTGCACGGATCTCGTCTGGCTCGATCTCTCCTTGCCGAGAATCCTCTCTCGGTTGGTGGTCCGCAGCGCACATCGTTCATTGACGCGAACCAAATTGTGGAACGGCAATCAAGAACGCCTTCGAGACCTTTGCTCACTCGCTCCCGAGCGTTCGATGGTGTCCTGGGCGCTCAAGACACATGGCAGGCATCAGACACGATTCGAAACGATTTGTCGTGATCCGAAGATGAAGCACGTGACGTTCCATCGACTCAGGGGCACACGAGAGGTCGCCCGCTGGACGGACACGTTCACGCAGGATTTCACATAGAAGACGAACGACTGACACTCTTGGACGCCTCCCTGCCCCCGAAGCAAAAAGAAAAGGGCGCCGGCCGAAGCCGACGCCCTGTGAAGTCATGTCCGGTGTTCTGTGAGGCTCACTCGCAGACGTCAGGTGTTCCGTCGTTGTTGAAGTCCGGAGGACGGTGGACGAACTGCAGGTCCCAGGATCCGAGGCTTCCCTCTTCACCGAAGACACCATCGAAGATCTGAAGCGTCCAGGTACCGACGGCGTTGGCACCGATGTGGTTGCTGAACGATCCTTCAACGGGCAGATAGAAGACTGCATCGCTCTCGTCGGGGATCACACCGCCCTGCTGAGCTGCTTCGCACACGGTCTCGGACCCGGTGGACGAGAAGCTGTAGGTGGTCGACCCAAGGGCGGGGTCGAGGAAGTACCCATCACCTTCACAGTCGAACAACAGCAGGTTCGTCAGACGGGTACCAGAGGCACTCTCGTGAACAAGAGTGATCTGAAGATCCGACAGACGGTTGTGGTCGAGGTCGTGAAGCCTGACGAAGACCGTGCCAAGGACGGTGGAATCTTCGATGACAGGGATGTCCGTGCCATCATCCTCTTCGGAAGCGACCACGATCGTGCTGTTGCGGATGGCCAGGTCGTCGAGGACGAGTCCTTCACCAGTGGTACCGCGAACAGAAGAATCGTAGAGGCGGGCCGCACACGCTGCGGAAGGACCTTCGACACAGTCCAGAATGAAGTTCTGGTTCGCATCCGAAGCTGGATTCGCGATGATGTCGCAGAGGTCGGGCCTGCAGTTGGGTGTGCATTCCGTCAGGTCGGCGAGGTCGAAGTCCGCACAACCGAGAACATCCTGAATATACAGGGTGTCGTTGAGGTTCTCTTCAACGCCATTGCCGTCGGCATCCCAGAGTCCGCCACCGAGGTCGAGCAGGAAGCTGGTGTCCTCACAGTCATCGAGGACGCCGTTCAGGTCACAGTCGGACAATGGCTGGGTCGCGATCTCACAGCTGTCTGCGAGACCATTCAGGTTGCAGTCGCTGTCGAAAGTGAACGCATCGACACAGGTGTCGGGCGAACCATCGGCATTGCAGTCTTCACTGAATGGAAGGACCTTCATCTTCAGGGACCAGCCGGAGAAGAATCCGGAGGCACCAGAGATCGAGTCGGTGATTCGCAGGAACCAACGATCGTTGAAGGGCGTGGATTCGAATTCGATCAACTCGCTCGAGGGACGATAGACGCCACCTGGAATCAAGGTGCCATATTCACCACTCGAAGCGACTGAACACAATTCACGCGCACTGAGGGTGGTTGCGGCAGGATACTCTTCGATCGACTCAGGCCGACCGCTGAGGGTGAAGATGTAGGAGCCTGCGAGAGTGCTGGAAGCGCCGCTCTGACCCGAGAGGCCGGAGCAGTCCAGGACAGTCCAGATCTCTTCGTCGCCATAGACATCCTCCCGAACCAGCTCGACCGTGAGATCGGTGAACTGAGGGTGGACCAGACCGTCGATTCGAAGTTCCGTGGGTTCATAGGCCCAGTAGAGGTCGTCGACACCGTTTCGCACGGGAGTTTCACGAAGATCTGATTCGTAGATTCCCTCGTCGACGAGCGTGCCGCCGTTGCCGAACAGTCGCTCGGGATCACTGGGATCCTCGGACACCTGAGGCACGAAGGTCGTGATCGCGGGAACTGCCGGATCAACGAGGCTCGTGGCTTCGAAGCACTCGCGGGGGAAGCAGCCATCTGGAACGCGGTCGTTGTCGACGTCAGTGAGACCGTCGGCGTTGCCGTTGGGTGCGACACCGTCGAATTCAAGCGTGTCGAGGTAGCCGTTCTGATTGCAGTCGTACGGGATCTTGCGGCAGCGATACTGAGCCACACCAGCCTGGTTGGGGAAGGTGTAGTGATAAGGATCGAGCGGGTTGGTGAGGCCTTCGCCGAAGTTGGGTGGATAGGCGCCGAAGGCTGAAGGCCAGTGTTCGGTCCCGTTTCCGCCGGTGAGCTCATCCGTGAAGGAAGGCAGCCCGGAGACCGTGTTGAGTGCGTTCTCCTGCATGACCAGGCCGTTTGCGGCGGTATCGCCACCCTGTTCACAGCAGAGACATGCGACGCTACCCACGTTGCCATCGGTATCGACGCCAAAGATGGGGACGTTTGGGTTGGAGTAGAAGGGAATCGAGATCAGGGTGATGTCGTCGGCTTCATAGGCCATGACGGTTCGGAAACCGAGGTTTTCAGCTTCGTCGATCCAGCTTCGATAGCCCCAGTTGTATTCGAGGGGATAATTCGGAGTGGGACACTGGGTGCTGCCGGAGGCGGCCACATCCGCGCAGGCCAGAGAAACACCGGTGTCTTCATCGACATTCGAATACGGGGTTCCGAGAGTCTCGTCGGGAGGACAATCCTCGTTGTCGGTACCTTCGATGGTGGACGACTCGGTGGCGTGCTGGGCACCCAGAAGGTGGCCCATTTCGTGGGCGAAGGTTCCGCCGCCTGCACCAGCCCAGGTCAGAATCGCGGCCGGGTTGAAAGGCGAAGCGTTGTAGATGCCTCCGTTACCCATGCCGGGGAGCGGGCCGGCGATGCCACCGGTCGAAGTGTTGTTGTTCGCGACATAGCAGCAGACGAGGTCCGCACCACGCTCGTCACGAAGATCGATCATGATGTTTTCAAGGCCACGACGGTAGAAGTCGGTGCTGTTCTTGAGGAAGTCAAGGTCGCGTTCCGGGTTGCCGCTGCCTTCGTAGAGACCGATGGTTCCGTCATCGGCGTAGCCGATGCCGGGCTCGACACCGACACATCGAACACGGAAACGCATTTCCGAGTTGAAGAGGCAGAAGTTCATGTATGCGAAGTCAAGCGCGGATGCCGCGAGAATGACGTCGACGGAGCCGGCCGCAGCAAGTGTGTCCCCTGAATAGCCGACGAGAATGTCGACGATCATGTCGAAGGGCGGATTCGTGACGCCGGGGTCGTCGTTGCAGTTGATGTCCTTGGTTCGGACGGTTTCATCGATGAGGTCGGCGGTTCCGACTTCGACGAAGGGCTCGGATCCGCAGTTCTGGTCGATGCGCCGCACGAAGAAGGATGTCCCTTCCGGTGTCGGGGGATCCGGGAAGACCTCGTTGCGCGTGTCTTCGGTGTCGATGTAACACTCTCCAGCACCGCCGCCGGCAAGCATGCCGGCACTGCGAGGGAAGAAATCGTTTTCATCCTCGGAGAACATGATCTTGCACAGACCGACGTTCTCGGGATTGGTGGCGGTGATGTCCACGCCGCCTCTGCCATCGGGCAGCACTCTGAAGGAACCGTGCGCCTGGGAATGCACCTGAGCGGTGACCCCCCACTTGGTGGGAAGGATCAGCACGCTGGACAAGTCGTCACCGAGAACCTGCCCGGTCCATCCGAGCGTCTCTTCCGCAGGCTGCAACTGAATGAGAACCGGCGTGCCCTCTGGTGAGAAGATCATGCCCATGCCCGTGACGGGGTTGACTTGGAACGCCATGTTTTCATCAGCGACGTTCAGGGCCTGCGGTGCCTTCAGGAAAGGACTTTTCACCACGGGCTTCGCAGTCGCGCCGACTGGTGCGCCGATGATGACGCGGCCTTTCGCCCCGGTCGAGACAGCAGGCCGCGATTCTGGTGCAGCCTCACGCTTTGATTCGACCTTGCCCTTTGCGGGACTGGACGGTTTCAAGGTCTTATCGGGCTTGGCGACAGGTCGATCAACCTTGTCATGCGCAAGCGCGAGGGATGCGGCGGCGAGGCCGAGACCAGCGACGAGCGTGACGCTGACGCGGTTGAAACGGGCGAGAGGACGACGATTCTTCGTATTTGGCATCGAGAGCATTTTCCCGGTCGTGGAGATGGGCAGAAAACCTGCGTGTTACCCCCCTGGTACACAT
>MDTG01385854.1_pt1 | contig 10890 bp, 9 predicted proteins | sample 811421 | NCBI WGS metagenome assembly MDTG01 (sample SAMN05326645, study PRJNA326480) | marine metagenome | isolation source: seawater | place: Pacific Ocean: South East | collected 2011 | reverse complement strand
CTAAGTATTAGAAATTTTTTTTTCAATAATAATTGAATTTTATTTTCAGTAATTAATTTATTTTTTGCATAATTATCTATTGGTTTAAGTTTACTAAGTTCCGTCAAATTTTTTTTTGGTTTATAAACTTTTCTAGAGCTTAGAAATATATATTTGATTTTTAAATTTTTAATTTTACTTATAATTTTAATATCAATATCATTATTTAATACGTATTTTCTATTTTGGTATTTTTTTGTTATAGAACAATTACAGACATAATCATATTTTTCTAAAATTGTATTACTTAATTTTTTGAAATCTTTAAGACTTACTTGTAAAATATTTAATTTTTTATTAAGATTTTTTTTTATGTAATAAGCTAAAAAACTTTTTTTACCAATTATAATTACATTTTTTTTCATTGATTAAAATTATATATCATTAACTAAAGATATAATATTTTGTTTTATATTTTGATATTTTCTCTGTTTGATTAAAACACATCATTGATAAATTTTTTGAATTTTTATGGTCTAATATTTGAGATTTTTTTTGTAATATTTTTTGCCATTCATATTTTTCATAAAAAGGAGAAATTTTTTTTTTACAGATTAACATTGAGTGAAGTTTTGATCTTTTGATAATATTTGTAGTTAAATTTAAAAGTTTATTTCCTATCTTAAATTTTCTATATTTTTTTAAAACAATAAGTGTATCAAAATATAAATATTTTTTTTTTTTATTTTTTTGTATAAAATTTCTTTTTCTTAAAGAAACATATCCAATCAATCTTTTTTTTAAATAAGCTAAATTATGAATATCATTAGCTTTCATATTTGTATTAAACCATTTTATTTGTGATTTATATCCATACTTCCAATGTGTATCTTTTAACTTGCATATATTGATAATTTCATTTTTTTTTAATTTTTTAGTAATTGTTGATTTTAAAACGAATTTCATGAAATTATTTTATTTGTATCAAAATAGATATATGGCCAATCTAAAGTTTTTGAATTTTCTTGAAACCAAAAAGGTAGATATCTTTCTGCTAAGAAACCATAAATTCTTTTTTTTCCAAATGTATCTAACTCAAATTTTCTAAATACTTCTTCACATTTGAATAGCCAATCAAAAATTTTAGAATAAAATGAGTCTAGCAGTAAGGCATTTTTACAAATAAATAAATTATGAGGATTAAATTTATTTCCATTTAAATAGTTTTTAAATTTATTTTGTTCATCCACAGATAATAACTTTATTGCTGTATCAAGAAAAAACTTCCCATGATTTATGTAAAAATGATCTTTTATAGTCAGTTCATTGAATACAATAGAAGGTTTTTTAAGAATGTAAGTAAAGTTATTCTTTAAAAGTTTCATAAATTTTTGTTTTCCCAAGACTAATGGTTCCGCTAAAATACAGTCATAATTGTTCCACTCCTGGGGTATTTTTTTTAAAATAGATAAACTTAATTCTTCCATATTTTTTGGTGGAGTTGAGTTTTTATTTACCCAAAACCTTCTGTAGGTGCAAAAACCTATCCAACTAAGTTTATCTTTGTTTAATGAAGCATCCTTCCATAATCTGTAATGAAATGAATATTCACCAAAATTCTTATTTTTTGCTGATATGTCATTTATGAATCTATCATTTATCCAATTTTTATCAAAATTATTATCTCCTAAACCCACAGGAGTTAAATTATTTCTGATAAAAAAAGAATGATTTTGATTGTAAATAGAAATGCAAAATGTCTTCATATTTAAATATATTTATATGTGTAATAAATAAAAATAAATAAATTAAATGTAATTTCAATAAAATTAAACTAACCTCTTTTTATAAGGAGAAATGGCCGAGTGGTTTAAGGCGCACGCTTGGAAAGTGTGTGTACTGTCAAAGGTACCGTGGGTTCGAATCCCACTTTCTCCGCCAAAAATTTAATCAGAAAAATTTAGTTTAACTTCCTTGAATCTAAAATCAGAAGGCATATCTAATAGATGTGGAATTTTAGGGTTATCAGATAAGATATTTTTTGTTTTTGAAAATGTCATTTCAATTTGTGTAGGATCATTATTTGAGTCTAAATAATTTTTTCCTAAAGGATTTTGTCCATGGATATGGCATAATGATAAATTGAATTCATTTATAAAGTCTGAAATTATATTTTTATGAAGATCTACATTATGGAACTCGATAACTAATCCTGAGATTTTATCTTGATGTTTAAGTATATCCTCTAAGATTCTGTATTCTGAACCCTCTATATCAATTTTAAGAAAAACTGGATATAATTTGATTCTATTAATTATTTCCAAAAAATCAATTTTGTTTATTCCTAAACCTATTGATGATTCATAATGAACAACATCTTTAGAAAAAAATTTTTTATAATTATGAAATAAAAAAATATTATTAATTGTAGATTTAAGTAAATTTTTGTTAAAAATATTTTTTATTTTAAATAAATTAATTATACTTTTTCGTGAAAATTTTTTGATACCAGAGTATTTAACTGAAGGATCATAACAATGAATTGGACAATTTTTTATCTTATAAAAATGTTTTTCAAAAGACCAGTCATATGAAAGTCCAAAACTAATTAAACTTTTTGCTAAATTTAATGATTCTTTTTCAACAAGATATCCACCATCATTATTCTTTCCAAGTCTTAGTAAATCATATTCATATTTAGGTTTAAAAATTTTTGGAAGCATAATTTAATAATCCGATAGTGCTATACCATTTCCATCTTTTACAGAGAGAATAGGTTTTTTTATTGGCCATTTAATTTTTAAATCTTTATCATTCCATTTTAATGTAACTTCACTTTTTTCGTTGCGGTAATTTGTGCACTTATAATATATAATACATTTTTTAGATAAACATAAAAAGCCGTGTGCGAGACCCTCGGGTATAAATAAAGAAAAATTCGAGTCTTGAGAGATCTTTATAGAAAAGTGTTTTCCATAAGTTTTCGATTTTTTTCGAAGATCAACAACGACATCTAAAATCTTGCCATGTGCTACAGTTATTAATTTAGCTTGGGGTTTCACTTTTTGTAAATGCAAACCTCTTAAAGTATTTTTTTTTGAATAAGACAAACAGTCAAAAATAAATTTTTTTTTTAAAACTTTTAATTTATCTACCTCTTTAAAAAAACCTCTCCGGTCTTTATAAATATTTGTTTTAACAATTAATAGATCTTTTATTTTGGTTTTAATTAATTTCATTTTTAAAAATCTTGAGTATTTTTTTTTCTAAGTTTTTAACTGGCTTCCATTTAGGAAGAATTTTAAAATTACTATTTTGGCTAGATATAGTTGAATTATTTCCATATTTTACTTTAATTTGTTTTTCTAGGTGATTATTCAGAAATTTTATTAAGTTATTTATTTTTATATTGTGACTGTTTTTAATACAATATGATCCAGACTTTATATTATTATTTAATAAGATGATGATTGAATTAATTATATCATCAGTATGAATGATATTAAGAGACAATTTTTTTGATAAAATTTTAGTTGTTATATTTTTTTTATAGTTATTAATTAAAGTAGGTATTATTTTTTTTCTATTATCATTGTCGCCAATACTTTCATAAAATTTAATATTATAGAATTTCGTTTTATTATTTATGTTGGCGTAATAATTACTAATCATTTCGAACGCATTTTTTGTTGCAGCATAAAAATTTTTTGAAACTAAATTTTCATTTTTTGAATGCTGCATCATACTTCCGAAGTTAATTATTTTTTTGGTTTTATTATTCATAATATCGTAAATTATGGAAGGGAATAATATATTTGAATTAATAAAATCACTTATTTGATTATGTGAATGACTGTTATTATATAAAGTTGCAAAATTAATAAAATAGTCTGCATTAATGTTTTTTAGTTTTTTTGAAAGTTCATTATTATTAGAAAAAAAAATATTTTTATATTTTTTTGGATATAAATCTCTCAATTTTTTAATCTTTTTATTTGCCTTATTTTTTTTTCTTAGAATATCTATTACTAAAAAATTTTTTGAGAGAGCAAATAATAAAAATTTAGAACCGATAAAGCCAGTTGTGCCAGTTAAAAGTAAAGTTTTTTTTTTCAATGTGTTATAATTTTTTTAAATAATTCCCGTAATCACAATTTCCATAAAAACTAATATTCTTTAAAATTTTTTTTTTGTTGATCCATCTTTTTGATAAAGCAATTTCTTCTAAGCATGCAATTTTAATTGATTGCACTTTTTCAACTGATTGAACAAAAGCAGAAATATTTGTCATATCTTCAATTTTTCCAGCGTCAGACCAGATTGCTCCTCTACCTATATGCTCATAACGTAAATTTCCACTATTTTTATAAATGTTTAGAATATCCGTTATTTCTATTTCACCTCTTTTTGAAGGTTTTAATCTTTTAGCATAATTTACTACTTTATTGTCAAAAAAATATAATCCTGTAATTGCATAATCAGAAATAAATTTTTTTGGTTTTTCTACAATTTTTTCAATTTTTTTATTTACTATTTTTGCTACACCAAAATTTTCAGGTGTTTTTACATTCTTTAAAAAAATTCGAGCACCATTATTATGTATCAAAGATTTTTCAAGTTTATCAGTTAGGCTTTGTCCATAAAAAAAATTATCTCCAAGAATCAAAGCCACATTGTCTTTTTTGATAAAATTTTTTCCTAAAATAAAAGCATCAGCAAGTCCTCTAGGTTTTTTTTGTATTTTATATTGAATTTTTATACCGAATCTTTTACCATCACCTAAAAGAGATTTAAAATTTTCTATCTGACCAGGGTTTACAATAATTAAAATATTTTTAATATTGGAAAGCATTAAAATAGATAAAGGATAAAAAATCAGTGGCTTGTCATAAATAGGTAAAAGCTGCTTATTAACAGCCTTAGTTAAAGGGCTTAGTCTTGTTCCAGATCCTCCTGCTAAAATGATACCTTTATTAATCATAATAATTTTAAGTTACTCTAAATACTGTTGCCTACCAATATATAATTTTAATTAATATATTTAAACTAATGTGTTTAAAGTTTGTCATGAAAGTTTTTATAAAACTTCAAAAAATTTGGTGTAAATATACTTTATAAAAATTTTTTAATTATTTAGTTAATAACGTCGAATAATCTTCAAAACATAAGGCTTATTTGATGTTTTATTGATAATTTATAAATTAATTTTCCTCATTTTTTAAAAAAAAATGTTATAAATACATAATTTCCAAATATTAAAATATGCAAAATAATTCCAAATACCAAGCAGACTCTATAAAAGTATTAAAGGGACTTGAAGCTGTTCGGAAAAGACCAGGAATGTATATTGGTGATACCGATGATGGTACTGGTTTACATCATATGGTCTATGAAGTTGTTGATAATTCAATAGATGAAGCATTAGCAGGACACTGCAAAAATATTGATATTAAAATAAATTCTGACGGGACTATCAGTATAAGAGATGATGGCAGAGGAATTCCAGTAGATATACATAAGAGTGAAAAAAAGTCAGCTGCGGAAGTAATTATGACTCAACTTCATGCAGGCGGAAAATTTGATCATGACTCTTACAAAGTATCAGGAGGACTTCATGGAGTTGGAGTTTCAGTGGTTAATGCATTGTCTGAAAAACTAAAATTAGAAATTAATAGAGATGGAAAAAAATATTTTATGGAATTTAAAGATGGAAATGCAAAAGCTCCACTTAAAATTATAGGAAAATCTAAAGAAACAGGAACACAGATAACATTTTTACCATCAAAAGAAATTTTTTCGTCTATAAAATTTACTCCAAGTATAATAATTAAAAGAATGCGAGAATTAGCCTTTTTAAATAAAGGCATAAAAATTACCATAAACGATTTAAATCAAAAAAAAGAAAAAATATTAGAGTTTATGTATGAAGGGGGTATTCTAGAGTTTGTTAATTTTTTAGACTCAAAAAGAGAAAAACTTTTAAATAAAACAGGTAATGATTTATTTAAAAAGCCCATTTATATCGAGGGAAAAAAAAATAATATTGAAATTGAGTGTTCTTTAAAATGGAATGCAAGTTATAGTGAGGATATTTACCCTTACACAAACAATATACATCAAAAAGATGGTGGTACTCACTTACTAGGATTTAGAAGTGCTTTAACAAGAGTTATTAATAAATATGCAACGGAACATAATTTATCGAAGAAAAATAAATTAACTATTTCAGGTGATGATATTAAAGAAGGTCTGACTTGTGTTATTTCTGCAAAAATACCTGATCCAAAATTTTCATCTCAAACAAAAGATAAATTAGTTTCTTCAGAAGTTAGAATGATAGTAGAAAATATAATTAATGAAAAATTATCAATATGGTTTGACCAAAATCCAACCACATCTAAAATAATTTTAGCAAAAGTTATGCAAGCAGCTTTAGCAAGAGATGTTGCTAGAAAAGCTAGAGAAAATGTAAGACGAAAAGGAGCTTTAGAATTGAGTGGTTTGCCTGGCAAATTAGCTGATTGTCAAATAGGAAAGCAAGAGGGAACAGAATTATTTATAGTTGAGGGAGACTCTGCTGGAGGCTCAGCAAAACAAGGAAGAAATAGATCAAATCAGGCTGTTTTACCTTTACGAGGAAAAATTCTTAACACTTATGTTGAGGCTGTTGCTGTTAAAAAAAATGGTAATCAAAATGGGAATGAACATAGGACAAAAGCTTTAGCTAAAATGATGTCGTCTAACGAAGTTGTTACCTTGATTAATGCATTAGGGCTTGACCCAAAAGCTGAAGATATAGATTTAAAAGATTTAAGGTATGGAAAAATTATTATTATGACCGATGCTGATGTTGATGGATCCCATATTAGAGCATTGCTGCTCACATTTTTTAACAATAAGCCATTTAATAAATTAATAGAAAATGGCCATGTATATCTTGCTCAACCGCCATTATTTAAGATTAATAAAGGCTCAAAAGGTATTTATATAAAAGATGAAAAAGAATTAGAGAATTATATTTTAAATAATAGCAAAGAATTAAAAAAGATAAAAAAGAATAGTAAGGAATTTGTTAGCGCCTATGAAGAAGAAAAATCTAGAATGAGCATTCAAAGATTCAAGGGACTAGGGGAAATGAATCCAGAAGAATTATGGAGTACGACACTAGATCCTGAAACTAGAAATTTACTTAAAGTTCAATATTCTAAAGATTTTAAAAAAGACCAACATTTAATTCATACTTTAATGGGTAATGATGTGGGTTTAAGAAAAGAATTTATTGTTTCAAATGCAATTAATGTTCAAAATCTTGATATTTAATAATGAAGTTTTTTGAAACTTCAAAAATATATACCCTTAATAAATCTACTTATATAAATTTAAGATGGATTGCATATTTAGGTCAATTAATTTCAATTCTTGTTGTTAAATTTTATTTAGATTTTGATTTTGAGTATTTAACATGTCTTTTAATAATTTCTTTAAGCGCAATAAGTAACCTATATTTACAATTAAAAGTTAATAAAAATCAATTAAGTAATGCTACTGCAACAATTTATTTGTCTCTTGATATTTTGCAGCTAGGTTTACTATTTTTTTTCACTGGAGGTATAACAAATCCATTCATTTTTTTAATTATTATACCTGCGGTATTTTCTTCGCAGTATTTAAACATAACGAGTTCTATAATTTTGGTCATATTTACTATTTTATTTTTATTTTTATTATCACTCTTTTATTTTGATTTACCTCATCCAGAGGGTAATTTTCATTTTCATGCTCCAGATTATTATTTATTCAGTATACCAGTCGCAATTATTATTGGTTTAACTTTTTTAGCATATTTTGGATTTAAGTTTGGAAATGAAATTCGAATTAGAAAAGAGGCTTATAATAAAATGCAAGAAATTATGGCTAAAGAAAATGAGCTTGTTTCCTTAGGAGGACAAGCAGCTGCAGCTGCTCATTCTTTAGGTACTCCACTTTCAACTATTTTATTAACTGCAAAAGAATTACAAAAAGATTTTGGATCAAATATTAAAATTAAAAATGATCTTGATTTATTAGTAAGTCAAAGTAATAGATGCAGTGAAATATTAAAGAAACTTACTTTAAATCCAATAGTAGAAGATGAATTTATTGACAATATAACAACTATAAAAGATTATATAAATGAAATTGTTAGATCTTATGAAGAAATAAGTGATAAAAAATTTTCTATCATTTTAGATCAAAATGAAAATCCTGTAAAATTATACAAATCACCAGAAGTAGTTTATGGTTTAAGAAACTTCATTGGAAATGCCAATAAGTTTAGTTTAAGTAAAATAGAAATTTTGATCAAAAGTAATACTAATAATACAGAAATAATTATAAAAGATGATGGTCCTGGATTTCCAAAAGATTTAATTGATAAACATAAATTGGGTGAACCCTATATAAGAAGTAATGATAATTTAAATGTATCAAAGTTTGGACTAGGGTTAGGAACATTTATAGGAAAAACTCTTTTAGAAAAAAACTTTGCAGAAGTACATTTTAAAAATTTAAGCTCTAGTAAAGGGGCGGAAGTTTCTATTAAGTGGTTAAATAAAGATTTACTTAAGATTTAATGAATTTTTTTTTTATTCTCAAATAAACCACTCAGTTGGCCGATCATAACGTCACCCAGCTCTTGTACATCTGAAATTTTAATAGCTTTTTTATAATATCTTGATACGTCGTGTCCAATACCAATAGCTAATATTTCTATATTACTTTTATCCTCAATAAATTTTACTATTTTTTTTAGATGTTTTTCTAAAAAATCTCCTGTATTAACTGACAAAGTTGAGTCATCTACTGGTGCTCCATCTGAAATAACCATTAAAATTTTTCTTTCTTCTTTTCTTTTCTTTAATCTACTATATGCCCATGAAATTGCTTCACCATCTATATTTTCTTTTAATAATCCTTCCTTAAGCATCAAGCCGATATTGTCTTTAGCTTTTCTCCAATGCGTATCAGCTCCTTTATATATTATATGTCTTAAGTCATTAAGCCTGCCTGGATTTTTAGGTTTATCAATTTTCGTCCAAGTTTCTCTGCTTTTTCCACCTTTCCAGTTTTTTGTTGTAAAACCTAAAATTTCAACTTTTACAGAACATCTCTCCAGAGTTCTTGATAAGATATCTGCACAAAGTGCTGCTATAGTTATAGGACGTCCACGCATTGATCCAGAGTTATCTATTAACAAAGTTACTATAGTATCTTTAAAATCAAGATCTTTTTCTTTCATAAAGGATAATGAATTATAGGGATCCATAATAATTCTAGTTAATTTAGAGCTATCCAGTAGACCTTCTTCTAAATCAAACTCCCAAGCTCTATTTTGTTTTGCTAAAAGTTGTCTCTGTAATTTATTAGCAAGCTTAGTTATCAAATCTTGAAAACCAATTAGTTGTTGATCCAAATTTTTTCTTAATTTCTGTATTTCTTTTGTATCCTCTAAATCTTCTGCTTTTGCTATCTCATCAAATTCGGTTGTAAAAGTTTTATACTCTTGATTAATATTATTAAAATCATCTCTTTGAGCAAAAGTATCTGAATTTTCCTTTACAGTATCTAAATCATCTAATTGTTCATCAATTTGTTTATCACTAAGATCAAAATCTACATCATTAAAGCCCGCTTTTTGTTCGTTTTGATTATTTTCTTCTTCATTGAGACTGGAATCATCATCATTATTTTCTGATTTGTTTTCTTGTTCCATATCATTTTTGTCTTTATCTTCATTAATCTCCTCATTATTTGAATTAAAAACATCCATATCTTGAAAAATTTCAGAAAATTTTAAATTATAATTATTTTGATTTTCAAGATTTTCATTTAAAAAATTTAAGTGTTTATCAATTGAAGAGTCAAAATCTTTTTCCCAAAAACTTAACATTTTCGATGAAATTGGATTAAGTTTTAAGTTAAAAAATTTTTTTAACATGTATAGTTCAAAAGCGTCTTTTATGGGAACATCTTCTTTATTTTTCAAATTTTCTTTACGAATAGTATCCAATTTTTGATTATAATTTTCTTTTAAATTTTTCTCAATACCTCTAAGCATTTTTCCTCCTAAAACTTCATATCGAATCTTTTCAGTCATTTCATATAAAGATTTACAGGATGGATTTTTGGGTAAGTTTTTATCAAATACTTGTTTATTTGAAAATTTTTTACTAAGTGCAATAGAATCAGTTTCCGCTCTTAGTCTTATATAGTCGTTTTTATTAGATAAATTAGCTATATCAAAAAAATTTTTTTTTAAATTATCATCTTTATCAATTTTTTTGATATCAATTTTATAATCATCTGAAATTACTCTCGCTGTAGAAATTAAAACTTGTTTGAATTGTTCTTTAGTATTATTCTCTTTATTGCTCATTTAAATCTGAATATTTATCATAGACTCAGGTAATTCCTCACCAAAACATCTTTGATAATATTCAGCTATAGTTTTTTTTTCAATATCGTCACATTTATTTAAAAATGTAACTCTAAAAGCATAACCAATATCTTTAAAGATCTCTGCATTCTCAGCCCAATGTAAAACAGTTCGAGGACTCATTACAGTAGAAATATCTCCGCCCATAAACCCTTTTCTAGTTAAGGAAGCAACTTTAATCATATTAGAAACTTTTTCTTTCCCTTTAGAGTTATTAAAATTTTTATTTTTAGCTAAAATAATTTCCATTTCTTTGTCTAGGCTTAAATAATTTAAAGATGTAACAATATTCCATCTATCCATTTGTCCCTGATTTATTTGTTGAGTACCATGATATAAACCAGTTGTATCTCCTAACCCGACCGTATTAGAAGTTGCAAATAGTCTAAAAAATTTATTTTGTTTTAGAACTTTATTTTTATCTAAAAGAGTAAAAT
>MDTG01285871.1_pt1 | contig 10890 bp, 4 predicted proteins | sample 811421 | NCBI WGS metagenome assembly MDTG01 (sample SAMN05326645, study PRJNA326480) | marine metagenome | isolation source: seawater | place: Pacific Ocean: South East | collected 2011 | reverse complement strand
AGTATTATATAGAGTATAATCTATTTCATCATCTGCTAATGCAAATTGTGTAATTCTGAAAGAGCCATCTCCTCTAGCGAGTAATTCTCTTCCTTTTTTTGTTAAGATTGCGTCGACTGTTACAACGCCATTATTTAAGTATCCCATTTTCTAACTTTTATTTATTATAAATATATTGTTTTAATCTTTTCTACTACAGTATTCCGTTTACTTGGTTTATTGTATAGCTGTTAAATATAAATCCTCTATCGTTTGTCTCTACTATAACCATATCATCAGGACTATCTTTTACTTTTTGAGGGTTAAGGACCATCACACTATTTTGTACCGGCACTACTCTGTTTTTATCTATAACTATAATTCTATCTCCTTGGTTAATTAATACTTCAGTAGATTCTTCATCAGATGCTATATGATTAGAACCGCCTGCTATAGTTCCGTTAGGCCCTTTTCCTCTTTCGACTGTTAATCTGGCATGTCCTTTTGATAATTGAACAACTTCTATCACTAACATGGTTTCAGATATAGATGCTGAAGTGTAGGTAATCAAATCGCCTGGTGCAGCTCGTAGACCATACATTTGATTATTTATATCAAATACTGTATCGGTCGTTCCATCTAAGATGTTATTACCGCCGAGATTTGGTTTAAATTTACCTATAGCTCCTACTTTAGAACTAGGTGAATCTCTAAGACCGGCAAAAAATACATCCTCAAAAAATCTTTCATACTCTGCCCTTATACCATCTGAACCTGATACGCCACTTAGTAAATTTCTCATGTTAGACCATGAACGTCCATAAGCACTATTAGGTGAGTCGTTAGAAGAACTTATAGCTCCTTCAGTTAACGGAAGTATTGAAATAGGTTTAGCTGTTAATGCAGGTTCGATTCCTCCAAAATCTCTTCCGTCAGTTTTAGAGCCGTTGTATCTAGCATTAGCAAAACCTGTAGCTGTATAGTTAGAATCTTGTACTTCAGCTTTAGGAGCATAAGGTACCGGTATATTACTGCCGCTTGGTGCATAGTTTACAGTTAAGTATTCTTGAGTAGTATCTACTCTAACAAGATCGGGCTGGATAACAAACTTTTTTGTAGGGCTTCCTATTATGCTATCAAAGCTTGTTTCTAATCTTAAATAAAAGTTAGTATCATTAGTACCTCCAGCAGATGACGTAGCTGCACTACCTGAAGGTATATTTACTAAAAATGGTTTAGTAGTAAAGTTAACAAAGCTTTTTGTATTTATAGTTTCATTGAATTCTGCTGTAAATATTGTTTGCAGAGAAGTATCCGGCAGTACAAACTCTGGTTCAGAATTCACTCTTATAGACATACTTACAGCTGCACTACCTGAAGGATTAGTACCTTTGGAGATAGCATTGTCAAGATTTCCTAATGCTCTATCAACAGCATGTTTAGGTATAAATACAGTCACATCTTTATCGTTACGGAAAGGTATAGCTGAACCGGTAAAGCTACCACCTGCTGCCAAAGATGTAGAAACAAATCTAACATCATTCTCAACACTAGCTAATCTTATATCAATCCCTGTTGCTGCTTCGAAGTTCTTAGGGGTAACATTTCCTGCACTTTTGTCTAAGTCGCTTTTATCTGTTGACTTTCTTATATTACTTGCATTACTTATAAGAGGGTTATAATCGTTATTTGAAAAATCAGTAGTTAAAAATGGTGAAAAAGAAACTTCTGAGTTTATACTTGCTGATATGCTAGCAAAAGGTAAATCAACATTATCCACAAAGAAATAACCTCCTTTTTTTACTACGTTAAGAGCAGTAAAGGTACGATGTCCTCCAGAACCGGTAACTAGTAACCTAGCGCTTTGCAGTTGCTTAAGAGTAGGAACTACGTCTACTGCATTAGCTGAAGTATTACTGATAGTAAGAGCTCTAACTGTTTTACTGTTGTCTATTTCGTTTCTAAAAAATACACGTATTTCTCCACTTGCTGGTGCTGTATTTGCGAATTGAGTAATATTTGGCATTTTATTTTATTTAGTATTATGTGATAATATTCCATTAGAAATATAAGTATGAGTTTTTTCAGTAGTTATTTTTACTACAGTACCTGTTTCATATATTTCATGATCTATAATTTTACTTTCAGAAACTACATCTCCTATATTTAAATATTGAACTGCTATATATGTTTTGCTAGCATCATCGTATATTCTATGATCTGCAGTACATATTAAGTGGTTACCATTTTCCAATGTTATTTTTACTCTAGGTGCATCGTGAATAGTTTCTGTTTTTATTACTATATCTTCTAAAAGTTCATGTGTAACTTCATGATTACTCCTAATTACATCACCTACTTTAATGTCTTTTACGGGTTTAGTTTTACCAGTTTTCATAAGTATTTCAGTTTCAGGAGCTACACAAGTTGCAGTCTGGGTTAATGTTGCAGTTGTAGAACGGCCTGCTATACTAGGAAATGTATAGGTAAAGTTATCTTGTGTGTTGGTTTTTACTAAATTATAAAACACACTTCTATTATTTCCTGTAGAGTTTGTATTAACAAATACACTTAAAAAAGTATTACCAATACCTACAGCATTTATATTATTAGGGTAACTTTCAGCTGTTTGCTGAGATGCCCAAGATTGAGGTGCTGATTCAGTTACAATATACTCAGAATTAGCATTTCTACTATCTATTCTAAAAATAAACTGATGATTGGTTACACTAGGGCCTACAGTAACTACATTAGTGGAACCAGTATCAGCATTATAAAAATCAAATATGTACGGATCATATGTAACTGATGCTGTATGGTATGTAGTCCCCGGATTACCAAACTGGTCTACTAATCTAGTATAAGCATACACAGTATTTCCAGGGTTGTTAGAAGTGAAACCGGAACCAGCAGAACCTGTGTTGGATACCTGGTAATTAGTTGTTCCGTATGCTGAGTTATCATCAAATAATAAAATACTAGCTGTTCCAGGTGTTATAGAATTAGAGGTAACCGTTGTGGTATTAGTTACTGGAGATGCTCCTGCATGACTTCCGTCAAATGTTACCTGTACTTCTCCTTCGAAGGTAGGAGGGTAATGTACAATAACTTTATATCTTGCTGTATAGTTAACTGATTGAGTAGCGAAATTCAATGTCCCTGCTTCAGCTATACCAAATCTACCTGTATATCCGCTTGGTAAAGAAACTAATTTAGGTATTGTATGTCCGAAATGACCTTGTTGTACTAATACAGCTGCTGGTGGTCCTAAATTACCTCCTAAGTCTCTTAATCTTAATACTAAATCTACATTTTCTGCATCATCTAAAGTAGTTAGATTCATTCCAAAAGCAATATCAGTTTGACTCTGCCCTAAAGTGATAGTTTTAGTAACTAAATTTCCTGATTGGTCAGAAGCAGAAGCTATTAAAATAGTACCTCCTTCTAAATTGTCAGCTGATACTGGAACGTACGTAACGTTACCGGCATTTACTGAACTTGCTGCAAATGATGCACTATATCCTGTAGGAGCTATATTATCTACTACAGAACAAGAAACTATATTATGAATTGTACCATCAGATTGTGATACTTGCGCAGTAAAATTAGTAAGTACATTACCTGGAGTTTCAACCCAGTATGAAATAAAATCATTATTTTCTACTGCAGATACCGGTGTTGTTCCGTTTATATCAACGTAGAGTACATCTCCATTTACCGGTCCTAAATTAGCACCGTCATGATAAAAAATCTTCAAATCTCCTTGAGAAAAAGCTATAGGTCCGTAAAGACATGCAGAAGCAGTTGTTTGGAATTCTGTAGGATCGTTATTACCGCCGTCAGTCTGTGGAATAGAAGCGCCATTTACTACTCTGATAGGATTTAATAAATCTGCAGTAGATTGTGATACAGCAGTAATATCAAATAAAGTAACAGCATTAGATGGCTTTTTAAATGGATTTGGTTTATTTAATTCACCGTCGGATATTAATATTTGACTTCCGCTCAATTCACCGGTAAATTTAGGTGATTCGTCTCCTATATTTTTACCGACTGAACCGCTTTTTGTAGTTATATTTTCATGATAAAATGTAGTATGGTTTATTCTACTATAGGTCTTAAAATTATCTTGTCCTCCAGAAAAACTAGGTACAATGTAATTAGGATTTAAAATACCGTTAGTATAAGCTGCGGCTGGAATAGCAACTGGGTAATTTTGATGTATTCCTGCGTTTCTTTGCATTAGTATGACGGTGTCGTTTGTAACTACTGTTGTAGCTATAGAAGCTGTAATACCGCTATTATGTGTATTTCCAAATGCACTAGAGCCTGTAATTACATTAAAAAAGTTTTGTGCTTTTTTTGCTGCTGTATCAGCTGTAGAACCGGAAGTATGAAAATTTACGTCTGAGGCCCATCCAGTTCCTCCTGGTGCATCACCAGAGAATTGAATTTTTACATCTTGTCCTTGAGCATTAGAACCGGTAAGCCCTATCAGGTTATCTAAAATAGCCCCTGAACCTGTCTGGAATACTACTCTTGTCGATGCAGTTACCGGAGAGTTTATAACATACCCTGCTAAAGATTGAAAAAATCGATGTCTTTCTTCATTAATACCGAAATCTGAACCTGTAGTTTGGAACGCTGCTACTAAAACATCAGTTGTTCTAGGTGAAAAAGAAGATGAATTAGCAGGAGCATTACCTCTTGCTACCCACGAATTTTGACCGTGAGGACTATAATCAACTGCTATTAAATGACTATGGTTTAAAGATTCTCTAAGAGAACCAGTACCTGGGTTTTGAGCGTTATCTAAGATTGGAAATCTGGTAAATATAGATTCGGTAGAAAACATTACGTAGAATAGATCACTACTACCTGTGTTTTCACCATACGGTGTTATGACATGTTTAGATGCTATTAAACCTCTTTGTGTATTAGAAATGAATATCTCTCTTATATTGTAATAAGTACCATCAGGGTGATAAAAGTCTTCACCTTCAACTACTAATTCCCCTGGATCACCTTGAGCTGTATCTGTTCTAAGATTAGCTTTAAATTGTAAGTCTGAATAACCTCCTACCTTACCTGGTTTCCATTTTTTTTCTATTTCGCTTAAAACTTTATTTTCTATTATAGGTAGGGTGTTGTAAGCTCCTCCGTCAGAACCAGTAACAAAAGCAGTATCTATACTTCCTGAATAAGTTTCGTCTTGTCCTGATAAAGATGGGGACTTAATTTTGTTTCTTTCAAGCACATGGGGTTTAAATATTATACCTGTGTCTAGAGTAGTTCTAACAGGTACAAAATCTTTTACCATCTTGAATAAGGTATTATCTATAAATTTGAATATTCTTACAAAGTCTTTTAAGTTATGTTTAGTGCCGCTTCCACCTGAGTTAAGAATTTCTTCTCTGATAGATTGAAGTGTATAACTACCTGATGTAAACGTACTGGACTCGTATACGTGTTTATTAAGGTCTCTAGGATCACCAATTAAATCATCTAAATTAGAACCTGTAGTGTATCCTCGTATTTCATTGTTTACTTGATCTGAGGGTGAGTACCCTACTTCAAGTCTATGAATAGAAGGATTAACACCTTTAGGTGTTTCTAACTGTATAGAAGTATCTTTAGATAATACCAAACCATCACGGGAAGGTTTATCATCAGTACTAGGAGCTTTTATACTTATATTATCTATGCTACCTGTTACACTCCTTTCGTCGGCTAAGTATAAATTTGAGGCTGATGATCTGCTACTTCCTCCGTAACTTCTTATTTTTAAACTTGTAGACGGAATACCGAAACAGTTAATAAGTGCTCTTAATCCTCTATGAGTACCTTTTGATTTTATAAGTAAAGGTATATTATGGTATACTCTCTTATAAATTTCAGCTTCATAATCTTTAGTAGACAAAGTAGGTCTACTGGTAGATACAAAAGTATTTATTACTTCTCCTTCACTGCCGCTGTCGTAAGCGTCATTTATAAAGTAATTAAATAGGTTATTAACTCCTTCAACAGAGTTATATACCTTAACTCCCATACTTTTTACTGCCTCTTTGACTAAATCTTTTGCTAGACCTATATCTAATCTATGATCAGTATTGTACTTCTCTGTTACACTTTTACTATATATCCATTGGTTATCAAAAAATTGACCTAACATATGAGTAAATAAAACACCGTTATTATTATTACTATCATCAATAACATATGAAGGCAGGAAATTAGTTAATAGATCATAGTTCTGTACGTCAAAATTAGAAGCACTAACTAACTGAGCGTTATACCAAGTTGTAGCAGCGGACGAAGTAGAATGTAGATTTATATGAGGTTTAGTAGTAGTTGATTTAGGCCATGCATAAGAGCTACTTTCATAGTATAAAAATCTTTCATAGTGATCAAAGTTTTCAATAACTCCTTGCATTAAGTTTTCAGTAGCAGCTATACTCCCGCTTGTAACTACAGAGCCAGATGTTGAAGAGCTTAATTGACTGTCTAAGTCGCTTTGGTATGTTTCAATTAATTGTACTTTATATTGAAAGTTTTTTAACCTTTCTTCTACAGATGAAAAATGTATAAAGTTACTATAGTTAGAATAATCTATTCCTAAATCTATACCTTTTTCTTTAACTAGAGAAAATAGTTCTCTATTTGAATTAGTATTAGAAAAACTGAATAAATCATTATAAGTGAAGTACTTTGTAGGATCTGCTGTTAAATCCTCTGTATCAACAGCAAAGTTAGGTCCTCTTAGTTTAGAAGTAGGTACGGGCGGTTCTTCAACTGTTGGAATGACTTGAACAGCTACTGAGTCACTAACTTTTTGTACAATCTGAGCTATATCTTTTATGTCATATTTTTCAGGTAAAGGCTCGTACAGCTTTAATGCAATAGTAGTTTTATCTTCTATTTGCCAGCTACCTATATTAGTTATAATAAAAAGATCATTATCTCCAACGTTCAACCAAAATTCATCGAAATAACTTTCTGAGTCTAATAATTCTTTTAGCTCTTCTGATTTGTTGATTATTTGATTGATTGATAATTGATCAGAATATAATAGTACTTCGGTCCTATCATCAGATATACTGTTTATATAAAGTTCTTGTTTTCCGCTAGCGTTAGTAAATAGGTCATTTAAAAAGTGAAATATTATTTTTACTCCTGAACGTGTAAATCCATATTCAGCTGCTATTTGAGCAGGATCTATACTAAGCTCATTAACCTTATCTTCTTCGGAAGCATCACCACCGGGAGGTATAGGTAAAGTGTAGTCGTATATAGAAGACAGTCTAACATTATTCATAGAGTATATATGAGTCTCTATATAATGACGATTATAATCAAACTTTTTATTTATAGAAAAGTTCTCAATTAAGTTTAAATCTTTTTCTGAGTACTGTTCTACGTCTTTTATAAAACGAATTGATTCATCAAATACCTGATATGTTACTTTAGCCATCTAATTTATTTTACTAATCTATATCCTACTTTATCTTCTTTTTCTTCATCTTTAAAAGTAATAACTCTAAATCTAACTCTTCCTTTCATATTACCTCTATTTTCTACAGCTTGAACTATAGATGATGCTTTATACCCTGCTTGCTCTAATTCTGCAACAAAAAAGTCTAATGTCATATCATCAGCTTCTTTTGTAGTAGCTGGTATGAAATACGAACCGCCGTAGTTACCTTTTCTTGTTGAAGGGTAACTTTTATCATCTTGATCTTTTCCGAATAGCCAGAAGTACTTATTTTTATATCTAGTAGCCCACCGTATTCTAGAATTATAACCGTAGTTCCAAGCTTGGTATAAAACAGTCTTAGACCACTTCTTAGATATAAATCTAAATGCTCTTCCTACATCATCTTTTTTCCAGTTTTTAATAATTTTTTCTATTTCAGCTACTTCACTAGATAACTGTTGCTTCACTCTTGCTTCTTCCTGTACTTCTTCAACTTTTTTAGAACTTTCTAATGCAGCTTCTGCTTGTTCTTGAGCTATTTTAGTTGCCTCATTTGCTATCTTATTAGACTGTTCTAATGCTACAACATTAGCATTTGCTGCAGCTAAATCTATTTTTAAGGCTGCTAGTTGTTCAGCATCACCGAAGTTTAACTCAGTACCATTAGCTAATTGAGTTTCTAATTCTATTATTCTTCCATTAGCGTCTAATATTTGTTGTCTCAATTGAGCTACTTCGTCTAATAAAGGTTGTATAGTTTCAAGTTGAGAATCTATTTGATATAATTCAGAACTTTTCTTTACTAAATATTCATGTGATTGATTTTCACCTTCGATTGGTACCTCTAAATACAGTTTATCGTACAGCCTAAATAATTCACCGACGGTATCCGGATCTATAATAGGGTCTGGATTTCTAAAAAATGCAAACTTATTATTAATAGTACTTTTAAAACTATTACGATCTAATACTGTCTTTTTTATCTGTATTTTTTTAGCCATTACGTACTATCTTAAATATTTGATCATTATCTACTACTATATCTGAACCGTCTATTTGAGTTTTAATAAGTAACCTGTAGTATCTTTCAGGCTGTATGCCGTCTAAATATAAATCAAAATAATTAGATGTACTGTCGCAACTTATTTTTGTAAAGGTAGTATCATAATCGACTACCATTTGCTCTGTAAATTCATCCTGTATTCCCCAGAATGATGCGGTAGGTAAGTAGTAATTTTGTAAAAATGCAGAAGATGTAGTAAAAGTCCTTGTAGGGTATTTCGGTCTAGCATGTAACCTAAACCTTACTTTTCCTTGATCTTTATACTCTCCTTTATTATTCTTTATTGTTATTACGGCATCTGAATCAGTCAATTCGGGTAAAGAACCAGTACTATGTGTATAATCATCCCATTTTATTTCTAAAAAAGGAGGATAAATAGTATTAGTGTCTTTACTATAGTACTTTAATCTAATAGAAGCTGAAGTATATGCTTCGTATGCTGTGGCTACTTTTAATAGAAATCCGTTATTAGCAAGAGGTGTTGAACCAGAAGCCCATTGACTTACTGCGTTAGTTACATCAAATTTCAAATCTAGAGCTCCATCGTTTCCGATAGAATTAATATTAGTTGCTATTATAGCTTGATCATCAGTTAAATTTATACCGTTATAAGAACTTATAGTATCGCCACCGTCAGCATCCCAATTTACAGTACCTGCCCCTGTTTGTCTACTTCCTGTCCAAGAGCAACCAACGGTTACAACAGGAGTATCTCCAAACTTACCTAAGCCTTCGTCCCACGATTGAGAAACTACTAATTGATTAATAGTAATACTAGCAGGTAGTTCTTGTGCTTCACATAAACTCAAACATAAACTAGCTGAAAAGGCACCTCCATGTATGACAGGAGATATACTAGCTGAATCTGATAATACTTTGCTTATATCAGCTGTGTTAAACTCTATAAGACTTCTTACTGTATTACCAACGCCGGCAACTGGGTAGCCACCAATTTCTAATAATTCATCTCTACCTGTATTCTGTGTAGGTGATTGAGAGTATATTGATGCGTCTTTTGTTGGAAATATTCTATATAATGCCATTTTATAAAGTTGTTATTCTACCTTGTATATCAGTATTAGGAAATTTTACTTCAAATATCATAGGATCAAGAGAAGGATAAACTATATTTTCTTTAGTTGCACCTTCTATATCATAATCAAATTCTGAGTATCCATTTCTGGTTTTAGTTAATAATTTAATACTTTGAACTGTCTGCACTCCTTTTACTCTATCTAGTAATGTAAATAAAGTTGATAAATTAATAGATTGATTTATATCCCACTTTTCAATAGCAAAATGTGATTTAAGAGCATTAGTACATTCTAAAAGTACGTCTCTTGAGTTATAATTAGGTAAAGTTATTATGTCAAAATTTACCCCTATATTAATTACGAAAGCGTCTTTAATATCTACTGAGTCAGTAATCATCATAAATTCGCTTAGATATCTTTTAAGGTTCTCTTTAATAGCTTTTGATGCGTTTACTAGTTTCTTTTGTACGTCGTAGCTAAGAACGTATAAACATACCTTTAAAGGATCGGGTGTATTACTTCTAGCCATACTTATAGCTTCGTCAGTAGTTACATAAGCTTTCGAAATAACTCCGAATTCAGCATCCATAGTTAATGCTCTAAAAGCAAAGTCTTCTCTAGTTACTAATCTACCTTGAGCATTAAAGCTTCTTAATGAGTTCTGTCTCAACTCTTCTACTGTGTCTCCGTCTCTACCTCCTGTAGCAGCTTTTGGATTATTAAACTGTAGAGTACCTGCATAAGTGTTGTCGTTAGCAGTAGCAGTTACTCCAGTAGCAGTAGTTAATGTATTAGCTACAACATTAGAAGAAACTCCTCCTCCTTTTAAATACCTAACGGTTAAAGTTGTGTTTGCTGGAGCGACTCCGTATGAATCAGAAAAAGTAAAATTAGAAGGATCATAAGCATGGTTTAATCTACTCTGTCCGCTTATACTATTACCTACTAGGGTAGGATCTGGTAAAAAAGTTGAACTTGCTACTGATGAATCTCCTGGTCCAAACTGGACTTGTAAAACACCGCTTGACTTAAATCTACTAACAAATCTTCTTGGTTTACTCTCTACTGCTAAAGTACTTTTTATTCCCCCAGAACTTACAAGACTTCCTCTCTCTAATACTGTTGCTTGTCCTAAATAAGGCACTTCATACCATTCGTTATTACTACTATCAGTTATATCTAATATTTTTATAATATTAGTATCATTTATATCAAAAGTAAAGAATTTAGTTAAGCCTCCTACATTAACAGTTTTAGTTACTATTTCTCCTGATGTAGCAGTAACTGTTTTAGTAAGTAAATACTCTGAAGGATCATCACCTGAAAGTGAGTATATTTCT
>MDTG01426158.1_pt1 | contig 10891 bp, 11 predicted proteins | sample 811421 | NCBI WGS metagenome assembly MDTG01 (sample SAMN05326645, study PRJNA326480) | marine metagenome | isolation source: seawater | place: Pacific Ocean: South East | collected 2011 | reverse complement strand
ATCAAATGAACCATGTGGTAAACCAATAAAAAATATTAATAGAAATGAAATTATATTTAAAGATGTAAGTTCTAACACAAAATTACTTTAATAATGATTTAATAAATGCTAGCTTTGGCATACTTCTTATAATTTTTAGTTTCGTTAGTAAACTAGATTGACCCATCATAAAATTTTTAAATTCGGTACCATTTAAATTTTTAGCAATTGAGATAAAGGAGTTTCCATTTTCATTGTTGTTTTTTAAATAATTTAAAAAAATTTTATCCATAAATTTTTCTACATATTTATGAACGTTAACATAATTTCTATTTGAAGTTTTTAAAAGTTGTATTTGTTTTATTAAAAAAGAGAAAGCATATCCAGTAGATGGCTTACATGCGCCGCCTCTAATACCGATATTGATGATATTAGGATCTTTTGATATTTTTTCGTTGGCAAAAAACATAGGTATTTTGCCCATCTCTTTACTTGACTCCTTGAAACTATTAATATTATTTTTTTCTAAAAAGTCATAAATTTTTTTACGATACCAATCCTCAGTACAAATTTCTTTTGAAAATACTGTTGACTCAATAAGGGCTTGGTTAGCATTAAATGGAAGCATATAGATAAAGTGCAAAAGGTTGTCTTCTTTTGTAAAATGCATAAGTCTTAATGATTTATCATCAAATTTTTTTTCCTTTGTAATAATGTTTAGTCCATAAAAATGTTGAATTAATTCTTGTTTTTTTTCTTTGATATTTCTTGAATCATATATTTTTTCTGCAAAATACTCTTTGTTTTTATCTGTAATTATTTTGTAGTAATTATTTGCAGGAAAATATTTAATAACTTTTTCAGTCATTATATCTAATTTATTATTACTATCTAAACAATAATCTTTCCATTTTTTAAAACTAATCACACAATAAGGATTATTTTCATCTTTATGATTTACAGTTACATGATCGTTGCTAATTGTCCAATTGTACCATTTTTTTTCAATTTGCTTTTCAAAAGGTTTCATCCAATCAGTTAACCAGAATCCAAAAAAGTTATCTCTATTTTCAAATTGATTATTTTCAAATGCAATTATTTCATGAACCTTTTTATCAAATATTAATTTATTTACTGCCAAACCACTAGGCCCCAATCCAATTATTGCTGCTTTATAAATTTTCATTTGGTAATTTATCTCTTATATTTTTGTATTTATAATTAATAAGTGGAATAAACATGAATATTAAGATTGATTTAACTGTTATTATTATTTTTTCAAAAGAACTTAAATAAATTCTATTTTTAAGGTATTTTTTACCTCTTCTGTGAATCTTTACACCAATGCCTCTATAAATATTTGCTGCAATAAAAATACCCAGTCTTGTTCTATATGGAATATATTTAAGACCAGAAAAGCCATTTAGATAAAATTCTTCAGACATATCAATAAGTATTTTGATCGCATTATATATTAAATTTTCTTGTCTAGATTCTAATTTCTGTTTTCCACTTAACATTGATAAATTTATATGTGGTATTAAATCTATTGGTAAATAAATTCTATTCATTTGAGCATCTTCGTGGACATCTCGAATTATATTTGTAAGCTGCATTGCAATTCCTAAATCTATTGCAGCAGAATTTGCTTTTATATTAACTACTCCAATAATTTTCGACATCATTAAACCAACTGTTCCAGCCACATTATAAGAATAATTAATCAACTCCTTTTTATTTTGTATTTTTACATTCTGCTGATCCTTAATTAGACCTTCAATAAGATCGATAAATATTAAAACATTAATATTGTTTTCTTTTAAAAAATTATTAACAACATTTTCTTTATCATTTTTGATTTTTTCAATTGTATCTTCTAAAAATATGGTTTTATCTTCTGTATCTTTATCTGCAATGTTGTCAAAATGTCTGCAAATGGAGTAGAGTTTACCTGCTTTTTCACGAGAATGTTTTGGTAAAAAAAAACTAGCCCAATAAAAACTTTTTCCTTCTTTTTTTAGATCTTTAACTGAATTGATTTTCAAGTTTTTCACTAAATACTAAATTCACTTTTAATAATATTTTCAACTACTTTAGCTGAGGATAAAACACCAGGTATGCCGGCTCCAGGGTGAGAACCAGCTGCAGAAAAGTATAAATTGTTAATTTTTTTGTCTTTGTTATGGTATCTAAACCATGCTGATTGTGTAAATATCGGCGCTATTGAAAAACCTGAGCCATGCATAGAATTATAATCATTTTTGAAGTCATTTGGATTCATCCAAAAAACATCTGTTATTGTGTCCTCTAGGTTCGGCATAATAGTTTTAGATAATTCTTTTATAATTCTATCTTTAAGATTTTCTGACTCTATTTTCCAATTAACTTTTCCTTGAAGGTTCGGTACAGGACATAACACATAAAAACTATCACAACCTTCTGGGGCAAATGAACTGTCAGTTGCTGTTGGGCGATGGATATATAATGAGAAATCTTCTGATAGTTTTTTTTTCTTAAATATGTCACTCAACAAAGACTTAAATCGTTCAGTCATCCATATTGTGTGATGTGCAACATCATTATATTTTTTTTTGGTGCCAAAAAATAGGACGAACAAACCCATTGAGTAAAGGAGGTTTTTTTCTTTTTTAAAAGGTCTTTTTAAATCGTACTTATAAAGTAACTTTGAATAAACCATTGGTGGATCAGCATTGCAAACTACAAGATCAAAATTTGTTATCTCTTCATTATTTGTTACAATTTTTGAAATCTTATTATTTTCAAGAACAAATTCTTTTACCTCTGTATTTGTTTTGATGTTAACACCATTATTAATCATTAATTTCTTTAATTCAGAAACTATTTTCCCAGTTCCACCCATACAGAAAAATACGCCCCATTTTCTCTCTAAGTAGTGTATTAAAGCGTATATTGATGTTGTAGTGTGGGGGTCACCACCAACTAAAAGTGGGTGTATAGAAAATGCTTTTCTTAAATAAGGATTTTTTAGATACTTATTTACAAGTTGTGACACAGTTAAGTAACTTTTTAAGATTATCAGATTGGGTACAACACCTAACATTTTAAAAAAAGATATAAATGGTTTATCGGCTAATTGAGTAAAGCCTACGTCAAATATTTTTTTTGATTTATTTAAAAGTTTTGCGTAACCCTCTATGTCATTAGCATTAAATTTACTTATTTGTTGATTTGTTTTTTCAACTGTAGAGCAGTAATCGAATGTTTTTCCATCATGAAAATAGTAACGGTACCATGGCTCAAGTGGAACAAAATCAAGATAATCTTTTCTATTTTTGTCAAATAACTCAAACAACTCATCAAATAAAAAAGGGGCTGTAATAACCGTTGGTCCTGCATCATGCTTAAAACCATTCACTTCAAAAACTCTTGCCCTTCCCCCAATATCATTGAGTTTTTCAATAATAGTTGTTTCATAGCCAAGTTTTTTAAGCCTTAGACTCATCGCTATTCCACCAAAACCACTGCCTACTACTATTGCCTTTTTATTCATTGTTTATTAAGTTATTTTATTTAAATACCTTATTTCTTAATAATTATAAGACCAATTATGCTTACAAAATTAAAATTACTTGAAATACTTAGGGGTAAAAGTATTGATTTTCAAATTCATGAACATACGGCATTATATACAGTAAAAGACTCAGAAAATTTAAGAGGCAATATAAGTGGATATCACTCAAAAAACCTGTTTTTAAAAAATAAAAAAGATAATTTTTTTCTTTTTAGTTGTGATGAAAATGCACAGGTTGACTTAAAAAAATTTTCAAAATCTATAAATGGTAATAATTTATCATTTGCAAAAGAGGAATACTTAGTTAAATATTTAGGAATAAAACCAGGCTCTGTATCGCCTTTTGCACTATTAAATGATACGAAAAATGAGGTGATATTTTATTTAGACGAAAAACTTGCCAAAAGTGAGAAGATTAATTTTCACCCTCTTATTAATACAACAACGATTTCTTTAAAGACAATGGACTTTTTAAGCTTCATGCAAGTAAATAATAAAAAAGTTAACATTTTTTCCTTAGAGAGTTATAGTGTAATTCAAGCCTTATGAGTCAGAATACAAACATAATTGATGTAAATGAAGTTGATTTTAATGATCAAGTAATTGAAGCAAGCACAAATAAATTGGTAGTTGTTGATTTTTGGGCTCCGTGGTGTGGACCATGTAAACAGTTAACTCCTATTTTAGAAAAAATTATAGGTGGTTCAGATAAAGTAACTTTAGTAAAAATTAACATAGATGAAAATCAAGAAATTGCTTCTCAATTAAGAATACAATCAATTCCAACTGTTTATGCATTTAAGGATAAGCAAATTGCAAACGCTTTTCAAGGAGTGCTTCCAGAAAAAAAAGTAATTGAATTTGTTGAAAAGTGCTTAGGTTCAAAAATTAATGAAGATTTTACTGAATTTTATGATCAAATTAAAATAGCAATTAAAGAAAATAAACTCGAAGAAACTAAAGATATACTTTTAGATTTCATTTCTAAAAACCCAGAAGAAATAATATCAAAAAATTTATATTTAGAGTGTCTTATAGAATTAAAACAGTTTGATGAGGCTGATAATTTTATTAACTCTCTAAATGATGAAACAAAAGAATTAGAAGAAATAAAACAGGTAATAAATAAGATACAAATAATAAAAAATAATATTTCTGGTCCAGACATAAATGAATTAATTACTAAACTAAAAATGAATCCTAACGACATTGAGTTAATAATTGAAGTTGCAGATAAATATTTTTCCACTCAAGAATATACAAACAGCATGGAATTACTTCTAAAAAATTATCCTAAAAATAAGCAAAGAATTAAGAATAAGATGGTCGAATTTTTTGGTGTTTTAGGAAACTCTAATGAACACACTGTTGAGTTCAGAAAAAAATTATCTCAAGTAATGTTTTCATAAAATGGAATTGCCAATATTTCCTCTTAATGGAGCAGTTTTATTTCCTGGTACCAGCCTCCCTCTAAATATATTTGAGAATAGGTACATTGAAATGATTAATTATGCATTGGCAAGAGATAGGCAAATTGGAATGATTCAAACAAATGAAAACGATGAACTGTTCAATGTTGGTTGTGTTGGAAAGATTCATAGTTTTAATGAAACAAATGATGGAAGATATTTAATAAGCTTACAAGGGATTAGTTGCTTTAAATTAATAGAAGAATTAAAACCCAAATATAATTTTAGAAGAATTAAAATTAGTTTGATTAAAAATAATGATAAGGAAGATTTTTTTACAAAGAATCAAAAGGCCTTACTCTTAAAAAGATATGAAGATTACATTAAAATTAAAAAAATTAATTTAAATTTAGAAGAAATTACAAATATTGATATAGGTCAAATAATTAAGTTTATTGCAATGGTGTCTCCTTTTAATAATATTGATAAACAAGCTTTGCTAGAGACAGAAAATTTATTAGATTTTTATAATAAATTGATTTCAGTAATTGAGTTAGAGCTTAGTGGAAACTTTGACAGTAACGCAATTAATTAATACCCATTGCAAAATCACTAATGAGATTGTTAATTTTTTTGTTCTTTTCTAAATAACTTAAGGCAAAAGACCTGCCAAAAGAAATCAAGGGGTTTTGGTTTTTAAAAATACTGTCTAATTTATCTGTAACCTGATAGAGTCTATAAGCATTATAAAAATTATCGTTATGATATTCTTTGCAAAAAAATTTGTTACCTAAATCAATACCTAAAGACTTATATTTGGTGACTAATTTATTTAAGTTTTCGATATCCTTCATACCCAAGTTCCAACCTTGTCCAGCTATAGGATGGAAAGAGTGTGCAGCATCACCAATGTAAATAGTCCTATCATGATAAAACTTTGTATTTAAATGGGCTGATAAAGGAAAAATCTGTTTCGTAATAATTTTTTTAATGTTACCGACTGCATGCTGAGTTTCTTTAAATAATAATGCCATTAACATATCATTATCTAATTTAGAAATTTCGTTTAAATATTTTGTTTTATTAGTCCAGATTATGGAACTTGTAAAATCATCATTTGAAGCCCTCATTGGAAGAATAGCGAGTGGACCATTTTTATAAAAAAACTCAAATGCTGTGTTTTGGTGGTTTTCATTATGTGTAAAGGTAACAACTAAGGCAGACTTTTTATAATTTTTAATAAAAAAAGGTGTTTTGTGAAAAGCTCTAACAAAACTATTTTTTCCATCTGCAGCTATGTTTAAACTTGATTTTATAGATAACTCATCGCACTCAATATTTATTAAATCATCTTGAGTGTAAAAGTTATTTATTGAAACATTATTATATATTGTTACATTTTTTTGAGATCTTAAATTTTTATAAACAATATTCAATAAGTCTTTATTTTTTACTATGTAACCAAGATTAGAGTTTCTTCTAGAATTATCAAATTGTAAATTATTAGATAGTTGCCTATCAATTACTTTAATTTTTTTTATTTTTTCAGCAAATTTATTTATATCCTTCCAAAGGTTAATTTTTTCAAGAAATACTTTAGTTCCCTCTGATATTGCAACAGTCCTAAAATCCATATTTTTTTTTTCATTATAAGGTTGTTTTTTTTCAACAACAGTTATTGAGAATCCAATTTTTGATAGGGAGTAAGCAGCAAAAACCCCTATTAAACCGCCACCAATAATACTAATATCAGAATATATTTCTTTCATAATTTTCTTCGAATTACCACAATCTAAATGTATTACAATCTAACTATATGTTCAAGTATGGTTCAGTGAGACAATTTCTTATAAAGATTTTTTGTGGGGCATTAGCTGTTTGTTTTTCATTTGTCTACCTTGGAAGCCTAATATCTTATAGCGAAAATGATCCAGGTTTTAATATTTTTTCAAATAATGAGTCAAATCAAGAAATTTTGAACTACTTTGGTATATTTGGTTCAAAACTTGCAAGTTATTCAATGGTTATTATTGGAAGCTTGTCTTATGTGATTGGGTTTTTTTTATTAATTGAGGGACTTAAAAGTTTTTTTGGTATGAAAAATCATCAGTTTTTTTTACGTTTTTTATCAAACCTATTTGGCGTATTTTTGCTAGGTGTGTTTATTTATTTATATGGAATAGACTCATTTAAATCTGGAATAATATCAATATTTATATCTGATTTATTAAGTGGCTATTTATTTGTAAACATTACAAACAATGTTTTAATATATCTTTTTAATCTAATTATTCTTATAATTGGTATAGTTTTAATCATATTATCATTCTCTATTAAGTATAGCTTTATAAAAAAAATATTATTTTTAATAAAAATTTTTAGATTTCTAAAATATTTAAATTTTATCTCATCTCTAAAAAACATATCATCAAAGAAAGAAATCAAACCTAGAAATGAGCCTACTATAAAAAAAAATTCTCTATTTAGTAAAAAACGAAATTCTAGTCATCAGAAACAGTCTCCTGAACAGTTAGAAATTGATCAGTTTAGATTTACACTTCCTAATAAAAATCTTTTAAAAAAATCTCAAATAAAAAATAATACCAATAAAGAGTTAAACAGAATTAATAGTGAGCTTGCAGATAAATTAGAGAGAACCCTTTCAGAATATGGGGTAGAGGGAAAAGTAACAGGCTTTAAAACCGGTCCAATAGTTACACTTTTTGAATTTGTCCCGAGTGCTGGAATAAAATCAAGTAAGATTATTGGTTTGTCAGATGATATTGCAAGGGCTATGTCTTCTGTTTCAGCAAGAATTTCCTCACAACCTGGAAAAACTAGCATGGGCATAGAAATACCAAATCAAAAAAGAGATGGTGTTTTATTTGGAGATTTAATAGACGACGAAAGACATGAGTCAGATGAAAATGCCTTAACGTTGGCTCTGGGAAAAAATATTTCGGGAGAAAAGATTTTTACGGACTTAGAAAAAATGCCTCACTTATTAATTGCTGGCACAACAGGTTCTGGAAAATCTGTTGGGATTAATACAATGATATTAAGTTTATTATTTAAATTTAAACCAAACGAGTGTAAATTAATTTTAATAGATCCTAAAATGCTTGAGTTGAGTATTTATGAGGATATACCCCACTTATTAACGCCAGTTGTGACAAATCCTAATAAGGCAGTTTTTGCTTTAAAGTGGGTCGTTCGCGAGATGGAGAATAGATACAAACTAATGAGCTCAGTAAATGTGAAAAATATTTCTTCATATAATAATAAAGTTTTGCGAACCTTATCTTCTGGAAGAAAATTATTTAGAGAGGTTCAAACAGGAATTGATAGTGATACAAGAATGCCTATTATAGAGAAAATAGAGATAAAGTTAGAAAAGATGCCGTTTATAGTAGTTGTAATTGATGAAATGGCTGATTTAATGATGGTCGCAGGAAAAGAAGTTGAGTCATTAGTCCAGAGACTTGCTCAAATGGCTCGAGCTTCTGGAATACATTTAATTACTGCAACACAAAGACCAAGCGTAGATGTAATAACTGGAACAATAAAAGCAAATTTTCCAAGCAGAATTAGTTATAAGGTTGCCAGTAAATTTGATAGCAGAACAATTTTAAATGAAATGGGCGCTGAACAACTTCTTGGTAGCGGTGATATGTTATTACTAGAAAATGGAGCAAACATAAAAAGATTGCATGGTGGTTTTATTTCTGAGGCTGAAGTTGAGGATGTAGTAAATGCAATAAAAAAACAAGCTACATTTGATTATAAAAAAGAAATTTCTCTAGATGAGGTTGATGGTAAAACAAATGATGGTGCTGATTTGGTATCAAACAACAGTGATGAGCTTTACTCTAAAGCTGTAGAAATAGTTATTAAACAACAAAAAGTATCTACAAGTTACATTCAGCGATACCTACAGATTGGATATAATCGAGCTGCAAGAATAATAGAAAAAATGGAAGAAGATAGTATTATTTCTGAGGCCAATAATGCAGGAAAAAGACATGTTCTTAAAAAACAATAGGATTTTTTATTTATTTGTTTTTTTTATCTTTTCATTTCAGGTAGAAGTTTTATCTAAAGAAGATAAAATTTTTTTTATTAAAAGTTATTTAAGTGAACTGAGGAATTTTTCAGCATCTTTTATTCAGGATGATGGCTTTGAAATTAGTGAAGGGAAAATTTATATTGGTGATCGAAAAGTAAGAGCAGAATATAAAAAACCCTCTGAAATACTAATTATTTTGTACAAAAAAAAGGGTATGTATTTCAACTATGAGCTAGAAGAAGATGAATATTTTGATCCTAAAGACACCCCAGCTAGGTTTTTCTATGATATTTTTTTCAATTTAGATTTTTTTAACAATGCTGAACTAATTGAAAAGAACAATAGTATAGTTTTAAAAAAAATGGGAAATATTGACAGTGATGGTTTTACCCTTGAGATTTTTTTTGAAGATAATCCTCTGATAATAAGGAGGGTTGAACTTTTATTAAATGATGAATATATGAGCTTATCTTTCTTTGATCACAAATACAATGAAGAATTTAATGAAAATTTTTTCAGATTAATTAATCCAAATTTTTTAAACTAAAATCTAATGAAATTATATTTTGTTTAGATTTTATTTTGATTTTTGATTCAATACTGTTTATTTTTTTACGAATTCTAGTTAAGTGGCTTTCAACAGAATTAGTCTCAATTGTTGATTTGATATTTAAAATATTTTCTTTTATAATTTCTTTAGTGCAGTATTTATTTTTGATTAAATAAATTAATATTTTGTTTTCTATCTCAGTTAGCAAGATATACTTTCCATTAATTGAATTTTCTAACTTTTGGTTGAAAATTATTAGATCACCAACTTGGATAGAGTTGTTATTAAGAAAACTATCAATATTACTTTTAAATTGATGTGGGAAAAGTGGAGCTTTAAAAATTCTAATATTATTATTATATCGTTTTGTTTTTTGATCACAGGTAAAAATTATATAATTTTCTCTAAGTTCATTTATGTCAATCCCAATGTCGTCTATGGTTTTATTTATTATTACACCACCTTTATCATCAATAGATTTATAAGAAGAAAGTTCGTCTATTGTTTTAAAATTAAAAATATACTCTGGAATGATTTGTTGAAAGAACTTATAATTCTGAATATTTGTGTAAATGTTAATTTCTTTTTTCAATTTCTTTCACCAAAAAGTAATGTGCCTAGCCGAATGTAAGCAGGATCGAAATCTAGAGCTTCCAAATAATCATTACTCATTCCGATACTAAGTTTATTTAGATTATTTTCTCTAGCAAGTGATTGTAATTTTATAAAATGTGATTTTGGTTTTTCGTTTATTGGGGGAATGCACATAAGACCAATTATGTTCAAATACATATCATTTTTACAAAAATTATAAAATTCCCTCAAATTTTTAGGATGTATTCCACTTTTCGTTTCTTCTTCTCCAATATTAACTTGAATGAAAAATTTTTTATTTTTTATTACTTCTGGATATTTATAGAATTCTTTTGCAATCTTCTCACGGTCTAAGGTGTGAAAAACATCAAATATTGATACAGCCAATTTAACCTTATTTGATTGCAAGGGTCCTGTTAAGTGTAATTCAATATTAGGGTGTAATTCCTTTAATTTTGTAAATTTTTCTTTTGCTTCTAAAACTCTATTTTCTCCGAAAATACGAACACCGTTATTAATAGCATTGACTATACTTTCTTCAGGGTGATTTTTTGATATTGCTATAATTTGGCTTTTTTTCTGGTTTTTTTGTATCAAATCCTTAATTTCTAGGAATTTTTCTATATTAAACATATGCTTTTGTTGCAAAAAAACAACACTAGTTAAAATAATTAATATATTCCTATGCTTTTTTTGAAATTTATTCAATTTATTTATAAAGAACCCTCAATATAAGATTT
>MDTG01388794.1_pt1 | contig 10891 bp, 7 predicted proteins | sample 811421 | NCBI WGS metagenome assembly MDTG01 (sample SAMN05326645, study PRJNA326480) | marine metagenome | isolation source: seawater | place: Pacific Ocean: South East | collected 2011 | reverse complement strand
CTAAATAAACAATTTTATAAACTTATACATAATTGATTTTATAAAAATATCGTTAAAACCGTAAAATTCTGCTTTAAGCTCAAGCTTCAATTATTAACGTATTTTTGAATACGTCCACTTTAAATCACCAATCAACTCTATTTCTAATTTGAATACAAGGTTTAAGTAACAGTCGCAAATAACCTTTGCTTTTGGAGTTTGTAAAAAACGTAACACTGTCTTTATAATGTTGCATTTATGGCATGAAATTTAATAAACGATTCCTTATGCGTAAATAGAGACCGATGATTTTGGTTAGGAAGGTAAAGCAAACTCCATCGGTCGCAGCGTCAAATCCTAAAGTGCTCGCCAATCCTAGTTTAGGATTACATACCCAATTGCCAAAAAAATTATCAATAAGTTCAATAAGATTCGTAAGTAGGCCAGTTCATACGGTATGATTAACGAAAAAATTTGCCGCGGAGAGAAAAAGTATGAGTGCAAATAATGAAATCTTGTCTAATGAGACACTCGGTTTTGACCCTGATGAGCTTAGTCAGCGCTACGCTGAAGAGCGCAAAAAGCGCATCCGGCCTGACGCAGAAGCCCAGTTCGTGCAGCTTTCAAACGATTCCGCCTTCTCTAACAGATATCTCGAGGAAGATCCCTACAGCAAAAGGCTAGAACGCGCGCCGCTGACAGATGAGCGCGAAGTCATCTTGATCGGCGGTGGTTGGGTCGGGATGCTTACTGCCGCACGACTGATTGAAACAGGTGTCCGAGATATCCGCATTATTGAGAGTGGTAGTGATTTTGGGGGTACTTGGTACTGGAATCGCTATCCCGGTGCTCAATGTGATATCGAGTCTTATAGTTATTTACCACTTTTAGAAGAAACCGGCTATATACCCAAACTTCGATTTTCTTATGCGTCTGAGATTTATGAACATGCACAAAGGATCGGGAAACACTTTGATCTTTACAAGGATGCAGTGTTTCAAACTTGGGTGACCGAATTGCGCTGGATCGAAAAAGACTCAATGTGGCAAGTCTCAACTAATCGCGGAGATCAGATGCGCGCTCGCTACGTCTGCCTGGGCACAGGACCAGCAAACCGACCACGTTTACCGGGCATACCCGGTGTTGAAACGTTTGAGGGTCATTCATTCCACACATGTCGGTGGGACTATGAGTACACAGGTGGAGGCCCTGAGGAAAACCTCACAGGTTTATTTGACAAAACTGTAGCCATAATCGGTACAGGTGCAACAGCAGTGCAATGCGTGCCTGCTTTAGGTCAAGGGGCAAAGAAGCTTTATGTTTTTCAACGTACACCCTCGTCAGTCGATGTCCGTAATAACGCAAAAACCGACCCGAACTGGGCAAATAATCTTAAACCCGGATGGCAAAAAGAGCGACAAAGAAAATTCGGCGAGGCGTTTATAGGCGGACCAATTGATCCAGCTTTTATTGATGATGGCTGGACACGTTTGACGCGCAACCTGAATGAATTAACTGAAAAAACTGAAGGAAAAGTGGCCGACCTCAAGCAACTTGCTGATTTTAAAACAATGGAGGAGATCAGAAATATCGTCGACGATAAAGTAAAAAATCCTCAGGTTGCAGAAAACTTGAAAGCTTATTATAACCAGTTTTGTAAACGACCAACTTTCAATGATTTTTACCTTGATACTTTTAATCGTCCAAATGTCGAACTAATCGATGTTAGTGACAGCCAAGGCGTAGAGGCCATAACAAAAAAAGGAATTATTGCTAGTGGAAAGGAGTACAAAGTAGACTGTATTATTTATGCTAGCGGTTTCGAAATTACTTCAAGCTACGAAAGGCGTTTAGGTATTCCAATTTTTGGTATTGACGACAAGTCAATCTACGACCATTGGCAGAAAGGCATGCGCACTATGCATGGTCTAATGGTAAGCGGATTTCCGAATTTATTTCTATGCGGCGGTGGATTTGTGTTTCAATTAGGCGCTAACTATGCCCACGGTATTGATGTACAAGCAGGGCACGTGGCTTACACGATTAGTGAGTTACGCGACCGTGGGGCCAAGTCAGCAAACGTTTCAACTGATGCCGAAGAGCGCTGGATTACCGATCAATTAGAGACTGAAGGGTCTGGATTTATTCTTGGCGGATCACCAGACTCGTGCACGCCTGGATATTATAACCAAGAAGGAACCTCCAAGCGCTACCGCAATGTTAATCAAGAAACCTACGGTAAGGGTGTTGGAGCATACGTGAGATTATTACGTAAATGGCGCGATGATGGGACACTTGATGGCCTTGACTTAGATTAGGGTTGTAACAAATCGAAAAGCGTCGGAGAAAAAAAATGGCGAACCTTAACAAAAATTTTACGCAGCAAAATCGAACTATGATGTCGTAACTTTTAATAACACAACGGACGCTAAAAAAACCATAAAACTTAAGCTAATGTCGCTACTTCATGAGTGTTTTATAAGCCCATTAGTTATTTTGCAAGTAACAGTATAAATTACCCACTAATCCAGATTGCTTTAACGTTAATTCGCTAGTATTTAGGTAATATATAATAGTCTTCTCTGACTCTATTTTTTAATCATCTTTATTTTGGGCCTTTTCTAAGACTATTTTCAATGGAAAACACGTTTATTTACTGCAAGAGAATCTGATTGCGTAATACTGCTTCTATCGATATATTGTTATTTATTACTGGTAATCAGGGGATTAGAAGTGGGTCATTTGCGTGTTGCCGTCGATATTGGAGGAACCTTTACTGACATTTGTATATTAAATGAGAAAGACGGTAGTTTAGAAATTTCAAAAGTCCCGTCAACGATTGATCCTCTTAAAGGCACCTTTGAGGGACTGGCAAAAGCGGGCGTAAGTTTAGTTGATGTCTCTCTATTTTCGCATGGCACCACTGTAGCCACAAATGCATTAATTGAGCGCAATTTGCCTCATACTGCCTTGATTACTACTGAGGGTTTTAGAGACATAATAGAAATTGGTAACGCTACCAAAGAGGACTTATGGGATGCATACAAAGATAATCCGCCATCTTATATTCGGCGTAGAGACCGTCTCACAATTTCTGAGCGAACTCATGCGGACGGCACCTTGGAGCAGACAGTAGATAAAGAACAGGCTAAAAAGTTAGCGAAAATATTGAGTAAACGTCAATATAAAGCCATTGCAATATGTTTCATAAATTCCTACACAAATTGCACAAACGAACTCTGGCTTAAAGATTACTTAGAAAAAGCCTTACCTGAAGTCGCGATCTCAACGTCATCTGAAGTCCTACCCGAAATTTTTGAACATGACAGGTTTTCTACGGCTGTCGTAAACGCAGTTTTGCGTCCGGTAGTTGGTGACTATGCCGTGCGCCTACAAAGTGCATTAAAAGATCAAGGATATAGAAGTGATTTGCTTTTGCTGCATAGTGGAGGCGGAGTAATGACGCCAAAAACCATCAACTTTCAAGCTGGTCGCTTAGCTAGCTCAGGAATAGCTGCGGGCGCGATAGCGAACAAATATATTGGAGAAATTTGCGGCTATCCCAATGTTTTAGGCGTAGATATGGGTGGTACTAGTACTGATGTATCAATGACGTTTGATTCTAATATGACAACTACAAGAGATTGGTGCATTGAGTACGGTCAGCCCATCTGTTTTCCAAGCATAGATATAAAAACAATTGGTGCTGGTGGAGGTTCAATTGCTTGGATTGATGATGGGGGCGCACTCAGAAATGGACCACACTCTGCTGGTTCAAGTCCAGGTCCAGCTTGCTATGGACTTGGTGGTGAAGAGCCTACCAATACTGACGCTAACCTTGTTTTAGGACGTTTAGCCGGTAATTTAGTTGGAGGTGGATTGGAACTCAACGTCAATTTAGCGATTAAAGCTATAAAAATGAAAATCGCCGACCCACTTGGAATGGATATAGAAACAGCGGCAGAGGCTATAATTAGTGTTGCTAATGCCAATATGGCAGATGCAATCAGGTTAGTGTCTATTTCAAAGGGATATGATCCGAGAGATTTTGCTCTGGTAGCTTTTGGCGGCGCAGGCGCTCTTCATGGAGTAGCTTTAGCTGAGGACCTTTCAATACCAACAGTTATAATTCCTCCTCATCCGGGAGTAACGTCAGCCATGGGTTGCTTGTTAGTTGATATTCAACACGACCTTTTGACCACGCTAGTGATTGATGTTTCTAAAGCAGACCCCGAGATAATTGAAGACGAATTTTCTAAACTTGAATTCGAAGCGATCGAGCGACTTAGAACTGAGGGTGTTGAAAAAAAAGAGATGATTTTAAAAAGGTCTATCGATATGCGATATTCTGGTCAATGGCGCTCCTTAAACGTTCCAGTTGAAAAACCTCTTACCTCAATGAAAAAAGCGGTGGAGGGATTTCTCAATCAACACGAGAGGGAGTATAAATATGTTAGAGAGGATGCTAACGTTGAGATATTCCGTTTGAATGTGAGTGCTGTGGGTGTCACCCCAAAGGCAAACCTACCGAAAAGAAAACTTGTTCATATCACACCAACGGCAGAAAGCTTTAGAAACGTAGTCTTTGCCGGGACCTCATGTAAATCATCTATTTTTAATCGACAAAATTTACGTAGCGGAGCGCAGATAAACGGACCGGCAGTTATCCATCAACTTGATTCAACAACTATTATCCCGCCTAATGCAGTAGCCAGCATAGATTGTTATCAAAATATTGTAATAAATGTTAGAGGAGACAGTTCAAAATGATGGCAGAAAACAAAAAAGGACTAGATCCGGTAACGTTCGAGGTTTTACGTAACGCTTTTGTGTCCATTGTAGATCAAATGGCTGAGCAGGTTCGCAGGACCTGCTACTCCTTTGTAGTCTACAATCGGGACTTTTCAAACTCTTTGTTAGATGCAGAGGGCAATACTTTAGCCCAGGGAAAGCAAGATCTCTCAGCCCATGTTGGAACTTTGCATTATAAGTGTAAAGCGATCCTTAAAGAGTTTGAAGGAGAAATAAATCAAGGAGATGTCTTTTTAATTAACGACCCCTACGCAGGCGGAACCCATTTCAGTGATAACAGTGTTTTATTACCAATTTTTTTTAACAATGAATTAATCGCTTGGAGTCAAGCAAATGGTCATTGGGCGGATATGGGAGGATCTGTTCCAGGGTCATTCGATGTGAGTGCTGCCGATATGTTTAAAGAGGGTTTACGCGTCACTCCTGTAAAAATATGGAGGAAAGGAAAATATTGTGGTGATGTCGCAAAACTAATTGCTCACAACACAAGGGATCCCAACGCTATTCTCGGAGACATGGACGCTCAGACGCAAGCCGCTCGAATTGCAGAAAGAGAACTGTTGCGATTGTGCACAAAATATTCTTTAAATACCTTAAAGATCGCGTTCAAAGAAGTGCAAGCATACGTAGAGAGAGCAGTTCGACAAAGACTCCGTGAACTACCTAATGGAAGCTGGACAACAACCGATTATCTCGATCGTGATCCCTCTGAGCCTGAGGGTTTAATTCCGATTAAGATAACATTAACAATTGAGGATGATTGTGCCACTTTTGATCTTACGGGATCTCATTCGACCGTAAAAACCATTTATAATAGTGCGTATGGGGCTACCTTTTCTGGAGTTATTGCAGGAATGAAAACTTTCTTTCCTGAGGTGCCTCTGAATTCCGGAGTTTATCGAACTTTGAGCATCATAGTTCCGGAGGATACAATCGTAAGTGCAAGATGGCCAGTCGCAGTTTCAGGATTTGTCATGCCTTTTGAGAAAATCATGAATGCGACTTTTGCTTTGTTCTCACAAATTATGCCTAATAAAGCAATCGCTTGTGCTTTTAATATTGAGTATCTTCAGACTGGAGGATACGATGCTTCAAATAAAGCCAAACCATTTTTTATGTACTACGATTGGTTAGCAGGAGGATGGGGGGGTAGAAATGGTAAAGATGGTCTTAGTGTAACAGCCTCACCCTTTGGAGTGGGACTAATGGTTCAGCCGATAGAAGGACAAGATAGACTGTTTCCGGTAACAACGGATAAATTTGAAATTTCAACAGATAGCGCTGGTCCGGGCCAATGGCGAGGTGGCTTGGGCTTGGAAAAATCTGCAACTTTTACGGACGTTGAACAGTGTGTTTTGTCCTACCTTTGTGATCGCGAAAGAGCTGTGGTTTGGGGAGTGGAAGGAGGTTTACCTGCAAAACCTCATGGTTTGTGGTTGCGTCGAAAGAATGGCTCCGAAGAAGAGTTTTTGGGCGCAGCATTTTCTGATGTACCTGTTTCAAATGGAGATAGCTTTAGAAGAGGTACCTCAGGTGGAGGTGGCTACGGGGATCCATTAAAGCGAGATCCAGTAGCAGTTATGCAAGATGTTGAAGATGATTACGTTTCGATAGAAAGGGCAAAAAGAGACTACGGAGTTATACTTGAACTAATCGATAAAGATATGGCGATTTATGAGATAAACGAAAAGGCAACAAAAAAAGAACGTCTTGAGATAGCCAAAAAGCGAAAAAGTTGGCTTACTGAGGACCCAACCAAAATAGCCAAAAAATATCGAAACAAGCAATTAGACATGTATGATTTGATCCGAAGATACGGTGTTATTTGCAATTGGGGCACTGGAGAGCTTTTTGAAAAAACCACTGCTCAATTTCGAAAATTGCTCGAAGAGCGCGCCATGCAGCATTGGGATTAGTCTTTTTTAAGAACTCATTAAAAAACAAACAATAGTGAACGACTCCAGTTCAATTATCACTTATATTTCGCTCTCGTAATCCATTCTCTTTTAATCTCCATAGCAGAAGCTCGATTCGATCCTGACCAAAAAACGGTTCTCCATCAAACACCAATAGTGGGGTTCCACTATGACCAGCTTGTTCCTGGGCGACTTCGTGAGATGCGATCGCTGCGTCAACCTCGCTAGTGTCCTTATCAATAAGTTTCAACAATTTCTTCCCATCCAGTCCTGCACGATCGAGCGCATTCGATAGGTAATGCCCCGTATGCCAATTGTCAGTCGCTCCATCCCAAAGTAACCGAGACACTTGGTCCAAAAACTCTATACCTTTGCCCTCTTGATTTGCCAACTCTGCGATGCGCGTCAAACGGTATATATAAGGTTGCTCATCCGCAACCACACCTGTCGATAAATCTTGAATAACGGGATCTGGTACCGGCCGCCGAAACGGTATATTGAGATACTTACTCCAACGCTTGGTATCCAAAAGGCTGTAAGGTCTATAGTGCTTAGAAGCTCGAACTTTAAAAAAGTCTGGCAGCCTTATCGCCAGAGGATAAACAATGCGGACTTTGAACTCAACTTCAAATCGTTTGCGAATTTCAAGAATACGGTCTAGCGCGAGGTAACAATATGGGCTTCGCATTGACCAATACAGATCAACATTAAGCTCAGCCATTACATTTCTGCCAATACTGACACGTGGTTTTAATAAAAGCCGCCTTCATAAATTTATACCTTTGCTCGTCTATAGCTCATATCTTCAACCCTTACGGGGGTATTAATCAATATAAATTTGCAAATATGCCGCAATTAATTATTACTATCTAATATCTACTCAAAAGTTTCCACACATAACATGAGAGGAGAACTGATACTCCTGACCGTTGTATTTTTACAAATGTTCACGCAAAATTTCGTTTAATATGGGAAATAAAGTAAAAAGTGGCCGAGTGACATTCTATTAACAATCCCGATCAAATAGGCTACGTAATTCAAAAATTTAAACGAAAACCGCTAACATAAAATTTAGCATCGAAGAAAAATCGATTAGCTCTGCACCTGTATTAGCAAAAGAGGCGAAATAAACAGAAAAGAAGAACTCAGAGTGAGCAAAAATAGTTTCGATTTTTTTAACCTAAACCATTTTTCTACATCTTAGAAAAAGCTAGCCGTAATTCTGAAACAAAGTCTTTGGGCTTTTCTAAAGCTGCGAAATGCCCTCCCTCGTTAAGTCTATTGTAATAAACGAGGTTTTGATATCTCTCTTTTACCCAACGCTCCGAGGCCCTGAATATTTCTTTAGGAAAAATACTCATACCGGTAGGAACCGTTACTTTTTCGCTTGAATTTAATTCTTTATTAAAACTTTCCCAATAGATACGAGCTGATGACGCTCCAGCTTTTGAAAACCAATAAAAAGAAATATTGTCTAATAAATGCTTCCTACTCACTGCGTTCTCTAATTTTCCCCCGCAATCTGTCCATTGCCAGAATTTATCAATTATCCAAGTAGCTTGAGCAACCGGAGAATCAACTAAGCCATATCCTATGGTTTGAGGTTTTGTGCTTTGAATTTTGCTATAACCAGAATCAAACTGCTTATAGTAATAGATACTTTTTAAAGCTTCTTCTTCAAAATTTGTGATGTTCTCTTTAACGATATCGCTAGGATTAACCAAAGCCATATTTAAATGTATGCCTTTACAGGCATGAGTTTGGCTAATTCCAATTCGAGTAGTGATGGCTGCTCCCCAATCACCTCCTTGCGCATAGTAATAGTCATAGCCTAACCTTCCCATAAGTTTAGTCCAGGTTGATGCAACCTTTTCTACGCTCCAACCACTGCTTGAGGGCTTTCTTGCAAAACCAAAGCCAGGAATAGAAGGTAAAACTAAGTGAAAGGCGTCACTCTCACTTCCTCCGTTTCCAATAGGATTTACTAAAGGATCTATAACATCAGCAAACTCAAGTATAGAACCAGGCCAGCCGTGAGTTATAATAAGAGGCTTCGCTTCTGAGTTCTTCGACTTTACGTGTATAAAAGCGATCTCTTGATCATCAATAACCGTAGAGAAATGAGGCAACCCGTTAAGATATGACTCGCAGTTTCTCCAATCATAATCCGTCCGCCAAGATTTTACTAATTCAATTGCATACTCCAAAGGCACCCCTTGTTCCCAACCACTCGAAGTTGAATCTTCAGGCCACCGGATATTATCTAGTCTTAAATTCAAATCATGAATTTCACTATCCGGCACATTAATTATAAAAGGACTGATTTCAGACATAACTAATTTCCTTGTTTTCGTCTATTATAAGCCGGTATTTTTCAACTGCCACACGCTAAAGCCAAATCAGCCATAAAGTAAGCAAAAAAAATCGTTGATATGTGAGAAAGAAATAAGGATTCTTACTCTAAATTACTTATATAAAAGTCAAATTAAGCACGCTTTATGCGTAGTTACCGAACTCGTTACAATTAGATTTTTAATAATGGAAATTGGTCTGATTTAATTACTTAAAAATTTTCTAACGGGAAGACTCACAAAAAAATTATCGAGATGATAGCGATATTTTATTATCAGTAGTAGCTAGCGAAATCAACCATCTATCACTATCCTTTCTCAAAACATAAGTACAATTCCACCGCTGCACTGATTTTCCCCCGAAAGTAAAATTTTCTAAAGTAGTATGGGCGAGGTGGATATTTTCTTGAATCTTACTAATGATAAATTTATCTTGATCATAACCAATTTGAGGAGATATATTTTTTACTTTCCACTCACGAGAAATGCTTAGAAAAATATCCCGCAGAGATTCTCTGCTGTTGCAATCAAAGGTTCCATAAAGAGAGATAAGCTTTGATGGTATGTCGTAACAATCCACTGTTCGCTCGAAATTTTGATCTGACAGGGAATCGTAATATTCTACTAGTAATGCTTTTGAGTTCATTTGTATATTCACTAATTTAATTTGGTTGGACGTCACCTAAATCCAAAAGGGGTAGTGTACCTAATTTCTACAAAAGAACTAAGACCAAAATCATAAACAGACAGTATTTTCAAAAATAAGTTGCTAACCAATTAATAAAAGAGTATCTGTAATAGTAGCAATTATTAGGAAAAATTAGTTTTGGCGCGCAAATCAGTTACGACAAAGGATATTCCAAAATCACTGGAGCTACCCGTGAAAAAAGCCCTGTCATGGCTCAATTCTAAGCAAAAGACGAACTACAAGGTGACTGGTCTTGCCCAACCTCTCCCAGCTCGAGATAAAATTAATAACTCCGCTTTCATTCTTCACTTAGTGCTCTGTGAAAATGATATTTGCACACTACAGAGCATTCAAATCTCGAGGTCTGGGTTAAATTGGTTCTTCAAAATCATTGAGTGTAAAGATGAAGAGATTCCTTCCCTTTTAGATCCTCCTAAAGGAGATAGGATTGGCTGGATTGAAAAGAACCTAATAAAATATGAGTTCATTCTTTTATTATTTTATCGCGGTCTCTGGTGACCCCCTTGCCGCTTCGAGTTACGGAGCTACCTCAAATCAGGTGTCGTAGAAAAACTACGTCTTGCGGGTGGGGAATTATTTGCAATAACGAGTGAGCCCAATTTCTTAGCCAATGCGGCTAAAAAAGACTGGAGCTTAAATTTTAATGCTATAGGTGACCCGCATCAAGAGATTCGGGAATTTTGTCAGTTAAATGAATGGATAGACGTATACAACAATAAAAATTACGGCCATCTGCGTCACCGCTCTTGGGCCTGTCATCCTAAAGGGTACTATCAACCTGCAGTTATCGCCCTGCATAGCAACAAAACAGTATTGTATCGATGGCGTTGCACACCAAATAGGAACAACATGAGCGGCGCAGGGTCCAGACCTGACGCAAATTACGTTTGGAATCAAATTCGTAACAGGCTGCAACTAAATCAAAACGCACCATATGATAATAAACCCTTGCTAAGCTCAAAAGATCTTTCATGGTTTCATTTTTTGGTGCTCCTAGTCGCGCATGGCTGGTTCATTCGGCCACGCGCTTTCCCTTTAGCGAGGAAAGAAGACCCTCAAAGAGTGCGGCCCAAAAAAATGATGGCCAGAGTTTATCTTTTTATTTTAGCCTGGTTATTTCTTCT
>MDTG01231980.1_pt1 | contig 10891 bp, 10 predicted proteins | sample 811421 | NCBI WGS metagenome assembly MDTG01 (sample SAMN05326645, study PRJNA326480) | marine metagenome | isolation source: seawater | place: Pacific Ocean: South East | collected 2011 | reverse complement strand
CAGTAGGATTTTATCAAGATAAGAGTGTTGCTGATTATAGACAATTCAATAATGCTTTTATAAGATCAGATTATGAAGTAGGCACATCATTTATTGGCCTTGAAAACAAGCATGTTGAAGTATTTGCAGAGTCTGGTGCATTGCCGTCCCCTGCAACCATGTCACTAACAGATATCAAAATAACAAAAACTTCTTCAAATACAACATCAACAGTAAATTTAACTAGTGCTGGTAATTTAGATTTAGTAGTAAAAGCAGTAAATGATGCAAATATTTTTGCAACAGCAACAAAAGTTTCAACAGATAGATGGTATGTTGCCGCTGATGAAGGATTTTCAATAACCTACACAACAGCCGGTGATGAGACACTTTTAAGTTTAGCAGGACAACCATATACAAGAGCGGCAAATTCAATTAAAGGACAATTAGAAGATTGGATACATGGCTCATTAGGTGATGGCTCATTCAATATGTTTACTGCCGCTGAGGTTGGTAACAAATTTAATTCGAGTGCCACAAGAATCAGTAAGTTTACACCTTCAACAAGTAGTGATACACTTACTATTACATTAACAGGTAATCAAGAAGCAGAAAACTTTTCTTTAATATCAAACAAACTGTTTGGTGCTAGTGCAAATTCTTCTGTTACTGGGTTGACAAATGTTAAAACCAATCAAAGACTTTTAACACAAGATGACTACAACGTTCTATTAGTTGGTTCTGCTAGTTCATTGTTTAATGCAATACAAAAATCATGTCCAGCAAGTACAACAACCAGTATAGAATCGTTTGGTGTTGTAGACGTAGATAGTATAATTGTAGAATATTCAGTAAAATCAACTGGTGGTGCATCAGGAGATGGTTATAGTAGAACTGGTACATTACATATTACAGGAGATTCAAATATAAGTGATGCTTCTATAAATGATACAGGTACAGTTCTGTCAAATGGTTACTCAGGTGTATTTGATTTTACAGTTGCATATAATAGTGGTACATCCACAATAACTTTGTCCGCGGCAAATTCTCTAACTGATGGAACACCCAGAGCCGCAACAGTGAAATACTTAGTTAGAAAATGGCTGGGATAATTGCTTGATAAGTTAACCAGTTCTCAACAAAGAATATCTATATGGAGAGATTACAAAGATAGTAGACCTTCTCTTCAAAATGTGTTACAATATATCGATTGTATAGAAACTAAAACAAGATGTTTTGATTATTATACACCGAGTGAGTGGCCGACACCATGGGAAATACTCGACGAATCGCTATTTTGCATGAGTGGTAAAGCAATTTTATTATACCACACTCTAGCACATTTAGATTACATTGTTGCTAAAAATGTGAGATGGTTAGTCGTAGAAAATAAGGAAATTTTTCACGATGGTCTTGTGTTTTTTGACGGAGTATGTTATTATAACATTTTACCGGATACAAGTGTGAATATTGAAAATTTTGATAATTACATAACAGTTAGAGAAAATATTAGACAGGAAAAACTCACAAAGATTCATGAAAGTTACAAAGAGAGACGGCACTAAAGAAGACCTAGATATAAACAAACTGCATAAAGTTGTTATGTACTCGGTGGAGGACTTAACAGGAGTAAGTGCTTCACAAGTAGAAATAAACAGTCAAATACAATTTTATGAAGGAATTACATCTACGGATATCCAAGAAACTCTAATCAAGAGTGCGGCAGATCTAATATCGGAAGAAACACCAAATTATCAATATGTTGCAGGCAGGCTAATAAATTATCATTTACGCAAAATGGTTTATGGACAGTTTGAACCACCATGCCTTTGCGATATTGTACAAAAAAATATCGATGATGGATTCTATGATAAAGAGTTTACTAAACTCTACACAAAAGATGAAATTAACATTTTACAATCATATATAAAACATGATCGTGATGAAGATTTAACCTATGCGGCTATGGAGCAATTCCGTGGTAAGTATCTAGTACAAAATAGAGCAACAGGAAAAATATTTGAAACACCACAGGTTGCATACATGATGATTGCCGCTACATTGTTTGCAAGATATCCAGAAAAGAAAAGAATGACGTATGTGAAAGCATACTATGATGCTATCAGCACTTTCCGAATTTCCTTGCCTACGCCAGTTATGGCAGGTGTGCGTACACCACAAAGACAATTTAGTAGTTGCGTACTTATAGAAACAGATGATAGTTTAGACAGTATAAATGCAACTAGTAGCAGTATTGTAAAGTATGTAAGTCAGAAAGCAGGTATTGGTATTGGTGCTGGTAATATTAGAGCAATAGGCTCAGCAATTAGGAGTGGAGACGCAACTCACACCGGAGTTATTCCCTTCTATAAATTATTTCAGTCAGCGGTTAAAAGTTGCAGTCAAGGTGGTGTAAGAGGCGGAGCGGCTACACTTTATTATCCTATTTGGCATTTAGAAATAGAAGATATGCTTGTACTTAAAAACAATAAAGGTACAGAAGAAACAAGGGTACGCCATATGGACTATGGTGTACAGTTTAATAAATTAATGTATGAAAGGTTAATTGAAGGCGGTAACATTACATTGTTTAGTCCTAATGATGTGCCTGGTTTGTATGAATCATTTTTTGCAGATCAAGATAAGTTTAAAGAATTATATGAAAAAGCAGAACGTATGACAAGTATTAGTAAAAAGTCAATTCCTGCCTTAGAATTATTTTCTGCATTCGTACAAGAAAGAAAAGATACTGGGCGTATATACTTAATGAATGTAGACCATGCAAATACTCATGGAGCATTTGTAGAAGATGTAGCACCTATAAAAATGAGCAACCTGTGTTGTGAAATAGATTTACCTACAAGGCCACTTATGGATATTAACGATCCAGAAGGAGAGATTAGCCTATGTACATTAAGTGCTGTAAATTGGGGTATAATGAAAGATGTTTCAGAATTAGAAAAAATCACAGACTTGGCTGTTAGAGCATTAGACGAGTTACTTGACTATCAAGAATATCCTGTGTTAGCGGCACAATTAAGCACAATGAAAAGACGCCCATTAGGAGTAGGCATAATTAATTTAGCATTTTGGATGGCAAAAAATGATATGACCTATCAAGAGCCTAACTTAGAACTTATAGATGAATGGGCAGAAGCATGGAGTTATGGATTAATTAAAGCCAGTGCTGACTTGGCAGAAGAAAAAGGTCCATGCCCAGGCACAAACGAAACAAAATATGGACATGGTATTACTCCTAATCAAACATATAAAAAAGATGTAGACGAATTAGTAAAACACAAAGAACGCAAAGACTGGAAAGGTTTGCGTAAGCAACTTGCGAATACAGGCATAAGAAACTCCACTTTGATGGCATTAATGCCGGCAGAAACGTCTGCTCAGATAAGTAACAGCACGAATGGAATTGAACCTCCGAGAAGTTATGTAAGTGTAAAACAAAGTAAGCATGGCGTATTAAAACAAGTTGTGCCAGGTTTTCCTTACTACAAAAACAAATATGATCTATTATGGGACCAAAAGTCTCCCGAAGGCTACTTAAAAATAATGGCAGTCCTACAAAAATATATAGATCAAGGCATTTCGGTAAATACATCATACAATCCAGAACACTTTGAAGATGAAAAAGTTCCGATGAGTATTCTACTACAACATCTAATGATGTTTTATAAATATGGCGGTAAGCAACTGTATTACAATAATACATATGACGGCCAAGGCGAAATAGATATTAATAAAGAAGAATCAAGAAAAACAGTTGATGCTAATTTTATCGAGTCATCAAATGTAATTTTAGACGAGGATGACTGCGAAAGTTGTAAAATATAATGAGTGTTTTAGACGTAAAAAATAAATCTGATCATACAAAAGCAAGTATGTTTTTAGACACCAACGGTGGACTTGGTATGCAACGATTTGATGTTTTAAAATATAAACAGTTTGACAAAATTACAGATAAACAATTAGGTTTCTTTTGGAGACCAGAAGAAGTTGATATTATAAAAGATGCAAAAGACTTTAAAGATTTAACAGACCATGAGCGTCATATTTTCACAAGTAATTTAAAAAGACAAATATTATTAGATAGTGTACAGGGTCGTTCACCTAATTTGGCTTTCTTGCCTATAGTTAGTCTACCTGAATTAGAAAGTTGGATAGAAACATGGGCATTCTCAGAAACAATTCACAGTAGAAGTTATACACATATTATAAGAAATGTTTATCCTAATCCAAGCAAAGTTTTTGATGAAATGTTGGATATACAGGAAATTGTAGATTGTGCCGATAGCATTACAGAATACTACGACAACCTTATTGAATATAACGAGTTAAGAAATAAGGGCAGTAAGAAGTACGATGAGTATGAACACAAAAGAAGAATATGGATGTGCTTAATGAGTGTAAACATACTGGAAGGTGTACGTTTTTATGTAAGTTTTGCATGTAGTTGGGCATTTGCAGAATTAAAAAGAATGGAAGGTAATGCCAAGATAATTAAACTTATTGCCAGAGATGAAAATGTACATTTGGCAAGCACACAAACAATGTTAAAATTGTTACCAAGAGAAGATAAAGATTTCGAAAAAATTAAAGAAGAAACTGCAGAAGATTGTAAGCAACTTTTTATAGATGCAGTAGAACAAGAAAAGGCATGGGCAGACTACTTATTTAAAGATGGTAGTATAATTGGTCTTAATGCAGAACTTTTGAAGCAGTATGTAGAATATATAGCGGCCAAAAGAATGTATGCAGTAGGACAGGAAAAGGTATATAATATGGGCACTAATCCTTTACCTTGGACACAAAAATGGATAGGTGGCGGAGAAGTGCAGGTAGCACCTCAAGAAACAGAAATTAGTAGTTATGTTATAGGTGGTACTAAACAAGATGTTGAAAAGGATACTTTTAAAGGTTTTCAACTATAACACACAGGACAGTTATGTATAATATAGATTCACTACTTGGTAAAGTAGTAACATTAAAATTAAAGTCTGGTTTGGAACTTATTACGAAACTTATAGGATTTGATAAAAAATCAGGTGCTATGACTTTAGAAAATCCACGACTCATTGTTGTAGCAGAGGGAGAAGTTGCAACTATGCCTTTCACTTTTACTGGAAATCCTGATTTGGTTTTTATAAATGCAAGTGAGTGCTTAGGTATATTTGAGTCTGCAGAAGCAAGTTCTGAGGACTATCTTAAACAACTATCTGGAGACTCTACAAAATAAAACATAAAAGGCATAAATATATGTATGCCAATGTGTGGAAAAGTAGGTGGAAGTTTAGTTGGACCAGGTATTGATTTAGGACCTGGAATCCCCAATGTTCTGGTAGAAGGCATGCCTATAAGTGTTGTAGGCGATATGGTTGCGCCACACGGCGAACCACCACACTCATCTCCTGTACTTGTTAATGGAAGTGCAACTGTATTTGCTGGTGGAAGACCAGTAACTGTACAAGCAATATCTAAAGCAAGTTGCGGACATAGTATGATCACAGGAGCACCTACTGTTCAAATAGGAGCCTAAATGGCCAACCTAATATCTGTTAAAGGCCCTCATGCCAGAAACACTAATAATCGTCTAAGAATACAATGGAACATGGGTAACCAATGCAATTATTCGTGTGAATACTGCCCTCCTGTATTACATGACGGTTCTAAGCCTTGGTTAAAAAGTGAGGTATATATTGACACCATCGAACGACTAAACATGCACTACAACGCATTAAATAAAGTCTTAGACTATGAATTAATAGGCGGTGAAGTAACTGTTATACCTGGATTTGAAGATATTATACGCAAAATACATGAGTTAGGATCTTCATCAATTGTATATACAAATGGAAGTAGAACTATTAATTGGTGGAGTAAAGCAAAACATTATATGGATGGTGTGGTGCTTACTTTTCATCCTTTAACACAAGACAAACAACACTTTAAAAATGTAATTAACGAAATCAAAGACTATGTAACAATAGATATTAATATTGCTGGTGTAAGCGGACAAATGCAAGAGTTGGGTAACTTTGTTGAAGAATTAAGAGATTTATTTAAAGGTTGTGAACACAATAATTATAATCATGTAAGTATATGCGTAAAAACTATTTACAAAAAAATGTTAGGTAGGAACAGTAAACAAGAAACTTATTGGCAATATACACATGACGAATTAGAAATATTACAGAGACCTGGTGTAAAACCTTTACCTATTATTGAAACTGAACCAGTTGAACACGAAGAACCAGATCCTACTTCTTGGATGACTGAGTTTTTATATGATGATGGTAGTAAGAAATATGTACAAAGCCATCAAATTATTAATGAAAGATTAAACAGTTTTAAAGGAATGAAATGTCATTTAGGTTTTGAAAGTCTCAATATAGATGCAAATGGTGACATCTATAGTAGTTGGTGTGGTGCAGTAAGTTTTGGAAATATATCAAATAAAAATTGGTCATTATTAGAAACTAAACCAACATGTCCTTTTGATTACTGTAATAATATCTCAGATATATCTATAACCAAAACAGTCTAAAAAGTTTTCTTTTAAACTATCTAAATTATTTTTTCTAATATTTAAATTATTTTTTTCTATTTCGCTTAATCTTTTTAATGGTCCACTAAGACTATGTACATAATTATCAATATACATGTAACTGAATTCTGACACAGATGTTGTATAAGTATCTACATATTCTAAATAATCATCGTACCAGTCGTTACAGATTGCATTATTAAAAATTTCATAAAAATGTTTATTAGGAAATGCGTATCCTAAAAAGTTAATGTAAAGACTATTATCATTTTTATATTGATCTACTTCTAAATTAAAATTGTTAATTTCTGGTATAGTTGGACTTTTTAATATTGTTTTATTATTTGGTTGATTTTTTATATACTTAAGAAGTTTTCTTCTACCAATCACACTTCTGTATTTTTCTAAAACTTCTTTAGATGCTAATAGATCTAATATTGCATTTTTACATTTAAGCAATCCAGATTTAGAAATTAAAAAATCATTCTCATATGGTAAATCAAAATCTAAAGCAAAAATATCATACAGCCATTCGCCTTTAGAATTAATCACATTTGATAGGTTCTCATCATAAGTTACGCCTTTGCTTATTTTTAATTCTATATTATAAGATACACATAAATCGATTATGTTTGGTATCTGATTAATGTTATGCTGATAAGTTTGAAATTCTATTATAGTTTTTTTCTTTGTAATTTTTAAGAATTGTAAAAAACTTTCAGTGTTAAAATTTTCTACAATGTTATGACTATTAGAATCTATACCATAATTTTTTACATAGAACCTAACATTGTAATTACAAATTTCTTTTAATTGTTCTTCGTTATAGTGTGAACCATATGTAAATATGAAAGGGTGTAAATTATTTTTATCACACAATTTTATAACATCTAAAAGTTTATCATATTCTAATGTGTCGCCATAAAAACTTTCCAAAAAAATTGTTTGATCTTTTAATGAATTTAATATTTTCTTTACATGAGATATTGGAAGATCTTTAATAGGGTAATTACGTTTACCAAATCTATGATATATCCATTGCCCTTGAGGACCTATAGGATTGTACGTTTTAGATCTTGAAGTCAGATCTATATTTATTGTGTCAAATGTCATTTATAACCTTACGGTTTTTGAGGAACTGCACCCTCGTATGTAGTAGTTTCTACAGGATCGTAACTTGTAGTTTCTGTATCGTAGTAATAACTACTTGCAGTATCAAGTTCGCTCTCTGATGAGTCATATACACCTACACTATATTCTTCTACAAGTGTATTACCACCTACTTCACCTCTTACAGCAAATAGATATATTCCTGGAGAAACACCTCCTGGTAAACTATTAGTGTTTGCTTCAAAAATACCTGTGCCTGTATCGAATGACATCCAAGGTGCTAAAGGACTAAATGTTAATATTTCTACATTTGCGGCTGAGCCGTTAATTCCTAAATCAACATTTGCAATATTGTTTATTGCAATGTTCATTATTCTTCCTGATGGTGTAGTAAATAACTCTGAACTACTTTCTGCGTCAAGGGTAAGTAAACTTAAATTAAGTTCATTTAAATTTATATTAAGATTTGCAGTATCGTCGAGTCTTATAAACTGCTTACCAATACTTGAACCTTCAGATATAACAATATCTTTTATTTCTGCAGATGATTTATCATTATGTTTTTGTATGTAACTTGCAACTCCACCAGCAACTATACCTGCTGATAAACTGGTTCCATCTCCTGATAGGTAATCCTCATCTGGAGATTTAGTTTCTGCATAGTTTACGTTATCACCTAATGCAAATATATCTAATGCCGCACCATAGTTTGGTCCTGGATTAGTTATTCCTGTTGGACCAAAAGGCATATTTGTAAAGTTCATTACATTACCTGCTCTATTCACAGAACCTACAGTAATAATTTCAGAAACACCTCCTGGTGAATATGTACTTAGGTTTGCATTATGATTACCTGCTGATGCAACAACAACGAGATTAGCACTATTCATTTCTCTTATCTTTGCATCTATAAAATTGTTTTGTGGAGTAGTCCAAGGCAAGCAGACTACTTTTACTTTATCTGTATTGTTGGTATCATGATGACCTTTTACAGAACTAAGAGCACCTATAATTTTTCCTATCTCAACATTACCTGAATTATTTTGGAATGCCTTAACATTATATATTCCTGCATTTTTGGCAACGCCAATGTTTTCACCTACTACAAGACTTGCTACAGCAGTACCGTGACCAGCCGTATCAATTCCTTCATCGCTATACTGAGTAGATAGAAATTGAACATTAGAATTTGCTAATTCAATATGTGTTCCGTCGATACCTGTATCAACGAGATAAACAGTAACTCCATCGCCTTTGTATTTAGGTCTGAAGTTTACATCACCATTAAGACTACCATCGCCAAGAGCGTCTAATCTATTGTCTAACGTGCTAAAGTGAGATGTATCTAATGCTTGTGCCTCAACTTCTACTTCAGTACTGGCTAAACTTTGGTGCGAAATGTTCGATATGTTTGCTAATTGTTCTGCTGTTGCTTCAATATTATAAGTATATGTCAATGCATATATTTCATTAATTGTTGCTCCTGTACCAGTTATTGCATTTCTGGCATCCGTTGAACTTGCATATGAACTTGGATTAAGTGCTACAATATATTCTGCCATTTAAGTGCTCCAAAAATCATGATTTGTATTGTAAATTTACATAAGTATTTATCATAATATCAAATAAAATATTAAGTATATGGAAGAATAAAAACATATGAAACACTTCTCAGTAGGTAATCCGCCAACATTAACATTAGATGCAGAAGCAGGAATATTACTTTATTCTTTAAAAAAGAATTCAAAAAATTTGTATAAATTACTTCAAAAGAATATGAGTCATTTGGATAAAGTGTCTTTATGTCTTAGTGGGGGTGGCGACAGCCAGTTTATGTTATTAATGCTATTGGAGGCTAACATTCCTGTTGAAGCATATACATACAGATTAAAATGGGGAGTAGAAACTGTTAATGCATCAGATGTTGAAATTGCCAGAACCTTATGCGAAAAGTATGCAATTAAACAACATTTTATAGATATAGATTCAAAAGAATTGCTTGATAACAAGTTAGAAGAATATACAAGCAAATATAATTGTTTTAGTCCGCAAGTAGTATGTCATCTAAATTTTTTAGAACAAATTAAAGATGTAGAAAATATTGTGATGGGAGACGATGCTCCTTATTTTGTTTTTAATTCCTCATTGCAATCAGTAGATCTAAGCATGTCAATACATTCATATGGATACATTTTAGAAGCATACAGAAACTTTGAAAGAATATATAATGTTAAATTACACAAAAACCATTTTTTTGAAACACCAGAAATTTTTTATCTTGCCTGTAAACATAACATAGATGTTGTTAATGCAAATAAACAACATTTAGAAGTACATAACCGTAGTGCTACCGCAGTATCTACTTACAAATATGTTTATTATAACATGTTGCTTGAAGAACTAAAATTAGATGAACCTTTATCAAAATACACAGGCTTTGAAAGATTAAAAGATTACTTTGCATCTAAAACTGGCGATATAGATGCATTTGATAAAAAGTATAGATTTACAATTTTAGAAAAAAGTGAATTGTTTACAAATTTTAAATTACGAAATCAAACACTTTGTTATACTGGTGGTGCTACAAATAAAAAGTTATGGATTGAACTCAGACAAAAGTATAAAGGTCCTATGTCAGAACTTTTTACTAATTTTGTTACTGAAATAAAAAACGTAAAATCTAAGCAAATAAAAGATTTTAACTTGTATTAAAACTAAATTGCATAAAAACTGCCGTTTTTATTACTAATATTTTACAAATCATATAAATATCCTTTATAATATAACATAAGTTAAAATTATATTATCAACCTCCTACATTAAAATCATTTTGCTGTCCATCTAACAGTAGGAAACTTTGTTGTTTTTAGTGTAGGAATACACCAGAGAAAAAATGACAGAGTACATAAAAAAACAAGTCGAAAAAACAACTTTCCAAGATATTAGAGATAATTTAGAACTTACTGCTCTTGTGAGCATGTTTGTATTATCTATATTTGCAGTGAGTCCATCAATATGAGAGAGTTAGGAATGGCCTTATTAGGTGCCTTTGGCATCTTTGGCTTTTTTGCATTAGTAATTTATCCTGACTTAGAATATACTGGCGGTAGAAGTGTTAGTTCTTGCACTGGCGAATGTTATGCTGAATATGTTAGAATACATGGTACACCAGCAGAAATTGAAGCAAGGAAACAAGCATTAGCACAAGGCGATCCTTTTAGTAGTATTAGAAGTTTATGGGCAGGT
>MDTG01218679.1_pt1 | contig 10891 bp, 10 predicted proteins | sample 811421 | NCBI WGS metagenome assembly MDTG01 (sample SAMN05326645, study PRJNA326480) | marine metagenome | isolation source: seawater | place: Pacific Ocean: South East | collected 2011 | reverse complement strand
TATTATCTTTGGGTTTTAAAATATTTGACTTAAATTGTTTAGTTCTTCCCCAACCAGAAATCATCATTGATTATAAACACGATATTCATTACTAATTCAAGATATGTTTAAAAATATTTTAAATTTAATTAGATATAAACACTGGATAAAAAATTTAATAATCTTTGCACCTTTGGTTTTTTCTGACAACTTATTAGATAAAACTAAAGTTATAGATGTACTTACAGTTTTTATTTATTTTTGTATTTTTTCATCCTGTATATATGTATTTAATGACCTGTGTGATTATAAATTAGATAAAAATGTAATTTTTAAGAAAAATAAAAAACCTATTGCGAATGGTCAAATAAGTTTTGATTTAGCAAAAAATATTTTTATATTATTTTTCTTACTTTCCTTGGTTTTAATTTATTTCTCACGAGAAGTTAGATTACCAGCAAGTTTATTTTTGATACTTAATATTCTTTATTCAATAAAATTAAAACATATCGTAATAGTAGATTTATTTTCAGTTTGTCTGTCTTACATTATTAGAGTTTTTTCTGGAGCACTAGTTATTAATGTAGAATTTTCAAACTTAATGTTTGCAACAATCTTTAGTGCAGCACTATTTTTGATTTCTTTAAAAAGACAAAAAGAATTTAGTTTAATTAAAAAATTTCAAAGAAAAGTAATGGTAGATTATAACAATAATATTTTTATATTTCTGATAGCAACATCATTGAGTGTTACTTTAAGTTTATATGCAATTTATATAATTAGCTTTAATAAAGATTTAATTTTTACTTTTCCTCTTTTGTTATTTATTTTTTTTAGATATTTAGTAGTTTACAACAAAGAAATAAAAGAGGACTCTCCTGTAGAAATTTTTTTAAAAGATTATATTTCTATAGCAGCATCTCTTATATTATCTTTTTGGATACTTTATTCTTATATCTTTTAAGTATTACATTCTTTTAATTTATTGATCTTATCTTTTCTGATGTAAAGACCATGATTTAAATTTTTTAAAGGTTTACAAAATTGGTAATTATTTTTTTTAAGTATTAAATTAAACTCATCAATAAAAGCAAATTTTTTTTTATTTTTTAAATTTTCTAAATTATCTTTTTTTGAAATTTTAGCCTGAGAAGCATCAAATATTACCACAATAGGATTCCATTTTTTCAAACTTAGATCTGCATTCCACTTATTGTGACCTGGGGGACCCCATTTTTTTTTAGTGATTGCTATATCTTCATCCGCTTTACCTAAAAAATCCGCAATTTCAAATTCATTTAAGTAAAAAGAAGCAGTACCCAAATAAAACAATCCTATTGAACCTTCATTTTTATTAAAATTATTTTTTATATAATTTGCTAAGATTAAATGCTCTGCTGTTGGAGAAATTTTATGAGGTAAATCATAAGTTCTTTGTATTTTTTTTGTTAAATTTATTTTTATTGGTTCAAAAATAGACAGAAGTATTGCCAGACAAATAATCACATTCGAAAAATTGATATTAGTATTCAAAATTAAATCTTTCTTAAAATTATTCAATTTTACAATTACAAAAATTGTTAAAATTAGTGATGACAAATACATTCTACCAGCTTCAAAAACATCAGAAACTAAAAAACAATAAATGTAATGTAAAAAAATTGCTGAAAACGCAAAAGTATAAATATTGTTTTTTAATTTTAATTTTTTTATTTTGGAAAAAGCAAGAGCTGGTATTAACAAAGCTGCACCACCACCCAAAATACAAATATTTATATAATACTTAAATGAATAATTTAAATCTGGCATATCACCCGCTTTTAGTCTGGCTGTTGTTGGTGTGAAATTTCCAAACCATTTATATTGAATAGTTGCAAAAATTATTCCTAATAATATGAAAGATATAATAGACCAAAACTTGTTTTTTGATTTATTTAATAAGATCCATAATAATAAAGGAAAAATTAAAATTATAGAATCAGGTCTAATTAGTATTGAAATAGCTGAGCTAATTCCAATTATAGAATAATTAATTTTATTAAAGTCATTTTCTTCTGCAATCTTCCAGCCATAAAACCAAGATATTAAAATGAAAAAAGGTTGCCAATTTAATTCCCATCCAGAGAATAGATAATTTAAAGTTGTGTCATTAAAGAATAATATAACAGTCAAAACACTAGCATTAATAAAGCTTAGATTGTGAACAATTAAATAAACTGACATTAAAAAAAAGACTACGCCAATTAAAACAACTATTAATAGTGCAATATTATCTGGAAAAATTGCAAATAATGGAGATAAGATTATTGGAAATATATAAGAGGTTGAAGGTTGAGATACGTCATTTAAATTAAATCCAGTATAGCCATTTTCTAAAAAAAATTTAGAAACTCTCATAGAAATCATGACATCATCTTCTAAAATAACCTGAATATCATTAAATTTATCAAAAAAGTTTTTTGAAGAATTTTGCTCATCTAATAATAGAAATTGTGGGAGTTGAGCTATATTAAAAATAAAAATAAAAATCGTAATAGCCGTAATTAAAAAAATAATTTTCCAATTAAATTGAGATATTTTTGACATAATTATTTGAAAAAACCTTTTAATTTTCTTAAATATGGATACAGAATTTTTAACAAGTAATTATAATTCCAAATTTTTTTAGTAGCATTTGGTTTATCTAAAAAATCTGTGAGTTTTTCCAATTTTGCTAATCCGTTTTCACCATAATACATTGTGTGAAATATCTTCTCCTCGTTATTATAATAAAAATCTTTTATACTTTCATTTGTTAAGTCATAAATTATTGAATTCCAAGGATCCTTTTTTTTTCTGAAAGGAAAACTTTCTACATCATCAACAAAAATTGCACCATTTTGTTTTACATATTTAAACCAAATATTTAATAGGTTCGCTACATGCTTATTTTCGTGATAGCTGTCTATATACAATAAATCTATTCCATTCTGTTTTAATTCTTTAAAATTTTCTAAAATATAATCAGAATTTAAATCATTACTCTGACAAAATCTCCAATTCTTTGATACAACCACATCATTACAATTTCTTATATCAACTGAAAAAACCTTTCCCCCAATTTTTTCTGCAGTTAAACAAAATGCTGAAGTTGATGCACCTCTTTCTACACCTAATTCAAGAATGTTAGGATTTGTTTTTGATTTAATAAATTCACACATAATTCTTAAGTGCCCAAACTTATTAGATGAGAGAGTTTCTTCTGTGTTTTTATAATTTTTTGATACAACCATTTAAAAAGTTCGTTTTAATTTATATAATATTAAAAGGAATACATTAAAAATAATGAATATGCATATAGTTTTATAATTAAACTTTTTCATATCAATTTTAAAATCAAATAAAATGAAATATAAAATTAATAATAAAGGATCAAAGTACTTATGATAAATGGTTTCTTGAACATTGCTTAATATAATTAATAAAAAAATGAAATAATTATGTAATTTTTTATCAAATAAATGCGAAAGTATAATAAACGAAATAAATACTACTACGTAAAAAAAGATTAGATTAGAAAAAAATTTATTTGATAATTGAAAGAATATCCCACCACCACCATATTTTTCACTATAATCAAATTGAAATAAACCTATTAAAAAAAAAATTGTTAAAAACAAAATTATAACTTTATCACTAAAAATTTTTTTAATATCTATTGTCACTAGTTTTGATAAAATAAATGGTATAAGGTAAAATAAAGCTATTGCTGAAATACAAAAAAATTTGTTTGAATAATTAAACCATAACTTTAAGTCAACATCCCCACCATAAATAGCAGACTTAAATAGAAAGTTAATATCAAGATAAAATATATAATAAAGGGCTGGTATAACCAGAAATAAATTTAAAATAAATATTGTTAGGAAGTTTTTTGAAAATTTATAATAATGAAAAAATTTATAAAAAAAATAAATTGATAAAATAGAAAAATTTGGACTTAGATAAGAAGAAATTGCATAAAACAGAATACAAAAAATTGAATCTTTAAAATTTTCATTTTTTTCAAATTTAAGAAAAAACAATAAACTAATTAAAAAAAATAATGTTCCTATATTTCTACTATCAGGCCAAATTGAAATAGATCTAAATATAGGAGAGATCAAGATTACAGAAGAAAATAAGAATAATAAATTTTTTTGATGAAAAGAAAATTTTTCCTTTAAACAAAGATAAAAAATGTAAGGTAATAATAATAAAAAATGTAAATGTATTAATCTTACAATAGTGTCATTTTTAAATATTTCTATTAACTTAGAAATGATAATTACAAAAATAGGTGAATGTCTTGTTTGATGTTTATCAAAATTTAAAAACGTATCCTTAAAATCAATTATAAAATCTTTAGCAATCCCTTTTGTTTCGTTATAATCCCAGAAAGCACCAACAGTTAGATTTTCGTTGTGCCAGAAACCTAAGATGAGAGAAATATATAATAATAAATATACTAAAATTTCTTTATAATTATCTTTAATATATCTTTTCATAATAAAACTTTTATATATAGTTTAATTTATCTAATGCAAAATCATCTAATATTTATTTTTTATCTCTTATTCTTTTTATTTTCTATTGTTGGTCATGGACTAATTTTTAACAAATTGATTTTAAACAAAAAAAAAGAGACCAATTTAGGATATACAGGAATTTTAGGGATATTTTCAATAAGTATCTTATCCTTATTATCATCACTTTTTCTTGCTCATGGGTTTATTCATAATTTTTTAATACATGGATTAGGTTTATTATTTTTTTTTAAATTTTTTTTTGAAAATAAAAATATCAATAATTTAAGAAATTTAATCTTTATATTTTTTGTTTTTATAATTGGAATTTATATATTCAAAAACCATGATGATTTTCCATATTATCATCTCACTTACGCATTAAATCTTGTTGAGAATAAATTTATTATTGGATCTGGCGCATTTGGCCATGGCTTCAGAACGCCCTCAACCTTATTTTTTTTTCATTCAACCTTGTATTTGCCTGGTATAGAATATTTTCTTTTTAATAGTGCTGGTTTTTACGTCTTAATTTTTTTTAATTTCATAATTTTAGAAAAAATTTTAAATAGTTTTTTAAAAAAAAATTATGATTTATCATACTATTTTTCTTTATTAATTTTTTCTTATGTAAATATTATATTCTATAGATTAGCAGAGTATGGAGTTGATAAAATTTCACAAATTCTTTTTTTTCTTATTTTATTACAATTTCTCGAATTAAAAAAAATCAATAAAAATAATTTTAAATCACAAATAATTGATAAGATTAATTATATATTAATATTTATTGTTTTTGCTTCTTCTATCAAATCTATTTATTTAATTTATTTTCTATTAGTTCCAATTTTATATTTTAATACAATCAAAATAAAAAAAATAATTTTTATAAATAAAAAAACAATATTCATTTTATTTTTTATTGTTTTTCTAAATCAGTTCATGTCTTTTTTAAGCACAGGTTGTTTTTTATACCCCGAAAAATCTTCATGTATAGAAAAGGTCAAGTGGTCTATTCCAAAATCAGAAGTTATGACGCTCAAAACCCATTATTCTTGGTGGTCAAAATCAGGTGGGGGGCCCAATTATAGTGTAGATGTTCCAAAAGAAGAATATATCAAAAATTTTAATTGGACAAAAAATTGGATTGATAATTATTTTTTTAATAAAGTAAGTGATAATTTACTTGGTCTTGTACTTTTGAATTTAATTTTTATTTTATTTTTTTTTAGTAAAAAAAGAAAAAAAATAAAATTGACAGATTATAAACAGATTTATTTTATAATCTTAATTTTTTTCTTAGTTTGGTTTTTTAATCATCCTGCTCTAAGATATGGAGGTTATGTTTTAATAGCAGCACCTATATTATTATTATGTAGCCAATATCTTGCCTCGATTGATTTGAATAAAAAAAGTATAAAAAATAAAAGTATTTATTTAATTATCTTAACTATATTAATTTTTAACTTAAAAAATTTTAATAGAATTAATAAAGAAATTAAAGTTTACAAATATCCAATTAAAGAAAATCCTTTTTTTAGAGTTTTAAAAACTAATTACTACAATCCAATAAAATTTAATGGTTTAAAGATTTATGCTAATAAAGATCAAATGTGTTGGGCTACACCTACTCCATGCACATATAATCCTAATCTTATAATATATAAGAAATTCAGTTTTTTTATTGTAAAAAAAAAATAATAAATTAGAGAGAAATAGTGAAACTCATTTTATTTATAATATCATTTTTCGATAACTTTAATAAAAAAAAAATTGTTAATTTTTTTTTAAAAAGAAAGAGAAATTATAATGTTGTAATTGATGTTGGTGCTCATAAAGCTGAAACAATTAAATTATTTAATAAATTTTTTCAAGTTGAGTCTATCTATAGTTTTGAAGCAAGTGAGGAAAATTTTAAATATCTTCAAAAAAAAATAAAAAATTTAAATAATACTAAAGTCTATAATTTTGCCTTAGGTTCAGCTAATGAAACTAAAAAATTTTATCATTTAAGAGAAAGCTCATCCTCAACTTTAGTGAAACTAAATAAAAATTCAAAATATTATAAAAAGAAAAATAGAATTTTAAATTTATTTAGATTCTCACCAGATATAAAAGATGAATATGAGCTTAATATTAAGACGCTTGAGAATTTTTTAAATACAGAAAATATCTCATATGTTGATATTTTAAAAATAGATACTGAAGGATATGAGTTTGAAGTAATAAAAGGTACTAAAGAAAGAATTAAAGATATCAAATACATATATTTTGAACACCATTTTGACGATATGTTAGTTAAAAATTATAAGTTATCTGATATCCATAACTATTTATTAAGTAATGGTTTTAAAAAAAAATTAAAGATAAAAATGTTTTTTCGAAAAACATTTGAATATATTTATGAAAACGAAAATTTAAAAATTTAATGGAAAATTTGACATTAGTTATACCAGCAAAACGTGAGGCAGAGTCTTTGCCTGTTTTTTTAAAAGAATTGTCTGAATATAATTATAAAAAGATTATTGTTATGGATAAAGATGATGAGTCTACTATTAATTCAATAAAAGATTTTAAAGATGTTGAGATTCTTTTTCAAAAAGAAAGAGGATATGGTAGTGCCCTCATAGAAGGTATTAATGCAACTAAAACAAAATATTTTTGCATCATAAATGCAGATGGGTCAATGAACCCTTCGTACTTAAAACCTATGCTTGAATTAGTAAGTAAATATGATTTAGTTTTTACAACTAGATATGAAAAGGGTGGAGGAAGCGATGATGATGATATTATTACTTTAGTTGGTAATAAAATTTTTTCTTTAATAGGGAGAGTTTTTTTTAATTTAAAAATTTCAGATATTTTATTTACATACATAATCGGAAGTGTAGATAAATTTAAATCATTGAACATTAAATTCTTAGATTTTCGAATATGTGTAGAAATTCCAATAAAAGCAAAAAGAAATAACTTGCAATATACTTCAATATCAAGTTATGAGAGATCTAGAATTGGTGGGAAAAAAAAAGTTAATCCAATTAAAGATGGCTTTTTAATTCTTACTGCAATGATAAAATTATTTTTTTTAAAAAATAACTAATGGTTAAAAAAGCGTTAATTTTTGGTATAACAGGACAAGATGGATCTTATCTTGCTCCATATCTTTTAAAAAAAAATTATATTGTTCATGGAGTAATTAGAAGATCATCATCGTTTAATACTGGAAGAATTGACAAAATTTATCAAGACCCTCATATTAAAAAAAGAAAATTAATACTTCATTATGGAGATATTACAGATGCAATTTCTGTATCATCAATTATAAAAAAAATAAAACCTAATGAAATTTATAATTTAGCAGCACAATCACATGTTGCAGTTTCTTTTGAGGTACCAGAATATACTGCTAATGCAGATGGATTGGGTGCTCTAAGAATTTTAGAGGCAATTAAGTTTCATGGTTTAGAAAAATTTACAAAATTTTATCAAGCCGGAACATCTGAAATGTTTGGGAAAGTTCAACAAACGCCACAGAATGAAAAAACACCATTTTATCCTAGAAGTCCCTATGGAGTAGCGAAAGTATATGCTCATTGGATTACTGTAAATTACAGAGAAGCTTATAAAATATTTGCTTGCAATGGAATACTTTTTAATCATGAAAGTCCTAATAGGGGAGCAACATTCGTTACAAAGAAGATTGTTAATGGTCTTGTTAACATAAAGTATAATAAACAAAAAAAATTATATTTAGGAAATTTAGACTCAAAAAGAGATTGGGGACATGCCAAAGATTATGTTGAGGCTATGTGGAAAATGTTGCAGCAAAAACAACCTAAAGATTACGTGATTGCCACAGGTAAGCAATATAGCATAAGAGATTTTATAAAGATTGTATCAAATAAATTAAATATGAAAATTCAGTGGATCGGTAAAGGGGTTAAAGAAAAAGGAATAGATTCAAAAACAAAAAAAGTAATTATAGAAGTTGACCGTAACTATTTTAGGCCATTAGACGTAACAACTTTGTTAGGTGATGCGAAATTAGCTAGAAAAAACTTAAAATGGAAACCAAAAATAAATTTGATTCAACTTGTTGATGAAATGGTTAATGAGGAAATAAATTTAATTAATCATGTTAAACAAAAATTCTAAAATTTTTATAGCTGGCCATAATGGTATGGTGGGTTCAGCAATAAAAATAAAACTACAAGAAAAAGGATTTAAAAAACTTATATTTAAAAACAAAAACAAACTAAATTTAATTGACCAAAAACAAACATTTCAATTTTTAAAAAAAAATAAGCCGGATTACGTAATTATCGCTGCTGCAAAAGTGGGAGGAATAATTGCGAATTCAAAATATAAAGACAAGTTTATTTATGAAAATATTCAAATTCAAAACAATATAATTCATGGGTCATATCTTGCTGGGATTAAGAATTTAATCTTATTGGGTTCAAGCTGCATCTATCCAAAATTTTGCAAACAACCAATGAAAGAAAATTACTTATTAACTGGACCCTTAGAGGAAACCAATGATGCATATGCAATTGCAAAAATTGCAGGTATCAAAATGTGTGAATATTATTCTAAGATTCATAATTTAAATTATAAATGCTTAATGCCACCAAACTTGTATGGACCAAATGATAATTATGATCAAATGAACTCCCATTTTTATCCTGCCCTAATAAGAAAAATACACGAGTCGAAATTAAAAAGAGTAAATTTTCTTAAAATATGGGGAACAGGCAAAGTAAAAAGAGAACTGATGTTTGTCCAAGATTTCGCAGATGCTGTGTTATTTTTTATGAAAAAAAAAATCAAAGAGCCATATATTAATATTGGCGTTGGAAAGGACCATTCTATTACTTGGTATGCAAAAAATTTGATGAAAATAATGAATGTTAAATTGAAAATTAAGTTTGATAAAACCAAACCAGATGGTATGCCAAAAAAGTGCCTCGATATATCAATAGCAAAGAAATATGGATGGAAACCAAAAAATGATTATAAAAAAGGATTTATAATTACTTATAAAGATTTTTTAAAAAATAATTAAATTATTTTAATATTATAAATAATGAGAAATATTATTATTGTTACTGGAGGGGCCGGATTTATAGGGGCAAATTTAATTGAATATTTGTTGAAGAAGACTAATTTTGAGATAATAAGTATTGATAACTACTCAACAGGTTCAAAAAAAAATCATATCAAAAATAGAAGAATAAAATATATAAATAGTTCAACAAAAGATATTTCTAAATTATTAAATCTTAAATCAAAAAAAATAAAGACTGTTTTTCATTTTGGGGAGTTTTCTAGAATTTATCAAAGTTTTTTAAATATGAATGAATGTATAGAATCAAATTCTATTGGTACAAATGCAGTCTTTAATTATTGCTTAAAAAATAATATAAAACTTATCTACTCAGCTACTAGTGCTAGTTTAGGCAATAAAGGAGAAGATAAGAATTTATCACCATATGCATTTACTAAAGCAAAAAATTTAGAACTGTTAGAAAATTTAAAAAAGTGGTTCAATTTTAAATTTGAAGTGATTTATTTTTATAACGTATATGGCCCTAGACAAATTCGTAAAGGTAAAATGGCAACTGTAATTGGTATTTTCGAAGAAATGTTTGAAAATAACAAACCTCTTCCAGTTGTTAAGCCTGGGACACAGTCTAGAAGATTTACTCATGTACATGATACAATTATTACCTGTTATAAAGCATGGAAAACTAATAAGTGTAGACATTACAGTATATCAAATAGAAAAAGTTATACGATTAAACAAGTTGCAAAAATGTTTAAATCTAAAATTGTTTTTTTATCTTCACGAAAAGGTGAAAGGTATGCATCTGCATTAACTAAAATGAGTTTATCAAATAAAGTACATAAAAAATTTGGAAAAATTCAGTTAAAAAATTATATAAGTGATTTTATTAAAAACAGTTAAAATTGACTGTTTTTAGATAAAAAACAACATATCTAAAATTTAATTATTAATTTAAAAGATGTTTACAAACTTTCGAAATTGGATATAACTTCGTTGCCGGTAATTATTGCGGAGGTGTCATACCCGATCCCATTCCGAACTCGGAAGTCAAGCCCTCCAGCGCTGATGGTACTTTGTCTTAAGACATGGAAGAGTAAGACGTTGCCGGCATTTAAATATTATGAAAATAAAAAGCTCATTAAAATCTATTAAAAAAAGAGACCTCAATTCAAAAATGGTAAGAAGAAGAGGGAGAGTCTATATAATAAATAAAACTAACCCAAAATTTAAAGCAAGACAAAAATAGTTTTTATGGATAATGAAAACCATAAAAATACTTGGAATAATTTTACAAAATTTG
>MDTG01174082.1_pt1 | contig 10891 bp, 9 predicted proteins | sample 811421 | NCBI WGS metagenome assembly MDTG01 (sample SAMN05326645, study PRJNA326480) | marine metagenome | isolation source: seawater | place: Pacific Ocean: South East | collected 2011 | reverse complement strand
TGAAATGGAAACTAAAATGCTAGGTGTGATGCATGAGGCAGGCCTATCTCAAAAACAAGCTAATGCTTTATATAATGGTTATATGAATTATATTAGCGATGGTTTTAAAGATATGGAAACAAATACTGCTATGCAGCGCGAAGGTTGGGATAAAGAAATACGGCAAGAGTTTGGAAAAGCTTATGATGAACGTGTTGACCTAGCACAACGCGCAGCAGCAGAGTTTGGTGGCGAACCATTCCAACAATGGTTAGATGAGTCTGGTATGGGTGACCATCCTATGATGATTAAGATGTTTGCCAAGATTGGTCAATCTATGATGGAATCAGGTAGTGAGCCAACTGGTATGAGCACCCAGTTTACTATGACACCTGATGCTGCAAGGCAGGAAATTGCCAGGTTGCAGCGTGACCCTAACTTTATGAAGCAGTATACTGATAATGAAGTTGATGGCCATATACAAGCAATAGAAAAAATGAGAGACTTATTTTCTTATGCTTATCCAGATGAGGTTGCATAATGGCTAAAACCAAAATGGGACTATGGGCTAATATACATGCTAAACGAAAGCGTATAGCAGCCGGTAGTGGTGAAAAAATGCGAAAGCCGGGGTCTAAAGGGGCCCCGACTAACGCTGATTTAAAACGCTCACAAACTAAAAAGAAGGGATAATTATGCCAAAAGGAAAAGGAACATATGGGTCTAAAAAAGGTAGACCACCTAAAAAACCTAAGCCTAAGCCAAAGGGAAAGTAAATGGCAAAGCAAGTCAAAATAGGATATTTAGATGAAGAGTTTAGAAAGACCACAATAGGTCGAACAACTAGTCAGCAACAAAAGGCTAATCAATATCAAAAAGATTTAGCTAAACGTCTTGCTGTGCCATCTCAATATTTTGAAGCTGCAGCTAACCAAGCAAGTAAAGCTAAAAAATCAGAACCTGTAGTAGTAGCTAGAAAATCAGGAGCGTCTAGACCTGTTAGTGCTGGCGGAGACGTAGCTGATATGATTAGAGCTCAAGAGTTTGTTGGTTATTCAGATGCGCAATCAATGACCCTATTAAGACGTAATTTAAAAAATAAACCTACTGGCACAAAACTCGGATTGTAGTATGTACATTTCGGCGTTTTTACGGTAGAATACAAGTATTGGGTAGCGGGTAACCGTCCGAGTCATAACCTAGACTATAAAAGGTAGCAGAGGTCCGAAAGGGCAGCCAAAGCGTTTAATATAAATCTTATGTTGATAAGGAGGCAAATATGTCAACTCAAATCACTACCGCTTTTGTACAGCAGTACAGAGCAAATGTTGAGCACCTCCTGCAGCAAAAAGGTTCTCGCCTACGTCCGTATGTGAGAGTCGAAACTCAAAATGCTGAGTTCGATTTTTATGACAGGATTGGCGCGACCTCTGCACAGGAAGTGACAGGACGACATCAAGATACTCCACTAGTTAACGTACCGCATGATAGACGTAGAGTTTCATTGCGTGACTTTGACTGGGCAGAGTTGATTGATAGACCCGACAGAATTAGGTTGCTGATAGACCCGACTTCTCCATATAGCCAAAACGCATCTTTTGCACTTGGTAGAAAAATGGACGAAATCATTCTTGAAGCAATGTTTAATTCCGTGTCCACTGGTAAGACTGGTTCAAGTACGGTAACATTCCCTGCAGGACAGCAAATTGCTGTTAACTTTGTAGAGAGTGGTTCTGCTACCAACTCTGGTTTAACCATCGGTAAATTAAGAAAAGCCAAACAAATGCTTGACGCGTCTGAGACTGACCCGGCAGACCCTCGTTACATTGTTGTAACTGCAAAACAAATCACTGATTTATTGCAAACAACTGAAGTAACAAGCGCCGACTTTAACTCAGTTAAAGCACTTGTTCAAGGTGATGTTAACACTTTCATGGGCTTCGAGTTTGTTCGCACTGAACTCGTAAACACTGACGCTAGCTCACACCGAAGAGTACCATGCTTCACTAAGTCTGGAATGCTGCTTGCAGTAGGACAAGACGTTAATGTGGATATTGGTCCTAGACGTGACAAGAGAAATAGTACTCAGGTTTATTGCTCTGCTTCATTTGGTTCCGTAAGGATGAATGAAGAGAAAGTAATTGAAATCAAGTGCGCGGAATAGGAGATAAAAAATGGCTGTAACAACTCAAAAATCTACTGAGTATACAAACCAAACTGCTACTCCGCCTGAATTTGTGCAACCTACGGAAATGGCCGGTAGAGTAAGAATTATGTATTTTACTCATGACCAGTCTGGCGCAGGTGACGCAACTTCTTCAGTAGCACTTGGTAAAATACCTGGTGGTCGTGTAAGGCTTCTACTAAGCATGTCTAAAGCATATGTTAACTGGACACAAGGTTCAGCTACATTAGACCTTGGTTGGGATGCTTATAACGCAATCGACGGTACTACAACAGCAGCAGACCCTGACGGGCTTGTTGATGGACTAAACGTAGACACTGCAGGGTACTTCACATTTGATGAAGATACAACTGCAACTGGTGGTACCTATGTTATTGAGAGTAAAGACGGTGTTATCATCCGTGCTACTTCTCAAGACGTAGCTCTAGCAGCAGGAAGTGACCTTGTTGGTTACATCGCGTATGTTGTAGACTAACAGATAATTTATGAGGGGGTGTATTTCCCCCTCATAATATTATATAAAGGAATAAATATGGCAGCTAGTGACATTGAAATAATAAATAGGAGTTTAGCTTTATTAGGTATTGAATCTATTACTTCATTATCTGATAATACAAAACAAGCTTCAACTGCTAGAGTACTATTTAATGATACTAGAGCCGCTGTATTCAGAGGTCATCCTTGGAATTGTTTAACTACACGGGCAGCTTTGCCTAAAGATATTTCAGTTCCAGCTTACGAATATAGTAACAAGTTTGTATTACCAGCAGATTATCTAAGACTACTTTCAGTTGAGAATGCTACTCAGGTAACATATCAAGTTGAAGGTGGTTTTATATTGTCTAATGAAGATACATTTAATATTAAGTATACGGCTTTAGTAACGGATGTTACTAAGTATGATACATTGCTTGTTGATTCTTTGTGTGCTAGACTAGCAGCAGACTTAGCACAACCTCTTTTACAAAGTACAGGCGCCATGGAACAAATGTGGCAAATGTATGAATTAAAATTAAGAGAAGCTAAATTTGTTGATGCGCAAGAACAACAACAAGATGTGCTTGACGCTGACTACTGGTTAGATTCAAGACAAGGTATATCGAGGCCAAATATAACGACACCACCGAGGTAGACCATGGCTAAAGTAACGCCTATCCAGACAAATTTTACTGGTGGTGAAATTAGCCCAAGACTACTAGGGCGTGTGGACCTTACTAAGTATACAGCAAGTGTACAAACTTGTCAAAACTTTTTAGTGTTCCCACACGGTGGAGTTACAAAAAGGTCAGGTACACGCTTTATCGCAGAAGTTAAGGATTCTAGTAAAACGGTAAGGCTAATACCTTTTGTATTTAGTACCGTGCAAGCTTATATACTAGAATTTGGAGATTATTATGTTAGGTTCTTTAGGAACGAAGGTCAAATACAAAATAGTGCAAACACTGCGGTATATGAAATCTCTAGTCCTTATAGTCAAACGGACCTTGCTAATTTGGATTTTACGCAGTCTGCGGATATTCTTTACTTATTACACCCGGATTACCAAACGCGTAAACTCTCACGGACAGGGCATACTCAATGGTCTTTCTCTACGCTTAATGCAGTTGACGGACCGTGGGGAGAAATAAATACTACTAGTACTACATTAACTAATTCTGGTACGTCGGGTACGGTTAATGTCACAGCAAGTAGCACAACAGGAATAAACGATGGACAAGGATTTTTAGCAACAGATGTGGGGCGTCATATACGCATACTTAATGGCGGCAAGTGGGGAGCTGCAAAAATCAACGCCGTTGCCTCGACCACTCAAGTTTCTGTTACTACTTTTAATGATTTTAATTTTGGTAATACTAGTGCTACGGATAACTGGAGATTAGGCATTTGGTCTGATACTACTGGCTGGCCTAGAACTGCTACATTTTATCAAGATAGATTTTTCTTTGCTAACAACGCAAAATCTCCTAATACGGTCTGGGCATCAGAGTCTGGTAACTTTGAAACATTTAGTCCTACAAACAATGAGGCTGAAGTATTAGATGATGCTGGCTTAGATTTAACTTTAGCTACTGACCAAGTTAATGCTATACGTTGGATGTATTCAGGTAAAGCTTTACAATTAGGTACTTCTGACGGTCCATTTATTATTTCTTCAGGGTCAGATAACTTAGCACTTACTCCAAATAACGTGACCGTAAACAGAGAAACCTCCGATGGAGTTGCTCAAAAGAAACCTATTGGTGCTGGTAAGGCAACACTATATATAGATAGAACACGAACAAAAATAAGAGAATTAGCATATAGTTTAGAAGCGGACGGCTTTGCTACACCAGATATGACATTGATTGCAGAGCATATTACAACAGGTAATGTAAAAGAACTATCTTATACTAGGTCACCAGATAGTTTAGTCTGGGCTTTGTTAGATACTGGTCAATTAAGATGCTTAACCTACGAACGAGAACAAGACGTGGTAGCTTGGCATAGACATGTTATTGGTGGAACAAATGCTCTTATAAAATCTATTGCTGCAATACCATCAGCTGATGAATTACAGGAACAACTATATATGGTTGTCTCACGAACTATAAATGGTGCTACTAAACAATATGTTGAATTTTTAGAAGAATCATTTGACCAAGCAAAAGGTGATACACCTGCAGATGCATTTTTTGTAGATAGTGGTTTATCTTATACAGGTACTGGTGTTAATTCACTATCAGGATTAGGTCATTTAGAAGGTGAGACGGTTAAAGTTTTAGTTAACGGCGCTAACCATCCTGATAAAGTAGTATCAAGTGGCTCTATATCACTAGATAGAACTGCAACATCAGCAGCCGTTGGGTTACCATTTACTGCTTTTATAAGAACGTTAGACCCTGAAGTACAAACAGAGACTGGGCCTTCACAAGGTAAAACAAGACGTGTTGAAAGAATTACGGTGCGTGTAGTAGATACTTATAATTTAAAAGCTGGAATAACACAAAATGATTTACAAACAATATTTTTTAGAACCCCATCAGTACCTATGGGCTCATTAGAATTATTTACTGGTGATAAAAGGTTACTCTTAGAGATGACTCCTAACAGAGCTCTTGATATATACCTTCAACATGAAGACCCATTGCCTTGTACTATACTGGCTTTAATGTATGCATTGGTGGTATCAGAACGATGATAGTAGTACCTTTTGAAAACTGGCATTTAGAATTTTTGCAACCTGAATATCCTATATTTAGAGAAGGAATTAACTGGCAGCAACAAGCTGTAGCCTTTACTCTATATGAAGATGGTCATTATTATGCCATATTTGGTGCAGTACCTATGTGGCCAGGTGTAGCTGAAAGTTTCTTGTTTGTTAGTAAAAAGTTTAAAAACCGAAAAATCCAGTGTATAAAGTTAATTAAGCAACAAGAAAAGATACTTGTAGATATTTTTAATCCAAGAAGAATTCAAACCACAGCGCCGGTAAAAAATTGTGTTTGGCAGAAATGGTTAGAGTTTCAGGGGTATGTAAATGAAGGAGTAATGAAAAGTTTTGGCCCTGATGGTCATGACCACTATCGTTACGCAAAGGTGTATAATGGGAGCTGAAGTAGCAATTGTAATGATGGCGGTAGGAACCGCGGTTTCTGCCTATGGTCAGTATCAAGCCGGACAAGCTGCAAAAAGAGCTCATGAGTATAATGCACAAGTAGCGGAACAGAATGCACAGATAGCAAAAGACCAGGCTGCGTACGAGGCTGAAAGACAAAAGAAACGTACAAGAGTAATGATAGCCAGACAAAGAGTTGGCTACGGCGCTTCTGGTTTTGTGTCAAATACAGGGACTGCATTAGATACATTAAGACAAACAATGCAAGAAGGAGAAATGGATAGAATGGCTATACTATACGGCGGTGATGTTGAGTCAGTTAATATGAGAGCTCAAGCTGCCGCAGAACGTATGCAAGGTAAAGCTGCCGCTCAAGCAGGTAAATACGCTGCTGCTGGTACTTTACTATCTGGCGGTGGTCAGACATATGGTAGTTATAAGTATGGTAAACACATAGGGATGATTTAATGGCAATACGTATACCAAAATATAGTGACTCAGGAGGTAATGTAGCTCTTCCAACAAGAAGAATATCTGCTAATCTTAATCCTTCTGCAATGGCCGCACCAGGGCGAGCGCTAGCTCAAGCTGGCCAAGGTATAACTGATTTAGGTAAATCTATATTTAAGGTAGAAGCTGACCAGCAAGAAAAGAAAAATAGAATGTGGCTTGTTTCTAAGTCAACTGAATTAGAAACTGAAATGACACAAAAAGCTGAAGAGCTTAAACTTAATCAACAACCAGATGATTATATTTCTGACGAATCATTTATAAATGGTACTAATCCAAATACCTATACAAATCAAATGAATACTAAATTTGATAATATAGTTAGTGAGTCAATGGATAAGTCAGGTAAAAATAAAAAATATGATGCTCCAAATGAAGCTACTGCTATGAAGTGGCAAGAGCAAAAAGATAAAATAAAAGCTAACTTTGCAATTAGTGCTATTAAACACGAAGCTTCGTTACGGTCAGCTGCATACTTAGATAAACTTGATGAAGCTCTTAGCACTATGAATCAGGAAGTATTTGATAATCCTAGTTTAATAGATATGCACTTAAACAGAATAAATATTTTAACAGACGGCTTAGATGACAAAGAAACTACAAAAATAGAGGGCTACGGTAATTTAATTAAAGCTAGTGACTTAATTGGAGTTAATAAGGCGGCAGCAGCTAATCTTGTTGAAAATAGTTTTAGAGGTTTAATTGTTAATGAGCCACTACGTTCTTATATGATTTTAAACGGTAATATAAAAGGTAGAGCAGCGGGCAAGTTCGGAGGTTTAGCTGGTAAATATTTAACACCACAAAAAGTAGAGCAGCTAAAAAATTTAGCTAAACAAAATATTTTAATTGATAATCGTGATGCTATGAAAAAAATTGGTGTAGCACACGCTGATAATATAACAGCACTATTAAATGGTGGTGAGGCAAATAGTCCTGACTTAATAACAAAGAACGGCATACGCGAAGGTGTATATCAAACGTTTGGTTATGATGCACAAGAAATGGAAGTAATTTTTAAAATATTTCCTAATCTTAAAAATCAAACAGAAGATTTAATTAGCACTATGGAAAGTGATGTTAGGGTTGCTGTGTTAACTAGTAAATTTACACAAGACCATCAGACAAAAACAGATACAGAAATAATTACTGATATAAATAATTTTGCAGACGCAGCAAAAAGGTCTCCGTCAGAAGTAAAAACCTACTTTGGTAAACAAGATTTAGACGCCTATGATAAAACTCTAATGGGTGAAATATCATTAACTGAGTATGTAGACGCTGCAAATAAAATTAGTACAACTATGGCTAACACATTAAAAGCTAGAAGTACTGACTTTGCTGCTTATTCAAAAACCATAGATAAAATTCAAAGTTTACCTGAGGGGTCTGTAGAACAAAAAGCAGCTATTTTAAGTTATGGAGAAAGTTTAGGCTTATCTAATATAAATGTGTTAACAAACTCTGAAGCTGAAAAAATTGTTGCTGGAGCTAAAGGTATAAAAAATGGCGAACAAGCATCTGCTTGGTATGCAAACTGGACAGCTACTTTAGGTGATAATCCTGAAACATTACAAGTAGAGAATAGTAAAATTATTGACCAAGCATGGCGCCAGCTAACTACCATGGAGGGCGGCTTAGGTATAGAGTGGCAAGTTATGTCTTTATTTAAAGATACACCTGGTGGTATGGTCTTAGGTAGTGCTGCAATATCTGACCAAACAGATTTAGTTAATCAATTAAAAGCCATTGACCCAGGCTTTAAAATAGCAGATTTAGAAACTGCTATGTTTGGTAATTCAGACTTAAAAAATATTACAACAATATTAACAGGCGATGTTTTTGGTAGAGGCGAAGCTGCTGAACAAATTTATAAAATGATGCAAAATGCAGTAATGATTGATATGATACAAAATAAAAAAACAATGGGTCAATCTGTAACTAATGTAGGTAGAATGTTAAATAATACTGGTATTGAGTTTGTTCACAAACAAAATGAATATTCTTTTTATGTAAGACCAGGTGAAACAGATGCAACTGGCACACAAGTAAATGCTACCGTTGTGGCTTTTAATTTAGAGGCAATCAGTAGTGACAAAGCTAACATGGTTCAGTTTTTACAAGATAAAGGTATAGTAATCCCTGGTTCTTTAGATGGTATTATCGAAGCTGATGTAGAATTTAAAGAACAATTTTTTGCTAATTTTTTAATTGAGCACGGCCAGTTTGTTATGAATGACGATGGTAACGGTGTAATGTTTACTTATCCAGCTTTATTTGGCTCAAATGCAGCTGCACAAGGTAGTGGTTTTAATGTGCCACTTCTTGTAATGCAAGATGGCAAAGCTGAACCTTTTGAAATACCATTTTCAGAGTTAAATAAATTTAAACCTGATACTAAATTTATTGGTAATACAGGAAAAGCAATTATTGGAACTGATGAATATACAGCAACAGAGAGTAATCCAAAATGAGATTACGTTTTAATAAAACACAATCAAGTGCAGTTAACCAAGTAATGGGCTTTGATATGCTCAGTGCTCATGGTGATGTTGTAACTGATATGGCTCAAATAAGAGGCTCTCGTTATACTGGAGGCGGTTCACTTGACAGACATTTAGAGCTAAATAATATTCAAACCTACACTGAGGCTTCACTAGAAGACAGGCAAGCTTATGATACAGCCTTAAATCAATATGGTAAGAAAAGATTAGCTAGGCATGGTTCAGGTCGATATGGTGTTAAAAACTTACCTTTTGGTAGTAAGCATATAGAAGAAAACTATCCTGGTTTTAACGATGAAGTTAGAATGATAGAGCCAGAAGAAGCTAATGAGAAATATGGCCTTGATGGTCGCCTTAAATTTACTGAGCCAGTATCTAATTTAGAAGCATACGTACTTAATGAAAGAAAGCAACAAGAAGTAAAATTTAACTTTGCTCTTGATAAAGCGTATGGTGCTCAATTTGTAAAAGGTATGGGCATAGAAATGGGTATGGCTTTGCTTGACCCTGTGACTATACCACTAATGTTTATCCCTCCAATAGGAGGTGCCAAGGTTGTAGCAGCTTTAGGTATGACAGGTAGTCGTGTTGGTACTAGAGCAGTAACAGGTGGTATGGCTGGTTTTTATGGGTCAGTTGCTTTAGAGCCTTTGATTTATTCAGCTGCATCAAGAGAACAAGCTGACTATGGCGCCATACAATCATTCTTTAATATTGCTTTTGGAACTATTGCAGGTGGTGGTTTACACACACTTGGCGGAGCTATTGTTGATGGTGTAAGGCATATAAAGGCTAAACGAAATTTAGCTGCGTTTGATACTGCTGTTAAACAATCGGCAGAAGGTAAAACCGTAGAGGTAAGTCCTATAGCTCACGGTTCAGATGAGCCTGTATTTAAACCTGTTGAATCAGATTTAGATGAAATAAATACTGGTAAACCTGGTAATCAACCAAGCCAACCAAATCAAAAAATAAAAATAGCTGATTCAGAAGAACCAGTAAATCAAAATAAAACTAGAGAATATAAACCAAACAATAATGCTGATGAATCAATGGCGCTAATTCGTCAAAATGAAAAAGGCATGGCGTTATCTGGAGTTAAATTTAAAAATGCCTTAGAAGGTAGTCAAGAATATAAAGCAGCTGTAGCGGAAGCTGACAAGTTAAAAGTAAAACAAAAGCTTGCTTTTAGAATAAAAACAAAAGAAGGTTCATTTATTTTTATTAGAGCAAAAGAAGGAGAAAGTTTACGTTTATTTGATACAGACTCGTTATCAGACAAAAATGCTTATGGCGCTATGACAATGGACGAGTTAAATAAAATAGATGCTAAAGCAGCTAATCAAGCTGTAGGTGAACTTGTACACCAGTCATTATTAATGCATGGTGTTAATGTAGCTGAAGCAAATGTTAAGTATACTGGCTCTACTAAATTACAAGAAGATGCTGTACACCACGTTATTGATATATTTGACGCTGAGTTTAATCCTAAAATGAACCAAAATGATGTGGTTATTGCACCACCTCATGAGGCGGCATCATTATTTAAAGGTGACCCAGTTATTAGTTTATTTTCTCAAGAAATAAAAGCTGGTAAAGACGCTATTTTACAGCAATATTCTAAGTTTGACGAAGGAGCTTTTTTAAATGATACCCAAGGCCAAAAGCCATACTTTGACGAACAATTACTTAATGATAACCTGCAACAAACAGGCCAACAAGCAGGTACTCAAAAGGGTGGTTTTTATAAAGATGCAGCAACAGGTGAAAACTTTTATGTTAAATATCCTGAAAATGTTGAACTTGCAAAAAATGAATTTATTGCAGCGTCGATATACCGGGAGCTTGGTGTACCCTTCCCGCTAACTAAATTAGTAGGAGATTCTAAAGGTAATATTATAGGAGTAGCTTCTAAAATAGTACCAGGCAGTAAGATGATAACACCGGAAGAATTTATAAAATTACCTGAGGCTGCCAGAAATAAATTTGCTGAAAATGCTTTAATTGATATGTATCTTGGTAATTGGGATGTAGTTGGTAATTTTCCTAATTATAACTTACTACTGACTCCAGATGGTACGGTTGTTAGAATAGACCCAGGTGGCGCATTAATATTTA
>MDTG01139437.1_pt1 | contig 10891 bp, 10 predicted proteins | sample 811421 | NCBI WGS metagenome assembly MDTG01 (sample SAMN05326645, study PRJNA326480) | marine metagenome | isolation source: seawater | place: Pacific Ocean: South East | collected 2011 | reverse complement strand
GCGGGCACGTCTATGATTGAAGGCCGTATCTCTGCTGGTGTATTTGTAGGCGAAGGTTCTGACCTTGGCGGCGGCTGCTCTACCATGGGTACACTGTCAGGTGGCGGCAACATCATTATCTCTGTAGGTGAGAATTCCCTGATCGGCGCCAACGCCGGTATTGGTATTCCGTTAGGTGACCGTTGTACCGTTGAGTCTGGTTTATACATCACTGCCGGCACCAAGGTGCAGGTACTAGACGACCAGAAACAAGTGGTTGAAGTGGTTAAAGCACGTGACCTTGCAAGCAAGCCGGATCTTCTATTCCGTCGTGATTCAATCAGCGGCGCGGTACAATGTGTGACAAATAAAACCGCCATTGAACTGAACCACGAACTACACGCGAACAACTAATTCACTCAGAATTCGTTTATCGCTTACTTAAAAAGGGCCATGAGAGATCATGGCCCTTTTTAGGTTTTAAGGCTTAAAGACGCAATTCATCATGTGGCTTTAGGACAAATACGCCAACCCACACAAAACCAATAAAAAAATCTAAGTGCCGAGCATTATATAACCAAAAGCTCTTAGAATAAGAAATGTGACCTGCTTGGCACTTTTTTTAGGCAAAAATACGCCGACTATCCCGCCCCTGTCATTATTAGCGCACCAAAAAATAGCCATATTCTGAAGTTTCCTTCGCTTTTTACCAGCAATTTAAATGGCCAAAAATCACCCCGTGTTCCTAAAATCATACTCTGGGCCTAGAATTCATTTATCCCTATATAAATAGAATCATAAAGGAACCCACCCTATGGAACAGGACATTCTCGATAAACCTTTTCTGCCGCTAGACCGACTCAGGATCCTTAAATATTTCAGCGTTTATAGTGCCGTCATCACTGGCGTACTGATGGGGTTATTTTTTGCCGATATCGACTTAGATTTTCTTGGGGTGCTCAACCCAAAACTCTATCCAATGGTGCTGTCATTTCACGCGGTGATGACCATTGTTTTTATGGTGCTGGCATTCAGCGTTGGCCAGGCTCATTACGACCACCTCATTGCTTTTTTCCTCATCGACATCACGTTGGTAGCCGGTTTGATCTATTCCAGCGGCACAGGCACCACCCTCAGTTACTTGATGATCATTAATATTGCCGTGGGCAATGCATTAGTCAGTGGGCAAAAAGGCTTTTTATTAAGTGCCTGGGCAACCATTTGTTTGGTGTTCATCGAGTATCAGTTTCAAGTAAACGGGTTAGAATCGAACTTTGTTAACGCGGGCACCTTAGGCTTTATTTTCTTCATCAGCGCGTTAATTATTCAAGCTTTGGTCAAGCGTTTGCACTTATCGGTAGATATCAACCGAGTGCAAGCCGACAGCCTGTTAAGTATGGAGCAGCTTACCAAGTTAGTACTTAAACGACTGGATACGGGTGTGGTGGTCATCGATGATCACGATAATATTATCTTTCAAAATAGCTCAGCCCAACGATTATTGGGTTACCCAGGTCCAATCCGCTCTTTGCCTGATAAATTACAAGCGAGCCTCAATGAGTTTCGTAAATTCCCTAAATACAAACCCGGTACCTTTAAGGCCGGCCCCACCACCGCAAAAGTACAGCCGATGTTTGCCCCACTGATGCCCGGAACCGACCGAGGCACCGTGATCTTTATTGAAGACACCAATGTGGTTTACCAGCAAGCTCAGCGTTTAAAACAAGTGTCACTGGGTAAATTAGCCGCGGGCATCGTACGTGAAATCAAAGAGCCCATGAAAGGCATTTATCGCATTGCCAAGGACGTCTCAACTGAACAAGTGGCCGCAGGCAATAAAGAACGTCACTTACAAATTAAGCAGCATAGTCAGCATATAGAGCGCATTATCAATAACGTGCAAAACTTAAGTAACAGCAAGGCAACAGAGTATGAAAAAATCAGTTTAGGCGACTGGATTGTCAAGCTGGTGCGCCAACTTGAACACACCACATTAAAAAACGTAAACGTGCAGTTAAAAGTCAGCCGTACTGCCGTGAATGTCTGTGTTGACCATACTCAAATTCAACAAGCCATCACCAACGTACTGGAAAACGCCGCCTACTTTGCTAAACAAAAAAGCGCTGACTTTGCTCGAGTGGCCATTCTGGTTGGCCATAACAAGGTCAGCAAACAGGCCATCATTGAGATTCAAGACAACGGTTATGGCGTAGGACTAGATGACCTTGATCATATTTTTGAGCCGTTTTATACCTCAGAAACGAGCCAATCAGGGCTGGGGTTATACATCGCCAAACAGTTTTGTGAAATGAATATGGCAAGACTCGATTATGTGGCCTCACAAGAAGGGGCACGATTTAGAGTCACCTTTGCAACCGTAGAACAAGTCATGCGTCAGCTGGAAAAACGTGAAGACTACGCCTTACGCGATAAAGCCAAACAAGCCATCGCTGTTTGATATGCGCAGTTTAATTACGCCCCTTGTAACAGGGTATTGGTCCAGTGAACGCTACCTTGAAAAGCGGACATTGAAACAACCAGCCACTGCAAACCGGCCTCGTCACTGCGAGGTCTTTGTTGCGTTTGATGACCCTTATAGCTACCTATTATTACAACAGCTTAATCACATTCAACGGGACTTCGACTTAGACCTAGACATCCATCTGGTGCATCATCGTCAACACGATATGTTTCCTGAGGAAACCATGTGGTCTAAATGGGCTATTGAGGATGCCGCTCATCTTGCACGGCTTTATCAATTGTATTTACCGCCTTATTACCCCAAGCAAAATAATATTCGTCTGGCACAAGCTTATTGGGCAGAACAACCACCCCACAATGTCATGGACGCACTGGCACGCTTTGAACAGGTTTGGCTAGATAAAAGCATGCCACTTTCAAATTACTCCGCGCAGAGCATGCTAAGAGCTAATGAAAAACGCTTATATAAACTCGGTCATTACCTTGCGGCTACCGTATACTTTGCAGGGCAGTGGTATTGGGGGCTTGATCGTTTAGATCACCTAGAGCAGCGCCTATTAACCCTAGGCTTTAATCAGACGGACTACCCTCACCTCAAATACAAACGTACTTGGGACACCTTTTGCGGCCAAGCCGGAAATATTATTCGCGATAAAAACACACCGATTGAACTGTTTTTTTCCATGCGCAGCCCCTATAGCCACCTGGCTTTGAGTCGCTGCCATCAACTGGCGCAACATTATGGCGTACCGTTAAACGTAAAGCCGGTTTTACCCATGTTAATGCGCGACCTTAAAGTGCCTAAAAATAAAACCCGCTATATCTACTTTGATGCTCTACGTGAAGGTAAAAAGCTCAAAATCCCTTACGGTAAAGTGGCGGACCCACTGGGCAAGGGGGTTGAAAACACTTATGCCATTTGGCATTGGGCTGAGCAACAAGGTAAGGGCAACGCCTTTTTGCTGGTCATTTCACACTTAGTGAATGCAAAAGGCGTGAGCGCGAACTTTCACCTAGGCCTTAAGCAAGCCTGCCAGCAAGTGGGGCTCAATTGGCGACAAGCCAAGGCCGCACTGAATTCTAATCGATGGCGTACCTTAGTGGATGACAATTTAAATGAATTATATGCAAGAGGGTTATGGGGCGTTCCGAGCATAAGTTATAAAGACACTCATGTATGGGGGCAAGATCGCATCTGGTGCATCGAAGCCGCCATGTTAGCGCCCTATCAAAAAACCAGTGGGCTAGAGCAAGCTGACTTATGCAACCCTTGATAGCAAAAAATAATTCAACGGGTTATATCTCATGACTAAATCTAAAAAACCTTGTAATTCAAACACTTGAAAAAATTGGGATAAATAAAACATGGCGCTTGTGATAACGGATGCATAAGGCAGCGCAACCCATCACATTTTCATCGACTAAAATAAGGCATAGTCACGCTTTCGCTTTGCCCTAGGCTCACATTTAAAAGGATTTGTGCATGTTTATATCCAACCTGATTCCCGGCGAGCCCGTCTTAAGTTGGTTGCTGGTGATCATCGCTGCCAACCTCATTTTGTATTTTATTCGTCACAGCGCTCATCAATTATTCGACAGCCTCACCTTACTGGTGGTACAAAACCTAAAAATGCTTAGCCATGCATTGGTGACCACTGCACGCCACATGAACCAACGTAACCGTGAAGTGCTTCTTGAACATGGCAAACAACAAGCCGAACGTGAGCTGGAGCGTCAGTTTATTCGCCTAGGCACATTGGTCGAAAAAGACCTAGGTCGTTACCCCACTATTCAGCGCAATATTGAACAAAACATTTCACACATGGAAGACAAGCTCTCCCAAACATCTGAAGTGCCCGCGCCATTACCTGAATGGACAGAAGCGGTGGAATCCATTACTCGTTTAAAAGACACCACCAAAAATGACGCCGTGGTGGGAAAACTGCTGCAAGCCATTTACGAAGCATTCCATAAACAGCAAGGGGATGTATTAGGAACCTATCGAAAAGACATCGAAAAACGTCACAACATATTAAAAGCCGCCATGGGACACTGGCGCCACCTGTTACATAAAATTGAACATCTGCACGATCAATGGCAAAACCTAAACGAACAAAGCAAAAAAGTCGACTTACAAGTAGACCGCTTTGAAAACATGGTGCAAGGCACCGATAAAGCCGAACGCTTATTAAAAGCCAGCAATACTACGCAGTTTGTTATTTCTGTCATTGTCATGACCATCGCAGGCTTTGGTGCTTTTGTAAATTACAACTTAATCGCCCTTCCCATGTCAGAACTCATGCCCGCCACCAGTCAAGTGGCCGGTTATGATGTTGCCGATATCGGCGCTGGCGTCATCATCATGTTAGAGCTCACCGTGGGTCTCTTTTTTATTGAAGCCATTGGCATTACCCGTTTATTTCCGGTGATTCATTTCATGGAAGATAAAAAACGCATTATTTTCGCCTGGATCTGCATCATCTTTTTATTAGCACTTTGCAGTGTTGAAGCGGGTCTTGCTTACATGCGTGAAGCCATGGTGGCAGACAAAGCCCTCTTAACCAGTTTTTTAGTGGGCGGTGAAGAAGCCGCTAGCGCATCCGCCAGTGCGCAACACAGTAATATCCCCATGATTGGGCAAACGGTATTGGGCTTTGTATTGCCGCTTATTTTAATGTTTGTGGCCATTCCGTTTGAATCCTTTATTCATACTGGCCGTCATGTATTGGGCAACATGGTGGTTCATCTTTGTATTTTTGCCAGTACCCTTGCCCGTAGCTTATCTATTTTTATGAAGCAGTTTAATAACAGCTTAAAGCACATTTACGATATTTTATGTTTCGCCCCACTTTGGGTAGAGCACATGATAGAAAGCAAACCGGCTTCAACAAAAACAGTGCAAGCGCAAATTGACAACCAAGCCGCGCTTGCGTCTGATGAACAAACCAAGCAACTCACCAGCGACACATCCAAAACGCAAAAAGGAGCCTAGCATGATCCAATTTATTAAAATCATTAGCATGCTGGGTATCATCTTCATGCTTGGTGCGTGTACCCAACAAAAGCCCACCACGGGCTTATATTTATTATTGGATACCTCCGGCACCTATACAAAAGAGTTAAAAAAAGCGCAGCAAATTATTCACTATTACTTGGCCCAACTGGAGCCCGGCGACAGCTTTGCCGTGGCCCGTATTGATAGCGGCAGTTTTTCTGAAACCGACATCATTGCAAAAGTCACCTTTGATCATCGCCCTAGTCGCGCTAACGAGCAAAAGCGCGTATTCAGCGCCACTATTTCTAAGTTCATTGAGACAGTACAAAGCAGTGCCTATACCGACATCAGTGGTGGGCTGTTATTAGCAAAAGAATACTTAAACGAAATCAACCCAGATAAAAAATACATACTCGTATTTTCAGACATGCAAGAAGAGTTGCCTAAAGGCTACAAACGGGATTTTGAATTAAACCTGCCCGGTGTTGAAGTGCTCGCCCTGAACGTCACAAAATTACGCAGCGACAACCAAGACCCAACCCAATACATGCATCGCCTAAAAAACTGGCAACAGCGTATTGAGCAAAGCGGTGGAATATGGCGCATGATTAACGACTTGGAGCGTGAAGAATCGTTAGCCCTTTAAGACGCTTTAAGCATCAAACATAAAAAAGGCCAGCATGTTAGCTGGCCTTTTTTTCGCATTCACACAATCTTGTTTTATATGAGCATATTATTGGTTCGTTTTCTTTTTCATATACACCGCATGACTACCCGCCAGCACCATACGCAGCTCAATGTTTAGTTTACGCACCAGGTTTTTACGCTCTTCATCGCTCATATCCAATGACATGACGCCCTGACTGAAAACCAGCATCACCATCATTTCGGCCACTTCGGGAATATTCGCTAAGGGTTGGCGGTCCATTTGATTTTTAGAACTTAAATCATCCGTTAGTTCTTCGGCAAAACGACGAGTTTCACGGGCAATGGACTCACGAAATTTTTTAGGGCCAGACACCATATCCGAATTTAATAACCGAATAAGGTTGGGGTAGTTTTCAACAAACTCCATGAAGGTTTCAATGGAGGTGCTGACCACCGAGCCTTTCACTTTTACGCGATGACGGGCTTGGCGCATGATTTGGCGCAGAATCAAACTCACTTGATCCACCAGAGCTAAGCCTAGATCTTCCATGTCCACAAAATGACGATAAAACGTAGCCGGTGCAATGCCTGCACAACGGGTCACTTCGCGTAAGCTTAGCGCAGGAAACCCCTTATCTTTACTTAATTCTAATGCGGCATCAATAATGGATTGGCGAGTTCTTAATTTTTGTTCAGCACGGGTGCTCATGGGCTTAACCTTCTAGTAATGCGCTATTGTAACCAGATCGCAATAAAGCGCAAAAGCTTGTTGATGCGTTCATTCACCAGTAGTTGCGGGTTCCTACATATTTTAAATAAAACCAGAAACCGTACGAGGCCGCACCTGCGGCCGAATCACATCACCCTACTCGCCTATACCAAAACCTTTTTCTGACTCACCCGCAGGTGCGGGTTCCTGCACACTTCCCTAGCTGGGCCAATGCTTTGAAAAATCCTTCTATAGAGCCCAAAACCCGCCTATGGTAAGATGCGGCCCTTTATTTAGCGGCTTATTTTCATGTCCAACCCCCTGTCTAATATTCGCATCGTTATGGTGAACACCTTTCACCCAGGGAACATCGGTGCCGCTGCGCGCGCCATCAAAACCATGGGGTTAAGCGACCTAGTATTGGTCTCACCACTGGAATACCCATCGGACCACGCCACCTCCATGGCCGCTGGCGCCACTGACGTGCTTGAGAGCGCCACCGTGGTGGAAACCCTAGAACAGGCCATCAGTGACTGTCAGCTCGTCATCGCCACCAGCGCCCGCTCTCGCAGCCACCCTTGGCCCATCAAAGAAGCTCGCGAAATGGCACCACAAATCTTAGATGAAGCCAGTAAAGGCAAGGTCGCTATACTGTTTGGACCAGAGCGCATGGGGCTGCATAATGAGCACCTGCGCCAAGCTCATTTTCATATGGATATACCCGGCAACCCAGACTACCCCGTACTGAACGTTGCATCGGCGGTACAACTGGTATGCTATGAATGCTTCATGAGCAGCCGTGAAACATACACCAAGCACGATAAAGAATACCCACAAGTAAACGAATTAAACGGTTTTTATGAACACCTAGAAACCACACTGGATGACGCGGGCTTTTTAAACCAAGCCCACAAGGGCCAAGCCATGTTGCGCTTAAAGCGCTTATTTAACCGCGCCCGCCCAGAGAAAATCGAACTGAACATGTTACGCGGCATACTGGCCAGCGTGGACAAACTCATTCACAAATTAGATTCCAAATAAGAGACCAAGTATGAGCGACACACGCACACTGGCCCTAAGCAAAGCCCTAATCGAACAGCCATCGGTCACCCCTGAAGACGCTGAATGTCAGCAAATGATGGAAGACATTTTGGCCCCACTGGGCTTTAACTGCGAAACCATGCAGTTTGCTGAAGTGAAAAACCTATGGGCCCGTAAAGGCACCGAACAACCCCTTGTGTGTTTTGCTGGCCACACGGACGTCGTACCCACAGGCCCACACGCCGGTTGGACCTACCCGCCTTTTGAAGCCACCATTGTGGATGGCATGTTATATGGCCGTGGTGCCGCCGATATGAAAGGCTCCATCGCGGCGTTTTTAGCCGCCACCGAAAGCTTTGTTAAAAAACACCCAGATCACAAAGGCTCCATTGCGTATTTGATTACCGCCGATGAAGAAGGCCCTGCGGACAATGGCACAGTTAAAGTTATTGAAGCGCTAGAAGCCCGCAACGAAAAAATCGACATGTGCATTGTGGGCGAGCCATCCAGTACCAAAGAATGTGGCGATGTGATTAAAAACGGTCGTCGTGGCTCACTTGGCGCATGGATGACAGTAAAAGGCGTGCAAGGTCATGTGGCCTACCCACACCTAGCGAAAAATCCGATTCACCTTGTGGCCCCTGCCCTTGCTGAAATGTCCGCTGAAAAATGGGACGAAGGCAACGAGTTCTTCCCCGCCACCAGTTTTCAAATCAGTAACATGAACAGCGGCACCGGTGCCACCAATGTGATTCCAGGCACGGTTGAATTGATTTTTAACTTCCGTTTTTCAACCGAATTAACCCAAGACGATCTAAAACGTCGCACCCATGAAATCATGGACAAGTACGGCTTTGATTACGAGATTGAATGGAAACTCAGCGGCCACCCGTTCTTGACGGATCGTGGTTCATTGGTTGACGCTGCGGTGGATGCCATCAAAGAAGTGACGGACATCGACACCGAACTTTCCACCTCAGGTGGCACCAGTGACGGCCGTTTTATTGCCCCCACTGGCGCACAAGTGGTGGAACTTGGGCCGATCAACGCCACCATTCACCAAGTAAACGAGCACATCAGTGTGGCCGACTTAGATACCCTAAGCGCCATTTATGAACGCATCCTTGAAAAACTGCTTTTGGATTAACAATTGAGCCTTATGTTAACGTGCCCAGTTTGCCAAAGCCCCCTTGCGCGCCAAGATCGTCAATTACGCTGTGATAATAATCACAGCTACGATCAAGCCAAGCAGGGCTATTTTAATTTATTACTCAACACCGCCAAAAGCTCTAAACAGCCCGGTGATAACGCGGCCATGGTGCAAGCACGCAGCGCCTTTTTGAATGGCGGTCATTACCAAAGTATTTCTGACACCATTAATCAGCTGGCCATTGATCACTTGTTGCAAAATGCACAATCAACCAGCCAGATTTTAGATCTAGGTTGTGGTGAAGGCTATTACACGGAGCGTTTACACACCGCATTAAGTGATCATCAGATTACGCATGATTTTTATGGTTTAGATATCTCAAAAGACGCGGTTAAAAGTGCCTGTAAACGCAGCAAAGACATTAACTGGTTAGTGGCCAATGCCAACCATGCGCCGTTTGAAAAAAACAGCATGCACCTAATTATGAATGTGTTTAACCGCATCATGCCCAAGGCCCTTGCCCAGTTATGCCATGAAGAGGGTCGTGTGTTTATTGCCAGTGCCGGTGCTTATCATTTGCAGCAATTAAAAGAAGCCATCTACACCACGCCTAAATTTGTGGAGTTTGATGCCATTGCAGTAATGAACGATGATTTTAAACACGAGCACCGTCAAACCCTAGACTTCACCATGAGCCTGCCAGAAGACAGCACCAAACATCTGTTGGCCATGACGCCCCACACATGGCGCTCAAGCCCCGAGATTCAACAAGGCTTAATGGCGCAAGAACGTCTAGACTTACGGGTACAAATCAATTTAGATAGCTTTAGTTTGAAGCCCATCAGCGAGCGTATCTATGGTGTGCAGGACGAAGCGCAAAATGATAACAACGAGCAACCCGATATCTAAAACCCAGCGATAAACACAAGGAGTGTGCATGTTCATAGTGAGATGGCTAGGCAACCTTGCTCAAAATTACCAACGCTGCTTTGCCATCTTTGGTACGGGCTTGACCATCTTTATGATCGGTATTGGTTTGTTTTATCTGAGCGCCAAACACTATGATGCACAACCCTTATTAGCCGAGCTATTAACACTGATTGCCATCTTGTTATTTGCCATCGGCATTGGCACCGCGCTAGTGGGTTATTTAAGTTTGACTTACTATCGCTGGTACATATTTTTTAAAAAACGCAAAACAAGCCCACGTGACCAAAATGATCAACAATAAAAGATCATCACAATAAAACTTGTCCCGTAAAAGGTTTACCCATGCGCTACCCAGACATTGAAATTTACGTCAAAGACGTCACCTTCAAACAAATAGAAGACTGGCTAAAACTGCACTTTAAAGACGTAGAGCGTAAACACATCGAAACCAAAAAAAGCGAAGCGCGCAGCCACTGGTTAGTGGATGGCAGCGAAGTCATTGGCTTTGGTAATGCCATTGGCAAATATTCCAGTATTTGGTTTAAACAAAATAACAGCCCATGGGACACGGATCTGGATTGTGCTCACGTGGCCTGTAAAGAATTAACCACTCAAGTGCGTTGTTCAAACAGCAGTTGGGAAGAAGGCCAAGGCCCAGAAAGCCAGTGGTGGCGTGTGGTGGATGGCGAAGAAGACATGCTCATTGAATGGCCCGAAGGTTAAGCACCCTGTTATTCACCCGCCGGTGCGGGTTCCTACAATTTAAGTTCAACCCATAAACTGTATGAGGGTGCACCGCGCCCGATATAAGCCCACTCTGATTCACCCGCAGGTGCGGGTTCCTACAATTTAGGTTCAACCCATTAACTGTACGAGGGTGCACCCGCGCCCGATATAAACTCGCTCTGATTCACCCGCAGGTGCGGGTTCCTACAATTTAGGTTCAACCCTAAACTGT
>MDTG01088136.1_pt1 | contig 10891 bp, 12 predicted proteins | sample 811421 | NCBI WGS metagenome assembly MDTG01 (sample SAMN05326645, study PRJNA326480) | marine metagenome | isolation source: seawater | place: Pacific Ocean: South East | collected 2011 | reverse complement strand
CAGGTATTCGGTATATCATGAAGTTTCAAGTCGGCAAAAATTGTTTTATTTTTTACTTTTGAAACAAAAGTTCTTCCATTTTTTGAATTTAAAAACTCGAGACCAAATTTGTATCCAACTTTTAAATTCGAACTTTGAGTTTCGGTAATTATTTTTTTAATTTTTTTAATACTTGTTGTATCACAGGCAACAAATAATTTATTTTTTTTCATTAATTTTGATTAACCAACTTTTTGAGGACTTGAATAAAATAGTGTATTTTTTATTTACAAAAATTTTCTCATTAGTTTTAGGATTTCTTGAATATTTTGATCTTTGTAACTTTGGTTCTAACGAGAAAATATTTCTTAATTCAACTCTTTCTTTTCTTTTTAAAGAATTTTTCAATTCATCAAGAAAAATATCTATAACTCTCTTTATATCTCTTTTTAAAAAATTAGGGTAATTATCTGAAAGTTTTTTTACAATTTCTGATTTTACAACAGACAATTAATCACTCATCTTCCTTTTTTTTCTTACCATCAAGCTTTTCTGATAATGAGGAAAAAGGTAAATTTTTGCCGCTTAGCGGACTAGAAAATTTTGAAACTGCTTCTTTGTTTTGTAATTCTTCTAACAATTTAATACTCAAATTTACTTTTCTTTTTTCTTTATTAAGTTCTAAAATTGCTGCATCAATTCTTTCACCCCCAACAAATCTCGATGGTCTTGCATCGGATGAGTTCACTGCAATATTTGATTTTTTTATTAAAAATTCTAGTTCACAATTTTCTGGTCTTACATTTAATCCTTTGTTATCGCTTGAAATGACTTGCACAGTTATTATATCGTTCACATTCTTATCTTTAAACCAATCAAATGGATCTTTGCCAATTTGTTTTAATCCTACCCTCACTTTTTGCTCATCTTTTTTGATCTCTAAAACCTTGACCTTAATTTTATCACCTTTTTTATACTTTTTTAATTCATCTTCTGGTTTATTAGTGTAACTCAAATCATTAGCATGTAAAAATCCATCAATATCAAAGTCTTCCAATTTAACATATAAAGCATATTCATTTGTACTAGATATTATCCCTTCGACCTCGCTATCAACTGGATACTTTAAACTTAGGGTTTCATACGGATTATCAAGAGTTAACTTATGAGATATTGCAATTCTTCTCTTTTCCTTATCTATTTCGGTAATAACACACTCGATCATATCACCCAGCTTAAAAAGTTTTTTGGGAACAATGTTTCTTTTTGTCCAACTCATTTCACTACTGTGTAAAAGAGTGCTTAATCCAGGCTCTAAAGAACAAAAACAACCATAATCGGTTATTTTGTCAACTTTGACTTTATATTTTTTGCCAATCTCGTAATTTGTTATATGTTCAAATGGATCCGGCGACAGTTGTTTAATAGAACAGCCGATTTGTAATTTTTCTTTATCTATTGATATTACCTTCAAATCATGTTTTTCGCCAATATTGAATATTTCATCTGGATGATTTACTCTTGAGTATGAAATCTCTTGCAAGTGAACAAGCACATCGATCTCATTATTTACTTCAAAAAAGCATCCAAAAGAAGAATAACCTTTAACGACAGCATCTTTTATTATATCGCCAACCTTAAACTTTTCAATTATCTTTGCTTTGTCTTCCCTTTTATTTGAAGATACAATTTGTCTTCGGGATACACATGCATTGCCTCTAATTTTATCTAATTTTATAATTGCAAATTTCTGTTCTACTCCAATTAAATGGTCGATATTCTTTAAAGGTTTGTCACTAATCTGTGATCCAGGGCAAAACATCAGTGATCCCGTATCAACATGTTCTACAATGACACCACCTTTACATTTAGAAGTTATCTTGCCAATTATAGATTTGTTTTCTTCATAAGCTTTTTCGAGTTTAAACCAACCTTTAATTTTCTGTGCTTTAATTGCAGAAACTATTACTTCTCCATTCTTATCCTCAATCTTCTCTAAAAGAACAGGTATATTTTCTCCCTCAATTATTTTGTCTTTAAGACCTATCATTCTCAATTCATTAACATCTAATATAGGCTCACTTTTTAACCCTGGAATAAAAATAAAAACAAATTTTTCTGTAATTTTTGTAATTTTACCCTCAATTATTTTTCCTTCTTCAATTTTATTTTTCGATAATTGAGAATTTAATAGTTTTTCAAATTCTTGGTTTATTGGTGTGTTTAGGTCCTTATATATTTCCATTTAATTTTAGTTTATTATCCATTATAGATTTAATTTTTTTAAAGCAGGCTTTCTTACTTAATTTAGATGTATTAATCAAGATTGAATCTTTGGTTTTTTTTAATGGACTAATTTTTCTATTTTTATCAAGATTATCCCTATTTCTTAGGCTTTTTAGTACATCGCTATAAGATATTTTTTTGTTTAATTTTTTAAATTCCAGGTACCTCCTTTTTGATCTAATTTTAATGCTAGCAGTTATAAAAAATTTAAACATAGCATCTTTCATAAGAACTGATGTTATATCTCTTCCATCTAGTACTGAACCATTATATTTTGTTGGAGGATTATAAGCAATTTTAAGTTGAAATTTTTTTACAATATTTCTTATATTTTTATCCTTCGCGATAATTGAAGCTTCAGTCGCGACATGATCTGAAAGTAGGGAATCATTATTTAAGTCTTTGATCTTAATATTTTCCATTTTTTTTTTCAGCATAGAATAAGAGAATCTCTTTATATTTTTTAATTTTAGTGCTCCTACAAATCTATATATTTTTCCTGTATCTAAATATATCAGATTATACTCTTTGCTAATAAGTTTTGCTTGAGTCCCAGCCCCCGCAGCAGCCGGTGAGTCTATCGCAACAGTAATTAATTTTTTTTTTTTCAAATCAATTTTGCTCCTATTTTTTTTAAGATTTTAAAAAAGTTAGGAAAAGATGTATTCACCGAATCCTTGTTATATATTTTCCATTTACCACCAAAAGTTAAAGCAGCAACACACGACATCATAAAAACTCTATGATCTTTCATAAAATCCTTAATGACATATTGGTTTTCTAGTTTTAAGTTTGGATTTCCATATATTTTAATATTGTCACCTATTCTTTTAGTTTTAACACCTATACTATTTAAAAATTTTAATCCTATATCGAGCCTAGGACTTTCCTTTTTATTTAACTCACTCAATTTTTTAAAACTTGATATACCTTTTGCTCTTGCAGCAACTAAGAAAATAACTAGATATTCGTCTATAGCTGAACTATTCCAATTTGCTGGACAACTTATTGATTTTATATTCTTTACACTTTTTACGTATAAATCTGCAACCGTTTCTCCTTTATATTTCTTTTTATTTTTAAGAATTATATTGCAATTCATCTTGTTTAATATTTTGATTATTCCAAATCTACTTAAATTTACATTTACATTTTTTATAATTATCTCTGAATTAGTTGCAAGAATTGTGAGCACTAAAAAAAAAGATGCAGAACTTATATCACCGGGAACATTGTAACTAAAAGAATCAAAATTATTTTGACCATTCAAACAAATTAGGTCATAGTTTTTATTTGTAGTTATAGTTATCGGTAACTTTAAATTTTTTAAAAGAATTTCAGTATGATTTCTGGATTTCTTAGCTTTAATATTTGTTTTGCCAGGAGTTTTTAGTGCAGCAAAAATTACTGAGCTTTTACATTGTGCGCTTCCAATATTTTCAACATAATTAATAGGTCTTAAAAATTCAGAACCTGAAATTATAACTGGCAATTTACCATCTCTTGAAGATATATTTGCACCAAAAGTTTTAAGTGGCTCTGTTACCCTTGAAAAATCTCTTCTTGATAAACTTTTGTCACCAATTATTTTAACTTTATGTTTATAATCAACTAGCAAACCTATGATTAGTCTTGCTAAAGTACCTGAATTTCCAGCATTTATAATTATATTCTTATTTGATTTAAATCCATTTAAACCCAATCCGTTTATAAAGTAATTATTTTTGACTTTTTTAAAATTTATTCCGAGTTTTTTAATTGCTTTTAAAGCGTTAATTACATCTTCTGATTCTAAAAGATTAGTTATTTTAGATCTACCTATAGCCTGAGATGCTAATAAAACACACCTAATTGAAATACTTTTGTCACCACTAACGGAAATTTTTTTTTTAAAGGGTTTAATTTTTTTTTTTATTAATATCAAATTTGTCATTGATGAATTAGTTTATATTAAACTCATCACCAAAATATTGTGTTTTAGCATTTTTGTCTGTAATTACCTCATTTGGGCTTCCAGAGGCAATTATTTTACCATTTGATAGAATTATAGCTCTATCAACACAATTTAAAAGATCTCTTGCTTGATGATCACATATTACAACTGATATTTCTTCAGTTGACTGAAGGTTTAAAATTATTTCTTGAAGCATTTTAATCGTCAAAATATCCAGCGCTGCAAATGGTTCATCCAATAGTAGAATTCGAGGATCATTTATCAAAGCCATTGCAATAACTAACTTTTTTTTTTGTCCACCGGATAAATGTTTTGCTTTAATATTTAAAAGAGGTTGAAATTCAAATTGAGTTATTAATTTTTCAACTTTGAAATCTCTTAAACTTTTTTCTTTTATATGTATTTCAGATACTAAAGTTAAGTTTTCGTGTAAGGATAAGTCTTGTATTAATCCACCATATTGTGGCACTAACCCAAGTTTAAATTTAGTGAATCTTTCATCAATTGGGAGATTTGTGCAATTTATTCCATCTATCATTACTTCCCCATGATTAGTTTCTTTCAGACCAGTTATCAAATTGAATATTGTTGATTTACCAACGCCATTTGGCCCTAGCATTCCTAAAATTTCTTGTTTATTTATCTTTAAATTTAAATTGTCTAATATTTGTCTTTTATTGTAAAAAACTGAGACATTTTTAAGTTCAACAATTGCATCATTTCCTTTATAGCTTTTAATTCTAAATTTTTTGATTAACGCCATTATTTATTTTCAATTTTTATTTTTGTGTCTGAGTTTATAATTATGTCTTTTGTTATAATATCAATTGTAATCTTTTGAGCTTTCATTAAAGAGTTTTCATTTTCAACAATAACATTGTTATATGCAACAGCAATATTTTCAGACATACTTAACATAAAATTTTCACATGTAATTTTTTTATTATCATATGTGATTACTACATTATCATAAAATTCTGAGTATTGGCTGTCATAATTATAGCTAGCGAAATTTGATGTTATAATAATTTCAGATCTAATTTCAGATGATATCCATCCCTTCACATTTACTAAATCTAATATGTCCTTATTCTCTTTATTTGTTTTGCCATACTCTGAAAGTATTTTATATACATTTCCTTTATTATCGCTTGTTGTATATTCGATTTCCTTTGTTAAATTTTCTATTTTATTCTCTTTATCAGTATTAGAATAAAAAAGGTCTTTTTTGCCGTCATTTTTAATATTTGATAAATTTTGATTAATTATTTTTTCTTTTTTTAATTCTACTCTTTCTAATTCTTTATCTTCTTGATTTTTATCCACCTTATTTAAATTATTTTCTAAATCTAAAAGTCTTTCTTCTTCATTAAGCTTTTGTTTATTTAGTTCATTATCCAATTTTTCTATACTAGAATTTGAAACCACAGATCCTGAAAAATAAATAAAATACACGCCACCAATAATTAAAATGATCAGAGATAATAATATTAATTGTAGCAATGATTTTATTGACATTAATTAATATTAGATTTTAGAATATCATGCATGTGAATTATGCCAATAGTTTTTTTTAATTTTTGTTTATTATGAACGCAAAGTGAAGTTATTTTATTAGAGTTCATAATTGATAAAGCATGAGCAGCTAATTTATCTTTTTCGATGCTAAGAGGTTTTTTTTTCATCACCTTTGTCAATTCAAGATTTTGTAACTTTTGATATTTTTGAGCCATCCTTTTTAGATCGCCATCAGTAATTATACCAATTGTATTACCCAATTTATTTCTAATAATCAGCACACCAAGTTTTTTTTGATTTATAGTATTAATTGCTTTTTTCATTCTAGTTTTTTCTGATACTACAGGTAATTTATTTCCTGTTATCATTAAATCGCTTACAGTTTTTAATTTTATCGACAAGCTACCAGAGGGATGGAATTTTTTAAAATCAAGCTTTGAAAAATTTTTGTATTCCATACATGCAATTGCTATTGCATCACCCAAAGCTAGTTGAGATGTCGTCGATGAGGTTGGAACTATATTTTCTGGACCAGCTTCTTTAATAATGGGCATTAAAAAAACCTCACTAGAGTTTTTATATAGCAACGAATCTTTTTTTGACGTAATTCCGATTAACTTAATATTTTTATTTCTTGCTGAATACTGAATAATATTTTTTAGTTCTTCACTTTGACCACTATTACTTATAAGTATAACTACGTCATTAGACGTAATTTGACCCATATCACCATGACTAGCATTTGAAGGATCTAAAAAAAAAGATGGTACTCCTATAGATGATAAAGTTGCTGCCCATTTTCTTGCAATGATACCACTTTTGCCGACACCAGAAATAACTACTTTACCATTTTTACAGCTTAATATTAATTTAACGACTTTATTGAATTTTTTTCCAATATTTGATTTTAGTTTTTTTAGTGCGTTAATTTCATATTGAATTACTTCTATACCTGTTCTGTTAATTTTATTTTTTTGCATATTAATTAATGAGACCAAACATCTTCGCTGAATGATGCTAAATCCAATAAGACCCTAGTTCTTAAAAATTTAACTGTTTCAATGTATAAATAATGTCTATTTTCTCTCAATAATATTTTTTCTAAAGACGCAAATATGCTGTGTAGATAAATGACATCCTTTGCACAATATTGCAATTGTTTTTCTGACAGCTCTCCACCAAAATCGGATGATTGTAGACCTTTGCTTATTTCCACACCTGTAAATTCTTTGATTAAATCTTTTAAACCATGTTTGTCACTATAACTTCTAGCAATTTTGCTCATTAACTTGGTACATTCAATATTTTCAACATCTATTTTTAAATATTTTTTTATGAAAAGTGTATCAGCTCTTGCATAATGGAAAATTTTTTTAATCTTTTTATTAGTCAATACTTTTTTTAAATTTGGTGCGTTATATGTTTGTCTATTAAGTTTAATTATATGGGCGTCATTTTTTCCAGTCGAAATTTGAACTAAGCATAATTTATCTCGCTCTACGTTGAGGCCCATAAATTCACAATCTACTGCTATATTATCACCCAGATCTAAATTAGCTGGCAAATCATCATTATGTAATTTAATATCTAATTTCATTTGATAGAATATATATATGAAACAAAAAGAAATTCTACTTTTCGGTGCTTCTGGACAGATAGGACGAAATCTTGTCAGAAAATTAACAATGAATAACTTTAAAGTTACTGCGATTACTAGAAATATTCATACTAAAGGTTATATTCTTAAGACCCAGGCAAATCCTGGTTATTTAAATTTAGTTGAGATAAAGAATTTTAATTCTGAAAAGATTGCTGATTTAATTGACAAATGTTCGATATGTATAAATTTAGTCGGGATATTATTTGAAAGTAAGAAAAATCATTTTAATTTAATACATGATGATTTTCCAAATATGTTATCAAGAATTTCAAAAAAAAAAAGTATAGAGAAATTGATTCATATTTCAGCACTTGGTATCGAAAATGCTTTAGATAGCAATTATGCTAAAAGTAAATTAGAGGGAGAGAAAAGAATAAGAGAAAATTTTGATCGATCTGTAATTTTAAAACCTTCTCTTGTTTATTCAGTAGATGATAATTTTACTACAAATTTTATGAAACTATTAAGTCTTTTACCATTTATGCCACTTTATTATTCAGGGAAAACTAAATTTATGCCAATACATGTTCAGGATTTAGTTGATATTATAATTCACGTGATTAAAGATAAAAAAACTGGTTATACAATTGAGTGTGTTGGCCCTCAAATATTAACCTTTGAAGAAATAATAAAAAAATTATTAATTTCTATTAATAAAAAAAGATTATTAATTTCTCTTCCAATGCCATTAGCAAAAATTTCGGCAAAATTTTTACAGTTATTTCCAAAACCTATATTGACAGAAGATCAATTAAAAACTCTAAAATACCATAATATTAAATCAAATAAATATAAAACAAATTTTGATATTGGGCTAGGTGCCAATAGGATATTTGAGAAAGAAATAGAAAAATATAGTTTTAATTGGAAAGCAGGAGGACAGTTTTCCAAAGAATTGAGTGAATAAAAATTATGATGACTTATTTAGTTATTGGTCTTTGCCTTTTACTACTTATAGCAGTGATAATTATTTCTGCAAAGTCTATAAGTATGGGAATTGAAGCAAGAAGGAATATTCCTAAAGATAATAACTTTAATAATGAAAATGAAAATGAAAATGATATCTCACTAGATGATAAATCTAAAAGTATTTCTGAAGAAATAACAAAATTAAATAAATTAAGAACTGATGGTATCATAAGTGAGGAGGAATTTGAAAAAGCTAAAGAAAAAATATTTAATTAAGCTGACTTAATTTTTTTTTGAATAAATTTTGGCATCTCATCTTCTTTTTCAACCACATCATCTTTTTTACCTTTTGGCTGAAAAACAATCATTAAATGCAATGGACAATAAGAAAATTTTTCTATACTTTTTCTCCCACAAAATCTAGCATCTTTATCATTTGGATTACCTTCCATGTATTTACATGTATCATCAGTCAACTCTTCCAATGTAAGATTTTTTGCAGGCTCAAAGTTTGTATCTAGTAATAATGATCTAAACTTACCTCTTTTACCTTTAAATTTGGTTTGTGATTCTTGAGCTTTAACTTCACTTTTTTGGTAGTTTAAATTTGTTTTAGCTCTAACTTTCGAGGATAAATTAAGTCTATGCGCCTTTCCTATAACGGCATTCCTTGAAACGCCTCCAATAATTTCTGCAATTTGGCTAGCGGTTTGACCCTTACCCCACAATTGTTTTAATTTGTTAACTTTTTCGTCTGTCCAACTCATTTTATGCACAACATTTAGTATGAATTATAAATATATGTACATGATGTGGCATATTTGTCTATTAAAACAAATCTTTTTTTAATATTTTTCAACAAAAAAAAACTAAATTTATAACTTGAGGTTGAAATTAAAGTATCAAATAAACAAAAAAAAATATTATAAGTAAATATGAGTGCGTTAGCAAATAATTATAAAAGAAAAAAACTCTCATTTGTTAAAGGCAGTGGAAGTTTTCTATTAACTAGCAATGGTCAAAAATATTTAGATTTTGTTCAAGGGATTGCCGTAAATTCCCTCGGTCATTCAAATAAAAAACTTATAAAAGCAATAAATAAACAATCAAAAAAACTTTGGCATGTATCAAATGCTTTTACAATACCAGAAGGTGAAAAATTAGCGAAAAGACTTGTGGAAAGAACTTTTGCAAACTCAGTTATTTTCCAAAACAGTGGTGCCGAGGCTACAGAAGCAGCTATTAAAGTTGCTAGAAGATATTTTTATTCTATCGGTAAAGAATACAAAAATAAAATAATTTGTATAAAAAATTCTTTTCATGGTAGAACAATTGCGGCCATACATGCAAGTGGGTCAAAAAAAATGACACAAGGATTTGGGCCAAAAGTCCCAGGATTTGATCATTTTAATTTTGGAGATCATAAAAAATTAAAAAAAATAATTACAAAAAATACTGCCGCTATAATGATTGAGACAATTATGGGAGAAGGTGGAATTAAAGTTATTCCTAGTTGGTGTATTAAAGAAATAAGGAATTTATGTAATAAAAAAGGAATACTTTTAATTCTTGACGAAGTTCAATGTGGAATTGGTAGATCTGGTAAATTTTTTGCTTTTGAATATGCAAAAGTTAAACCAGATATAGTACCAATTGCAAAAGGAATTGGGGGTGGATTTCCTATTGGAGCTGTTTTAATGACAAAAAAAGTTGCTAAATCCATGACCCCAGGTACCCACGGTTCTACTTTTGGCGGAAACCCACTTGCTATGGCTGTTGGAAATGCAGTTTTAGATCAAATAAATAATAATTTACTTAAAAATGTTAACAAAATGTCAAAATATTTTATATCTAATTTAAATATTTTAAAAAAAAAATATCCTAAAATTATAAAAGAGGTAAGAGGACTTGGTTTATTAATTGGTTTACAATTATTTAATGACCAGACTAAATTTATAAAAAAATTAATGAATAATAATTTATTAACAATTAAAGCTGCAGAAAATGTAGTTAGAATACTACCCCCTTTAAATGTTAAAAAAAGTGAGATTGATTTAGCTTTAAGGATAATTGATAAAGTTTGTCAAGAATATAAGTAACATGAAACATTTTATAAATTTAAAAGACATACCTCATAAAGATCTTAGAAAAATCATTGTTGATGCAAAAAAAAAAAAAAAAAAAAGAAAAAAATTAAATACTTTAGAGCCAGACAAAGGATCCCCTCTAAAAGGTAAGATGCTAGTACAAATGTTTGAAAAAGCTAGTTCAAGAACTAGAATAAGCTTTTATTTAGCTATTAAACAGCTTGGAGGTGGAACATTGACACTTAGATCAAACGAACTTCATCTTGGACAAGGTGGAGAGACAATTGCAGATACTGCTAAAATTTTATCTACATATGGCGATGGTTTCATGTTGAGAACTGATGATGATAAAAAAATTGAAGATTTTCAAAAGCATCTAAATATACCAATAATAAATGGTTTAAGTCCATCATCTCATCCAACTCAAGTTTTATCAGATATTTTTACTGTTGAGGAAATAAAAAAAAAACCAATATCAAAATTAAAAATTTGTTGGAT
>MDTG01023541.1_pt1 | contig 10891 bp, 11 predicted proteins | sample 811421 | NCBI WGS metagenome assembly MDTG01 (sample SAMN05326645, study PRJNA326480) | marine metagenome | isolation source: seawater | place: Pacific Ocean: South East | collected 2011 | reverse complement strand
TAGTCAAATCCTTCAACATATCCTTTTTTCTTTTTAGATTCAATTAATTTATCATATGTTACATCTACTTTGGATCCATAGTCTTTTGTAGTCATTCTACCCAATGACCCTATCTTACCATAATGAGTTGTTATTTTTGTCCCATCTTTAACAATTCTCCAAAACTTATTACTTGAACCGAATATACTTTTGTATTCAAAATAAGCCGAATTACTCTTTGTTTTCTTTTTAGATTTTCCACCAGTCTGTTTCTCTTGTTTAATATTTTCCATTGCTTCTTCTTTAGACTTATAAAATTTCCCATGAAACGTTTTTCCAGGTAGATTTTCTTTAGTAGTCTTCCACAAGATAATATATTTATGTCTACCTATTGACTTTTTTATTTTGTGAGGATACAATTCGATTACTTTATTATTTTTGATACCATAATATGTCTTTCTTCCACGTTTTTGTGTTTTCTTTTTAGATTTTCTGACAGTCCTTTTCTTAGTCTTAGCCATTTATACATTATAAATATTTTTTATTCTCTCCAAGTTTTTTGAACCTTTAAATTACAACTTGGGATCAGTGACTAATCGGGCACCGACACTCATCGTTTGAAGTTCTTGCAATAACAATTTACAAGAATAAGGTATCTCCACAAGATCATCTGTATCTGTTGCATGAGGTGTGTCTGATATTATTCCTGTGTTGCGATTGATTTTGAGATTGTATTTGTCTGAACGAACCATCATGCTTTCTCTTAAAAATTTAGAGATTCCATGGGATAGTATACCATCGCGTTCCATTTCTCCGATCCTCAGGCCCCCATTGTTACTTCTACCTGCAGCTGGTTGACGAGTTAGATTTTGTAAGGGTCCTGTCGCGCGCGAATGCATTTTATCGGATACAATCAATTTGATTCTTTGGTAATATGTTGGACCGATGAATATTCGTGTTTTCAATTGTTCACCAGTAATACCAGAGTATAAGACTTCATCTCCCCATTCATCATAACCATATTTTTGCAATAATGATGCATAATCATGAATATCATTGTTTTGAAAGGGTGTCGCGTCTCCCAAGAATCCACCGATTGCAGCAGATTTACCTAGAACAACTTCTAACAATTGATTGATGGTCATACGACTGGGTATTGCATGGGGATTCACGATAATATCCGGAACAATCCCCTCTTTCGTGAATGGCATTTCTTCAGTTTTAAGTAACATCCCACACACACCTTTTTGACCGGGTCGAGACGAAAACTTGTCTCCAATCTCAGGTATCTTTTGTTTACGTATTCTTACTTTGCAAGAACGAACATTATCTACATTTTTGTATACGATAACTTTATCCACTGTTCCTGAAGTGCCAAACTTTACTGTTTTTGCTGACACGTTCGTAATTTGCGACTTTCCTCCGCCAAATGATTTAGTGCATTTGCCAATGATTGCATCACTGGAAGTCACATACTTACCTTCGAGTGCGAATCCGCCTTCATCTAATGAATCATAATTGATAACAGTATTTTTCTTGATATTGGGTTGATATTTAGGATTACCAAAATACACTTTGTCTCCATTTTCTTGAACTTCTTCACTATCTTCATAAGAGCGATAATAAACTGATTGAAACATACCACGTTCCACAGAGCTTTTGTTTAAAATAACAGAATCTTCTTGATTGTAACCTGAATAACTTGCGATCGCGACAATACAATTGACACCATAAGGTAATTTGTCTACATCAGTGTATTGTTTGTAACGACTTGTAACTAATTGTTTTTGAGGATAATTCAAGATGTGTGCAAAGGTTTCAAATCGTGTTTGATAAGCGGCAGAATACAATCCCATGGCTTGTTTGGTTTGTTGTCCAGAAAACACATTCCGAGGATATTGAGAATGTTCTGGGAAAGGCACGTGATGTGTCAATGCAGACAATATCAAACTGGAATGTATTTCTGCATGAGTGTATTCATGTTTGTCAATTGAATATATGTCTTTTGCGATGAAACATCCTTCACTTTCTTGGGGATCAATCATTTCAATTGGACTTGCATTGGCTTCTAAAAACTCTAAATAATCAGGATGTTTTATCTTGACTTGTGATAATTCTTCTTGAAAGTATCTTTCATCATAAATACTCAAATCAGGTATAAGTGTCCCCATGTAACCTCTTGTGAGTGAAGACCAATTGAGCGCCGTGCTGTAATCTCCTTCTATCAATTCATTGGTTCGCAAAGGACCAATTGTCTTGAGACGAAGAAGAGGACGAAGTAAACGCCCAGAATCAGTAAATACAAAGTATTCACTCTTATCAATGTCCCAATACAAACTTGTATGAGGATGAATAAATGAATTTAATTTCAACAGTTTCATGATTTTAGATAAGTAAGCGGGCATACGATGAATTCCAATCAAAGTTCCATTCAAAAACACTTTAATCGACCCACCTAGATCTTCAGATGTAATTGCCTGATTCGGTATCATACCATGATCTAGCAAACACGTATATAATGATTGCTCAGCTACATGAAATGAAACCGATGAACCCACAGTTAGATGATTGATAATACCCACATTGCCTCCATCGGGTGATTCCGATGGACAAATAAATCCCCACTGAGAGTTGTGAAGTTTCCTCGGACCAATTGATTTGGAATCGTTGGGCAATGGGGTGAGTATTCTTCTGATATGTGATGTATATCCCAATGCTGAATTACGATTGAGTGGTTGCACAATACCTTGTCGTTTACTCATTGCAGTTCCAAAGGCCGCACCAAAAGATTTCAAAAAAGTTTCCATATGTCTGGCATTGAATATCTTGCGTTTGTTTTCTTCTGATATCATTTGATAAATGTCATTGTTATACATCTTGAAATTGAATTTGTATTCTTTGTCAATCTTGAGTGATACATTTTTCTGAAATCCAGAATAAAGTTCACGATACAATTCATATAACAAAGAACCTGCTAGATCGATTCGTTTACGTGAATACGAATCTCTATCGGTTTCTTTATATATCCCCAGGTGAGTCATGAGCAATGTGCGAACTGCGTAACCTAGATAGAACCCTTTATCTCGGAAATCTTGATAGTTGGGTAATAAATTGTGAGTCAGCAGATTGAGTGCATTGATTGTTTCTTTTTCTTTGGTGCACTGAGCAATCATGTATAATGCTGCTCGTTGGTCATATATGGGTTGACCATCTTTGAAACTAGGTAACAAGGCATCGTATAATCTTGATTTCAAAGAAGGTTCATCAGTATCATACACGATAGTTTTGTAGATTTGTGAATCATTTACAAATCCTAAAGCGCGATACACCACTGACAGGGGTAGTTTGATCTCAATACCAAGTATACGGACCGCAATTCTATATTCGATTCTTCGAGATTTGAGTTTCGTCTCGGAATTCATCTGAAACTCCTCTTGTTGTTCTTGATCATCTTCGCTTTCTTGCTTTTTTCCGGGAGCCACGATAGTGCGATTCAATGTGATTGTATTATTACGAGAACTTTGAAATCCTTGATTACTTACAGATTTTATAACCGCTTGCATAGGGATGGCTTCATTTGAAGTTTTGTTTACATACAAGATGTTATCAATACGTTTTTCTTGAGAGATAATAACCTTTTCTGCACCTTTGATGATAAAATATCCACCTTGTTCATAGGGATCTTCTCCGACTTCTGTCAATTTCACAGGATCTAAACCATTCAAGGCACACAATTCACTGCGAACCATGATTGGAACAATTCCCAAATCAATTTTCTCTAAGTTACGAAAGTTGATTTCACCTGTTTCATTGTTTTGAAATACGATACCAATATCACAAAATACAGAGGAACCATAGGTGTATCCTTTCAATCGTGCCACATTGGGCCACATGACTTGTGATACATTCTCTCCACTTTGAGGATCTTCCACATATTCAATGGGTGATGAAATATATATGTGATCTGTATCATTGTATTTGTCTAAACTACCATCTTCATGTAAAGATTCAATACGACAACCATAATACATACTGATTTCATATTTGAAGATACCTTTGGCTTCATTGATAGATTCTTTAAGAATACGTTGAGGATTTTCTCTTTTAAGTATGTATTGCAAACCATTCGTAGGCGATGATATAAATTGATTAAATGAGTCAACAGCATGTTGACTTTTCCAAAGGGGTCGGTCGCGAAAAAACGTGTCTATCAAGAGAAAGGGATCCAATGGCTTTATATCGCTCAAGACAAGCTTATCAGGTGATTCGCTCATTATAGTAATCCTGTAGATTAAAATGAGTTATTAAACCAAAGTAAGAGGTTTAGAATACTAGAATAAAGTCTAAGGATAAGGTAACGGGATGCCCAAAAATCAACTGTTTAAGATCAATCCTGATCAACAGGTGGTCAACAAAATACTAGATGCCTTTGGCTTGACTGGGTTAGATGATACACGATATTTCTCTCGCGAATATATAACAGAAGAGGGTGTTGTCTCCAAACTACATACATTTCAAGATGAATTACAAGAATATTATATGAAATGCAAGAAAAATTGGTATATACCGATTCGTAATGAAAAAAAAGCAATTACAGTGCTCAGACAATTTATCAAGCCTTATGGATACAAATGTCAAGGCACAGAAAAAAGTGTCGGGGGCGAAAAAACCATGATGTATCAATTGGTATTAGTTGAAAGAGAACAGTTGTCACCGAAAGCCGATGTGAAGCGTGAGTTTGTATTAACATTTGATTAGTGCTTGTTCGTAACAGATTCTAAAAGACAGATATGATGAATCGCTCTTTTGTATTTGTGTGACTGAGGAGGGTAAGTCTCAAGTATCTTGTAATTGTGTGACAAAAGTGTTTGTAAGATCGACCTTTGTTCTGAATGTGTTTTCTGAGGCATTGTAGATACTAGTGTTGTAAATGTATTTTTAAGTATTTTCATGTATTGTCTCAAATTTAACGTCTTTTTCTGCGAGTTTGTTTGCGACTCTTTTTACGAGTTTTCTGGCGAACAGGTTCATTAACCATATAATAGTTTACACCATCGCTTCTTTTTTCAGGTGGAACTCCTACAAATCGAAATCCATTACGTTGATAGCATTTGATACCTCCTATATTAGGATTACTTGCTGTAACGCGCACATTCAAATAAATAGGAGCTTTTGGATACTGTTTGCGACAATGTTTAACAAGAGCTTTCGTTAATCCTTTACATAATCCATTGTTCCTGGCTTCTGGGTGAACCGCTATGGAATGCACATGATATTGTTGTGGAGATACATATTTTGGATCCACATCATAGGTTTTTAATTCTGCGAAAGCCAGTCCCCACGCAGTTCGATCATGTTTGTCAAACGCAATAGACAAGATAGTATCTGCAGAAAAGTTGTCAAGATAAGGTATGTCCCCCTGTTCGAAAGATATATTACATATCTTGGTAAGTCGTTGTGTAAGTGAGGGATCACTTGTAACCTGTTGAAGTGTCATTGTTTCATAAACACAAGATACTATTTTTCTTTCATAAGATATCTTGTCAGGAATCTTTTCTGGAGATTCTTGAGCGGATTCCATTGTTTCAAATACAGGTGATTCTGAATTTAAGTTTGGTTTGTCATTCATTATATATAAAGATAACTATAGAAAAAAGAAAAGGACATGCAACATTTTTCAGAACAAGAGTTACATGATATTCGTGAATCAAGTGAGTTTCAAGAGGGTTACAACAAATACAAGGAATCTTCAGAACCATTTCACAAACTGTCTTGTTTTGTGGATAGTATCAAACTGAATTCCAAGTATTTTCGGTTGACGATGAATACGCAACAGAGAGGTAGACGACACCGGAATCGTAATTTAGGTGAAGACACGATAGCCATCAAAGAAATCAATAGTTATCTTAACAAATTGACTGATAAAACACTAGACAAAATGACACAGAAAATCCAAGAAAGGCTATCAGGAAGAGAATATCTTAAAGAATTGATATTCCAATCAGTGATTGACAAATGCTTGTTATATACAATGTATATTCCAAGTTATCTACAATTAGTCAGTGATTTACATATAGACAAGCAATGGGTAGCACCTTTTATGAAACTCGTTGAGAATAGTTATCAACAATTAGTGAATACCCAAACAAATCAGGAGCAGAGTGATTACTTACAGTTTTGCGACAAAAATAAACGACTTGACAAATTAATAGGACATTCATTGTTGATGCTCGAATGTGAAAATCGTAACATGGTAAAAAATCAAGTTCATCCTCGTCTGAATGAGATGTTAAAAACAATGAAAACAAGCGAAGAAGAAGAAAGATACAAATGTGTGCAATGTTTATATTCCGTATTCAAAGAATTGTATGGAGATTCTGATTTACCTGAAGGATATCGGTCTCCACTAGGTGAATTGATCTCAACCGAATCTTCTATGAAAATCAAGTTTAAAATGATGGATATTGTCGAGAGAAGATAACTCGCGTTCTAGCTTGGATACAAACTTATCTGACTTATCAAATGGACGCATCCACCTTTGCCTATGTCGATGCTGGCTTCGCGCCAGTGCCAGTGGATACAAACAGCAACAATTCAATGAATATCAATGTGATGCAACAACAAATCAATCAAGATTTGGTGAGACGAGACCCACAGCAGTTAGCAGACACTCACGCGTTAATAGATGAGATATCAGAAATACGTGACAAGTTGTATCCTTATATTGAAGGAATTCATAGACAAGAAATAGGATGTGAAAGTAAAGAATTACATGCGATCAAACAAAGCTTGCATGCAACTATACAAACAGTCAAAGATGTGTATTTACACATGAATACACAAATGAAAAAAGTAGATACACTAGAAAAACAATACAAAAATGAATTAGACACGGTTCACAGAAATGTATCGAAACTCACTGATTTTATTGATTTTCTAAACATATTGATTGCGAAACATGATGATTTAGATATCACAGAAATTGTCAAGGGCATTCGCACAATTATCCATACATTAAGTGATAATACAAGTATCAAACTATTACATGATTCGTATAAGTTTGAATCATCGTTATTACAATATTATATTGAGCATTTTGTGAAACCTATCAACGGAGGAAACATGGGCACAACTTGTAGTATATGCATGCAACGAAGTGTGAATCGTTTCTTGGATCCGTGTGGTCACACAATATGTAGCGAGTGTTTACAAGAATGTCAGGATAGTTGTTTTATCTGTCGTTCTCATATAATTCAAAGTAGACCTTTATATTTGTGAAATAGTTACAATTGTTCTTACATAATTTAGTCTATGTTTCATCATTTAATTCCTTCCAACATTTTTTGTGATATTTCCTTGAAGCCCAATCTCCGTGCTTCGCACCATTTGTACGGTTACAACCTATGGGTACAAGTTTTTTATAGCAATAATTACAAAAACCACTTTTGACATTCCCGTTTTCATCTATATTTGGGTGACAATTACACTCTAGCTGATTTCGGTTTTTACTAAGACATCTTTCTTTCAACGGGAGACAATCGTTAAAATAATACTCCATATCGCAAGATAGACATACTTTAACATATTCTCCATTAATTAAATATGGCCCTTTGATAAGCCAACTCTCATAACAGCACTCATTACAACAAGGACAACTTACGATTTTATCCATATCAGTAATATGACTTTATATTTATATTTATGTTTATGTAAACCTAGTTACAATTGTTTGAGTAGTTCTTGAAACATCATGCGTTTGTCCTTATTTGTTTTACGACGATGGCGTAAAAACAGGTAATAGTCTGTTTTAACGTAACATAAATTACATCGAGGATGTTTGAGTGTGACAGTATCATCCGTGATTTTGATACATTTTCCTTTGGCTTCTACTAATCCAGTTTGTTTAGATACCAAAACAATATGATCTCCTAAATACATCATATCATCCCTGTCATCATAATATACAACATTGTATAATTCACTCACGGTCTTTTCGGGTAAAAACTCACGCAATACTTGATCCGTATTTTGATATAATGACAACAATGACTTCAATGGCTCCATGAAATGATTTAGAGTATTTTACTACCTAATGTATAAATGCTTCAAGACTTAGCGAAAATACATAAAGAACTGGAAGGATATGTGGAAGTGGATAGTGATTACGATTTCCCGAAAAATGTTCATATCAAGTATTTGACACAGAAAAAAGGCACTCAGGGATTTTGTAAGGGAGGGAAATTCAAATGTCGTGGGAATAACTCATTGATATTGTCTACCAATGTTGCGACATGGCCTGTCAAGTTGATACATTACAATGCAGATGCATCTGTAGGATTTGTAACACGTTTATTTGTCCCCGAAGATTGTGAGAATTGTCCCACACCTTCTCAATCTGTCTCAGAAAAGACCCTTACACAAACAATAGAATATCAACAAAGTATCATTGAAAAAATGACAGATAAAATAAAGCAACTAGAAACAAAAAACTATGAAATGCAACAAACTAAGCAACAATACGAACAATTGTTACAACAAGGGAGAGAATCTCTACAACAACTGCAACACAAATACCAAACATCTCTTGAAGCTGTCAAAGAAAGCCAACATATGATTCAAAAGTTGTCACAAAGTCATCCTCTAATGAACCCACTCGATTGATCTTAATTTTTTTCAAAGATATAATATATTCATGCGGAAATATCAGAAGACGCATAGAAAACCCAAGCGGGCAAAAGCGGGAGTCGCTACTGGAGTGGCTCTCGCGCTAACGGCTCAAAATATATGGAATCTAGGGCGTTGGATAGGTGAAACTTTTCGTATACCTACAGATAAAATTCCAAGACCTTTACTTGAAATCATTAATGATTATGCTTTGAAAGGGGCAAAGTTATCTGGGAAGTATGTCATCGAAAAAACTAAAGATTCTATAATATTCACTGTTAAAGAGATAAACAAAGCAATGAAAGAAAGTGTAGAAAAGGATGCACGCAATGCGATTAATAACGCGGTAGAAGATTATGATATGATTGCTGAAGCTTATCCAAAGCCAAAATCTAAGCCACAGAGAGCCCGTAAATATAAATTCAAAAAAAGACCTCTAATAGCCACGGTAAGACGTCGTAAAAGGACCAAAAAAGATAAAAAAGGTCGGACGAAAAAATCGAAAAAAACGAAAAAATATACATATGCACAAAGAAGACTAGAGAATGCAGAACAAAGATTAGCTATTGCAAAAGGCATAAACAAAAAAAATGTTAGAAAGCCACTAAAATTAGGAGATTTGAATCCAGATTTATTGGAATTGATAAGAGATAAACTACAGGGTTCACATGCGAAAACATTAGAAGAAATCAGAAAAGCAGAAGAAGAAGGAAGAAAAAAGGAAGCAGAAAAATTGATAGCAGATATGTATGAAGAAATCTATGGACCTGGACCTGGATCTGGTCCAGATGATTTAGGAGAACTGTATGATGATATTATGAATGATTCAGATGATTCATAAATTATGTTCCTGTCTTTGAATATCCTATCGGTTGTTTGTTAGATAATACTCATATATTACGATAATGATTTGAATAATCATGTGTGGGTATCACTTGCATCCCCTTGTAAAATGAATATATGTTTGTTTGTATATTGGAATATCTCTCTGAATTGTGTTGTATACCTAGAGTTGTCTCCACATTGTTTAGAGATCGATTCAAACCATCATGACTTAAATCAATCTTTGGGGGATCGGTTAGCAATGAAAATCCTTCGTAGGTTGTATACGAAAAAACCAAAAACAGTGCGATTATCATCCACAAACGCACTTTCATTTACAATGATATAGATTTATTATATGATTAGACACCCGTGCTGCCAAATCCACCCTCACCTCGGGATGTTTCACTTAATGTATTTACAAGATTCATCTTGATCGGTCCCAATGTAGGAGAACAGATTTGTAGCAATCGTTGTCCTTTTTGGATAATATAAGGTTCATCTTTGATATTGTCAAACACTCCCTTCAGAATTCCACGATATCCCTCGTCAATGATTCCAACTGAGTTTGCGAGACGTAAACTGGTTTTTGATAGGGATGATCGGGGATACATATAATATGATACATTCTTATCGTCTATGAGAGCCTCACATCGGATATCTAAATCAACAAATACAGTTTGTCCGGGTTCAACAGTTATCTCTCTTGGACAAAACAAATCCAATCCAGAATCACCTTCATGAAAGGTACCATGTGATTCATACAGTTGTTTGACATCTTCAGAAATCGGTAGAATACGTAACTCCATCTCTAGTTGTTATTTGTAATAAAAATATGTTTAAATGTGTTACGATAAATATCAATTACCATATCTTATTGTGATATCAATATTAAGATTCTTACATATTTGATACAAACCACATAAATTGATAAAGATTATCAATGTGTAAGGATTGATTTCAAAATGAGAGTTTATCTTATCAAGTGAGTAAGCTAGAAGCGCAAACCCTAATGTAATTTCAATATCATACATCTTTACGTATTCTGGTATGTTTTGATGAATATGTGTATAGTAACTATCAAATTTGTATACAACAATTTAGTAAAGAATATCAAAACTGAATCAACTGGAGATGTACAAGGAATTTACATTACATGGAGGTTCTCTCATGTGAAACAGCGTCTTCCCAAACTGTTTCCTCTAGACATGGATGTATCTCAGGGGAGAAAGGTCTGTCAATGTAATTTTCTTTTTGTGTGCTATCTTTGTGTACCAACAATACCAATGAGTATATTCTTCCATCTGAGTAATTATAATTCAATTGAGTTGTATTTTGGGGACCATTACTCACTGGATGATGTTCTCGGTTATATACATCCCTTAAATCACTATTTGAATTCACATACCGGAAACCACAGTCATAG
>MDTG01391887.1_pt1 | contig 10892 bp, 12 predicted proteins | sample 811421 | NCBI WGS metagenome assembly MDTG01 (sample SAMN05326645, study PRJNA326480) | marine metagenome | isolation source: seawater | place: Pacific Ocean: South East | collected 2011 | reverse complement strand
TAAGATTAAATCTGGTATAATTCTATTTTTATTTAAATAAATCAAAGGTTCGTAGCACATTTTTTTTGCCTTAATAGAAATAAAATATTTTCTTAAAGTTAAAAATATTGGATGCCCGTAATAATGAGTATAACCAATATTTTTAAACTTAATATTTTTACTAAATTTACTTATAAATAAATAAAACCCTCTATCGCACTCTATAGATAAGAAATTTTTTCTCTCTCTCGCTGCTAGAATTGTAGAAGAACCTGAGCCATATTCTAAATAAAAATTTGATTGTCCTAATAGTTTCTCAAATAAAATATTTTCTTGGTAACCAAAAGATATATCTTGTGAAATTTTATATTTTTTGCCTAAGATATTATGATATCTAAGAATATTATAAATTATCCTTAAAAAGAGAAATAATCTTTTAATAATCATTAATTTTTGAAAATCACTATATTTTTTTATTTCTTTTAATAAAGTTTTTATTTTAGTTCATTATAGTTTTTATGTTAAAATATTTTTATGAAAAAACTAATAGTAATTTTTATCTTATTTTTTCCATCATTAATATTAGGAGGCGAAGGAGACAGTTATATTTGTAAAATAAAAAATAGTATTAAAAATACACCATTAGGTATTATAGATAGTGGTTTTGAAACAAATACTAGATTTGAACTTGAATGGAAAAAAGATACTTTAGTTATCGATGGAGTTTCTATATATGAAATTATTGCATCAAGAGATGAAAACTTGTTTGCTAAACAAGATCTAGAATTAGATTATCATCCTTATGTAATTCCTTTTTCATCAATATATTTAGTAGATAATAATTTTAGCCTATCTATGCATTCACCAGGTGATGACCTTTTTACAATCTCAGTATTCGCTATATGTGATATTATTTAGAATAATTATGAGAATTATTTTTATATTAATTATTTTGATTTCGTCTTCTGCAATTGCAAAATATAGGGTTTTAGGACAGTATGAATGCGGAAGTATATTATCAGATGATAAAGATGACGATCAAACATCAATTCATATGACAACATCATGGATACAAGGATATATCACTGCTAGAAATTATGAAAATAATGTGCGCAAAAGTGCAGATCCCGATTCCTTGTATTATGCAGTAGTAAAATATTGTAAAGAAAATCCCTTGGACGATATAGATGATGCTGCCAAAGATATTTATCTTCAACTTAAAAAAATTCTAAAAAATTGAATTTTTAAATAAATTTAATGGGCCAAGTTTATTTACCAGCACTTAAGCTCAAATTTCAATTTATCTTAATGAAGTGATTGAAATGTGATTAAACATAGTTTTTAATATAAATTAATTATGAAAACCTTCATCGCAATAGTCTTTGTGTTATTTTCATCAACAGTTATAGCAGCAGAAGGGGATGTTTATTTTTGTGTAGAAGAATTTAGCATTGAATATAATCCTCAAGAAAGCAACGAAATAATCACATATAAGCCACAACAATACAAATTTAAAAGAACCTCAGAATCATTGCTTTTTGGAGCAGGTAATAATTTTTTTGATGAATACACGATGCAATTAACATATTCGGTTGGAGAAATGTTTAGTGCTACTAATGGAACAATGGATCGTTTTAAATACGAAAATGGCAAATATTATTACAGTATGGTCATGTACGACTCAATAATTTCAATGTCAGGAACATGTTCAATTTTTTAAAAAACTGTTTATAAAATGAAACTATTATCAATATGCTTGGTTTGATAAAAATATACATATCTTTATTCCTCTTGTTTTTTTCTTCGCCTATTTTTTCTTATGAATGGGAACATCAATATTTAAATTATGTATTTGAAGGTTGCATAATGGGGGCAAATGATGGGAATCAATTCGAGTATTGCGGATGTTATACTCATGGTATTTCAAAAAACTTTGATGTTCTTGAAGTTGTAGAATTAGTTGACTCTGGGGAACTTCTATCCAATAAAATTTTTCAATCAATAGTTGATGAATGCATCGGGAAAATCGATTACTAAAGATACTTGAATATTCCTTTGATCTAGTTTTTAATAATATCAAAATTATGAAAATATTTATTACACTATTAATAATTTTTTTTTCATCTTCTACGTTCGCTAAAGTTTACTATTGCGTTGAAGAGGCAGCAACTGGCTTTGATGGCGGTAATAATTATAAACAAACTGAATTTCAGACAGGTAAATTTACCGCTGATATTGATTTTGATAACTTATCTTTAATCGCTGAGGATATTATGATTAAAACTTATCTAGAGGGGCACACGTGTTCTAATGATTTTGAAAATCAATATATGCAATGTTTTAATAGCTGGGGATATACTTTTTTAATTAATAAAACTAATTTAAAATTTGTTCACTCTGCTGGGTTAGGATACATTTATAATGGAGAAAGCGATGATGATTTAATACTTTCTTTTGGGCAGTGCTCTTTATTTTAATCTAAATACGAACTGAACTCATGAATAAAAGTAAAAAAGAAAATATCTTATTATTTATAAATATTTTTTTATCATTATCTTTTTTAATAATCCTTGTTTATTTAATTAAAAAAAATAATTTAGATATTTTTAATAATGATAGCAGATTTTTTTACAATATATTATTAACCTTTTTTTTATTAATTTTTCATACAACATTAATTTTTTCAAATTCTGTAAATTTCAAAATTAATTTATCAATATTTTCAATATCTTCTTATTTTTCAATTTTATTCATTGAAATTATTGCTACTTTTTATTTATCATATTTTAATAACCTTAGTAATGCTGAAGTAATCGCAGAGGATATAGCCAAAGAACAAAATATTTTTTTCGACTCTAGGTCAATTATAGAAGTTTATGAAGATGAAAAGAAAAATAATGACTTGATAGTCAGGGCATTTGCTCCTGCATATTTTTCGGATAAAAAAATTATCGATAGTGAAATTTATCCACTTGGAGGTATATCGAATTCTTTAACTTTACATTGTAATGAAAGTGGGTATTACAGTACTTATCAAAGCGATAGGTTTGGTTTTAACAACCCTGATTATGTTTGGAATAAAGAAATTGACTATTTGTTAGTCGGAGACTCATTTACACACGGTGCTTGTGTTGATGGGGGCTTTGATATCGCAAGCAACCTGAGAACACTTCAACATAAAAAAAACTTCGTTAACATAGGAATGGGGTCAAATGATACTTTATTAATGTATTCTTCATGGAAAGAATATGGAACAAAACTAAAGCCAAAAACTGTCTTATGGATGCATTTTGAAAACGATATTATTGAATTGAATACATGGGGAAAAAATAATGAATTAGCCTTAAATTATTTTTACAATGATCTAGATCAAAATTTAATACAAAACCAGGAGTTAATTAATAAAAAAATAGAAGAAATATCAAACTTTGAATACAAACAAGCAAAAAAAATTAATGAAAATTCGGTTTCGGGTGTTAATAAGCAAACTCTCAATATTAGAGAATTAAAAAATAAAATTAGAAATATTATCTTTCTTAGAAGTCTTAGAACCCTAATTGGTGTGAATAATGTTAATGAATTTAATCCACTTTTTACAGAAATTCTTGTCAAGGCAAAAAAGGAAGTTAATTCTTATGGTGGTAATTTAATATTTGTATATCTCCCATCATGGGAGAGATATAAGTTTAAGTACTTAAATAAGTCGCAATTATATCAGAAGAAAAAAATTCTAGATGAAATAGAGAAAATATCTTTAGATATTATTGATTTGGATCAATTATATTTCAAAAGTCATCCTGACCCACTATCCCTTTTCCCATTCAGAACAAGGGGCCACTACACAGTTGATGGTTACATGGAAATTTCAAAAACTATCATTGATGAACTTAAAAAAATAAATTTAAAAGAATAAAAAATATAATAATGAAGTATAATTATTTTGAAAAAAATCCTAAAAAAACCATATTAGTTTTTATCTTAATTTTCATAGCTATTATTGACTTTTCTATAAAAGGCTCAATAAATTTATACAATTATATTTATTATGGAGATAGCATTAAAGATATTGTTACTGCTCATCCTAATTATAGTCATACATTTAAAAAAAATAAAAAGGTTTCTATAAATGACCCAAGGGGGAACTACAAAATAATTACAAATTCACTAGGCTTTAAAGATAAAGAGATACGACAAGTAGACCTAAGTACAAATAAGAAAAGAATACTACTTATAGGAGACTCATTTACTGAGGGTATTCTGTTAAATTATGAAAATACTTTTGCTGGTATTTTTGATGAATACTTAAAAAAATTAGATATTGAACTACTTAATGCTGGGAGAGGCGGCTATTCTCCCATAATTTACTGGGCTAAAATAAAATATTTAATCGAAATAGAAAAATTAAAATTTGATGAATTATTTGTTTTTATTGATATCAGCGATACTTGGGATGAATACTATAATTTTACCTTAGATAATAACAATAATGTAATATTGAAAAACCAAAATAATACTAACAATAATAAAAAAAATGAAACAGCTAATTTAAAAATATTTTTAAAAAACAATACGATACTTACATATCAATTGTTAAACTACTTATATGATACTTTTATAAATCCTATCGATAAAAATGAATATTGGTATTCATATTTTAGTGATATTCATTTTTATAAGTGGATTTATGATGATCAAACTTATAATGAATGGGGCAAGGAAGGAGTTAAATCTCAAATATATTATATGAATAAATTAAAAAAATTATTAGATGAAAATCAAATCGAATTGACTATTGCTATCTATCCATGGATTAACCTCATTATTAATGAGGAATTAAATTCAAGGTATGTTGAAATTTGGGAGAAATGGTCTAATGAAAATAATGCTGATTTTATTAATTTAATTCCATACTTCGTAAAAGAAAACATAACAGAGCAAGAAAAAGATAAAATAATCAATAATAATTATATTAAAGGCGACTTTCATTTTAACAAAAATGGAAACAAAATTATAGCAGATGTTTTAATTGAAAAATTTGAAATAAGATGAAATTAATATAGTGGTATTAATTTATCTATAGATATTATTTTGAATTACTCAGATATAAAACTTCCTTCTAATAAAAAATTTGGATTATTTTTTACTCTAATATTTCTTATTTGCTTTTGCTTCTTCCTTTATAGGAATTCAAATATTGTAGCTTATATTTTTTTATTTTTATCAATCTCATTTTTTATCCTCTCTTTTTTAAATCCTAGACTATTATATCCTTTAAACAAAATATGGATGAGCTTTGGATTTCTTTTGGGGATAATTATCAAACCAATTACATTAGGAATTATATTTTATTTAATTTTTACACCGATATCTATTTCGATGAAAATCTTTGGGCGGGATGAATTAAATTTGAGAAAAAAATCATTAAAAAGTTTTTGGAAAACTAGAAATGATATTAATTTTAATAATAAATTTGAAAAACAGTTTTAAGTTATATTTATGATAGATTTTATAAAAGAGCTCTTTCAATTTTTAAAACACAAAAAAAAATTATGGCTGACTCCAATCATTATTATATTAGTTATATTTGGTGGGTTACTAATATTTGCACAAGGTTCAGTAATGGCCCCCTTTATTTACACATTATTTTAAATTCACCATAGTCAATTGTATATATTAGGAATATCAGCTTTTTATCACGATAGTGCAGCCTGTTTAATTCATAATGGCCTCTTAATTGCTGCTGCTCAAGAAGAGAGGTTTACAAGAATTAAACATGATGCAAGTTTCCCAGTTAATTCAATTAATTATTGCCTAAAGGAAGCTGAAATTGAAGCTGATGAAATTCAAAATATAGTTTTTTATGAGAAACCTTTCTTAAAATTTGAAAGATTATTAGAAACATATTTTGCTTTTGCTCCAAAAGGATTTAAAAGCTTTTCAATTTCATTGCCTCTGTGGATAAAGGAAAAACTTTTTCAAAAAAATTTAATTATAAAAAAGCTTGAAAAAATATTTACAAATAAAACAAATCTAAAAGAAAGACTTCTCTTTTCAGAACATCACCTTTCTCACGCAGCAAGTGCTTTTTATCCCTCACCATTTAAAAGGGCAGCTATTTTGACTTTAGATGGAGTAGGAGAATGGACTACTACTTCTTTGTCTATTGGTGATGACAATAATATTAAAATTATAAAAGAAATTCATTTTCCTCATTCTCTTGGCTTACTGTACTCAGCTTTCACATACTATACTGGCTTCAAAGTAAATTCTGGTGAATACAAAGTTATGGGTTTAGCGCCCTACGGTAGTCCTAAATACACAGACATTATTAAAGATAATCTTATAAAAATTGCTGAAGACGGTAGCTTTCAATTAGATATAAGTTATTTCAATTATGCAACAGGATTAACAATGACTAATAACAAGTTTCATAAATTATTTGGGGATGAGCCTAGATCTCCAGAAACTAATCTCACACAAAAGCATATGGACATAGCAGCCTCAGTACAAAAAGTTACAGAGGAAGTAATCGTAAAAATTGCGAAAAATATCTCCAAAACAACAGATGAAAAAAATTTATGTCTAGCAGGGGGGGTAGCATTAAATTGTGTAGCGAACGGAGTCATCGAGCGTGAAAAGTTATTTGAAAATATTTGGATACAACCAGCCGCAGGTGATGCCGGGGGAGCCTTAGGTGCAGCTTTATCAATTTGGTATATGCATCATAAAAAAGAGCGAGTTATATCAAAAGGCTACGACTCAATGAAAGGGTCTTATCTTGGCCCAAGTTTTAAATATACAGAAATAGAAATTGAACTAAAAAATTTAAAAGCAAATTATAAAAAACTATCTGATGATGAATTATTTGATACGGTTGTTAACAAACTGGAAAATGGAAAAGCAATTGGTTGGATGCAAGGTAGAATGGAATTTGGCCCGCGCGCGCTTGGCGCTAGAAGTATAATTGCTGATCCAAGATTAAAAGAAATGCAAAAACAATTAAATTTGAAAATTAAATTTAGAGAAAGCTTCCGCCCTTTTGCGCCCAGTATTATAAGAGAACATTTAGAAAGTTGGTTTGAATATAATAAAGATAGCCCTTATATGTTAATTGTTGCTAACGTCCATAAAAATAAATGTTTTAAAATGAGCCATGAAGAAGAGACGCTATTTGGTATAGATAAATTAAATATTTCTCGTTCTGAAGTGCCTTCAATTACACATGTCGATTATTCTGCTAGAATTCAAACAGTACATAAGGAGTCTAATCCTCGTTATCATCATTTAATTTCCAAATTTTATGAAAAAACTGGATGCCCTATTCTTATAAATACATCTTTTAACATAAGAGGAGAACCTATAGTTTGCAGCCCTACTGATGCATATAAATGTTTTATGGGTACAGAATTGGATATTTTAGTCATAGAAAACTTCATTTTGTTCAAAGAAGATCAAAATCCTTCCTTAAATTTAGATTACAAAAGTAATTACCAACTAGATTAAATCAGGCTAGTTAATTAGTATTCAATTATATTATTAGATGTCTAGTAAAAATGAATCCAAATAATTTAATTAATAGATGTTATTAGAAATAAAGAGAAATTTAATATTATTTTTTATATTATTAACTTTTGTTATTTTTGGGTTACCAATAGTTGATAGAGTAGAAATAATTGCCATATCAATATTTTTTTTAATTTTATTTTCAATTGAAGAAATAAAACCAAAGATAAATTTAGGTCTGATCCTTCTTTTATTATCTTTAACCTTCTTTTTCAAATTTATAAACGAGAAATCAATTAAAGAAACTCATGGTATCTATTTACCAAATGATAAAAATGAAAAACTCTACCAAAAAAATTATAAAAATTTTTTCAATGTAATTGAGAAAATTTTTTTTGAAAAGTATCCCAAAGAACACCTAGAATGTTTAAGTAGTGATATAAATTGTTGGAAAGATTATAAATTTGAAAATTATTACTCACAAAGCTTTGATAATGGTTTTTTCTCTCAAGAAGGCATCTCACGGAGCATAAAAAATATCAACCATAACTCTTTAAGCTCTCTAAGAATAGGAAATATAAATAATAAAAATTTAGATTTTTATAATTCAAATAACGAAAATTTGATATCTAGGTCTAAAGCTCCTTATTACGTGATATATGATTTTAGCCAATATCAAAAAAAAGGAAGTAAGATTTGTTCATCTAATAATGCTGTAATATTAAATAATAATGAAACCATTCATAAAAAAGAAGGTGGTTGCTATAATATAGACAAAAAAACTCTAATTGGTTTTTTTAGTTTTAATGAAAATTTGAGCGTCTATATTAAAAAAAATAAAATAGATGTTTTTCTTAAATATTTTGAATTTTTTTTAAAATTATTATTTTTCAGTATTGTTTTGCTTATAATTACACTTAGGATTAATAAGAAAAAATTATTAAGTCTATCTATACTATTTTCTTTATCTAATATTGTATATTTTCTGTTTATAAGTTCTAAACCTGAATATAATTTTGGTTATTATCCTCTTCAAGGGGGCATGGATGGTCTTGTTCACGAGGGTTTTGGCAGATCAATAACCAATTATTTTTTCAACCTCAATATTTATGAATTATTTAGAGGAGGTGAAAATATTTATTATTTTATGCCAGGAATGAGATATTTCTCATTTTTCGAAAAATTTTTATTTGGAGATACTTTTAATGGTATTTACTTAATTTGTGTCTTTACACCAATAGTTTTTTACATTTTTTTAAATGTTTTAGGAGTTAATTCATCTTTTTCACTTTTTATTTCTATTATTTTTATACTTTTAAAAATAGATCATTTGGGGTTTTCATATGATTTTTTATTGAAAATGTCCTCGTCTTATTATCCTGAGGGTATCGCCATATTATGTTTTATGTTCTCAATTATTTTTTTAAGAAAAAACCTATTAATATATAGCTCAATATTTATTTTTTTTATGGTATTTCTAAGACCAAATTACTTGCCTGTTTATTGTATTTTTTGCATAGCAGCTTATGTAAATTTTTTCAAAAATAATGAATTTAAAAATATATTTTTATTTTCAATTGGTACTTCATTAATCTTGATTTTTCCAATGCACAACTTTTTCTTCTCAAATGGACAATTAGTAATTTTAACAAATTCAATGATGATAAAAGAAAACCTAATTATCAATCCATTTACATATCTTGATTTTTTAAGATCCTATAACAATGGCGATATTATAATTAATCACTTGTATGGTTTATTTACTGCAAACAATAAAAAAATAGAAATACTATTTATAAATAGTTTTTTATTGTTGAATTTATTTTATTTCTTTTTAATTAAAAAAAATTACTACTTAAAATTCTATGCAATTATTATTACTGCCCAATTAGCTCCAATGTTATTTTATTCTTCAGCTATTAGATATTCATATTTTCCTTGGTTTCTAGTAACAGTTTCAAACATATTGATCGTAAATAATTTAATTTTTAAGAAAAAATAAATACTTATAATTGAAATTGATTTTTTTTATAATACTTTTTTTTCCAATCTCCATACTTAGTTTCTTCAAAAATAATATCTTGATAGACAAACCACGTTTCATAAATTTTATATTTTTTTGTCCTTGAATAAACATCTTTTATGGCGATTTTATAACCTTTTTCTTTTAAAAAAGTTTCTGATATCTTTTCATATTCTTCTCCAATATTGTATTTATCGTGTTCGAAACTTATAAAATCAAATATAATATTGTAGTTGATAATCTTCCTTAAAATTTCAAAAGTGTTTTTAGGTGGCTCTATATCACAAGATAAATAATTTATTCTTCTTGGAAAATCTTTTTTATTTAAGATTTCTAAATAATTGACATTAAAAGCATCATCCCAAATTATTTCATTTTTTCTTTCTTTACATTGTTGCCAATAATTTTTAAATGAATGATCATATTCAACTCCTATTCCTCTCCAATTACATTCCTTTTCAAGTTTATAAGTATTACTATTTGTAATTGGATGATGTGCCCCAATTTCTAAATAAATTCCATTCTTTCCTGTTAAGTTATATGCAAATTGATCTTGACCAGATTGAGAAAAATTATCAATTTTTGTTTTCTTGAATAAATTAAAAAAATTCATTCTATCTTACCATTCCAATCATTAGAATTATTGAGATGATAATAAAAAAAAACCCAATAATTTTTTGAAGTACGTATATTTTGTCTTTTATAAAATTTAATGTAGCGCTAGAAGTAACAATTAAAGTTAATATTATGTACCAAGTAGCATCGACGACCCCTGCTGTTATCACTAGATAACTATTAAAAATTATATCGTTTTTAACTGACATAAATTGAGAATAAATCGCAACAAACCATATAAAAATTTTAGGATTTAATATTGAAATGCTAAAACCTTGTAAAAATGATTTTACCCCTCCTTTAATATCTTTTTTATTAAAATCCAAGCTACTCTTATTAGTAATTGACATTATTCCCAAAAAAGCCAAAAAAATTATGGATAAAATTTTTATTCCATTAAATACCATTATATTAGTTTGAATAACAAGACCAATTCCTATAACGGCAAAGAAAGCGTAAACAGCAATGCCAATTCCATGCCCAATAGAGGTTAAAATGCCATGATATCTATTTTTAAACAGTGCATTATTAACAACAACAACCATACTTGGCCCAGGTGACATTGCACCTAAAAGACAAACAAAAAAAATTTGTGAAAATGTTATTAATGCCATTTTTAATTAAAATTTTCTTTGATTTCTTTTTTTTCAAACTTAGATGATTCTATAATCTCTCTAAGATTAATTGATACATTTGTATAAAGAATTTTTTTGCAATGATTCCAAATTGGTAAATCTTTTTTACTATTACCTAAATAATCAAAATTATAAAT
>MDTG01195624.1_pt1 | contig 10893 bp, 9 predicted proteins | sample 811421 | NCBI WGS metagenome assembly MDTG01 (sample SAMN05326645, study PRJNA326480) | marine metagenome | isolation source: seawater | place: Pacific Ocean: South East | collected 2011 | reverse complement strand
CTTAACTCTGCCGTTCCCTCCGATATCGTATAATTTATATTCAGTTGCTTTCACGCTTAGATTTAGCCTTTTGAGCCAATCAAGGGTCATATCTACAAATGGAGTCTCCCCAGGATTTTGGACACTTAGAAATGTTCGATGTGGGACAAATGATAAAGCAATTAAAAGTGCGGAAACAGTTTGAGAAAATGTACCGTCAACCGTAAGGTTTAAATTTTTAAATGGCCCTTTTACTGATAATGGAGCATAACCGTTGTTGCTTGATACTTCCACTCCTAAGGTCTTAAATGCATCCAAGAGCAGTTTTGTATTCCTTCGGGATCGTAGATGTTCATCCCCGGAAAGGGTGAAACGCGAGGGTGATAAAGCGCAAAGTGCGCTCAAAAACCGTAGCGATATTCCTGAATTTCCAACATCTAACAGCTCACTACAAGAAACTATTTCTTTATTTACTCCGGTAATAAGTAACTCATTAGGGCCTTTTACTACTTGAGCTCCTAGTTTTTTTAAAATATTTAATAACTTGTTCGTATCGGATGTGTCTAGATAATTATTGATCTTTGAGGTGCCCTCAGCCATTAGCGCAAAAATTATTGCGCGCATTGTTTGCGATTTGGATGGTTGGGACTTAATCTTCCCTTTAAGGGTACTTTTTTTTACGAAAAACTGCATTTTTTAAAATTTTTTAACATCCAATCCAAAGATTTTTTTAAGTTGAGCTGTGATGGGGTATACAAATACTTTTGTCTAAATAATGAACCTTTTCCTAGATTTTTAACCTGTGTGAAATAAATATTTTGTTCAGAATTTTTCTTATCGTAGACCAATGCATCGAGGAGCTTTTCAAATGTTGTTGAACGTAATAGACGTAAGTCCGTCGCGTATAGATTTATAAGTTTATAAATTCTTGCTAACTGCAAAGAGGTAAGTCCTTGGGAAAGGGTTAACAAATAACTTTCTGTAAGAATACCAATTGCTATAGCCTGGCCGTGTGAAATTAAAAAGTTCTCAGTCTTTTCCAATCCATGACCAATAGTATGCCCATAATTTAATAAATTTCTCTTTCCTCTATCATAAAAATCACTTGCAACAATTTTCTTTTTTTGAAAAATAGCAATTTTTATTATCTGAAAAAATGCTTTTGATGATGGATTAATATGATAGTTCTCGAGCATCTTCAATATCTTAGAATTAGCAACAACTCCAATTTTGATAATTTCCATAAATCCATTGAATAGCTCTAACTTTGGAAGGGTTTTGAGAAAGCAGAAATTGTAATAAATAGACTCCGGCACAAAGTAAGTGCCTAAAATATTTTTAAAGCCAAAAAAATTTACCCCTGTTTTGCCCCCGATCGAGGCATCAACCATTCCCAGCAGCGTTGTCGGTACTGCTATTGTATTGAGACCTCTTAAATACAACGCAGCAACGAGCAAACCTAAATCAAGTATAATTCCACCACCCATAACAATTAAAATTGAATCTTTTTTAAATTTTTCCGTATTTAATTGTTTACATAAAATTTTTACCATATCAAAAGACTTATTCTTTTCGTTTGACGATACAGAGAAAATGGAGATTTTTTTGCTGATTTTCTTTTCTAGCTCAATCACATTTGGGAAGTAAGAATTTAGGATGTTTTTGCATGTAATCAAACCAATTTTTCCGTTGGTTTTAACCAGCTTGCGTATGAGTTTTTTATCCGTGAAAAAATTATCCGTAAATCTTATTTTTGGAGAGACGTTAATATGCATTAAAACCCTTTTTCGCCAATTTATTAAAAAGAAGTATTTCACTCAATCAAAAAAAGGGATAATATTTTCTAAAAATAAATGATGTGTTAATAAGAAATTGTGTTAGTAATTTGCATCAGCGGTACCAAAGATCAAATATATAGAGATCTAAAAAAAGGGTCTCGTTTTAATGTTGCATACGAGTTCCGGCTTGACTTGATGCCTGCAGTGACCGAAAAGTGCTTAAAACAGCTAGTAAAAATGGCTAAAGGCCCGGTAATTTTCACTTTAAGGGATACAAATAATGGAGGGGAGTTTCACGGATCACAAACTGAAAAAAACATTATATTAAATAAACTGCAAAAGTTAAAGCCTGACTTCATAGACCTTGATTATAACTCTACTTTTTTTGATAAAGTAGAAAAGGGTATCAAGGTAATTTGTTCCTATCACAACTTTTTAAATACACCTTTAAATATAAGCGATATTTTAGGTGATATGAAGAAAAAAAAAGCCGATATCTATAAAATTGCTACAAAAGCCTGTTCATCACTCGACGTTTTTAGATTATTTGATCTTCATAGGAGCGAAAAAAGTCTAACATGTATTGGGATGGGAGAAAAGGGAGAGTTTTCAAGAATTATCGGCCCCATCATAGGGAATAGGCTCAATTATACTTTTTTCGAACGTAATATTGCACCAGGCCAATTACCCTTTAATATACTTTACGAAAACTACAAAATATTAAAGCTTAACCAAAGCACTAAGATTTTTTGTTTGATAGGAAATCCTATTCGTCAAAGTATTGGCCACTTATTTCACAATAATTTGAACGATAAGCTAAGCTTAAACGCTGTCTATATCAAGATAAACTTAGAAAAATACGAACTAGAATCCTTTTTTAAGGCCATATCTTCCTATCCTATCTTTGGCATCAGCGTAACTATGCCGTTTAAGCAAACAGTGTTACCTTTTGTAACCAAATTAAACGATGATACAAAAAAAATCGGGGCTACAAATACATTAATAAAATCACCATGTGGATGGGAAGCAATTAATACTGATGGCGTCGCGGCAATTCAATGTATAAAGGTCAAGAAAAACATCCGTAATTTGAGTATTTTAATTGTAGGATCTGGAGGCGTAGGGCGTGCTATAGCCTATGAAGCTATAAAAGAGGGGGCTTTAGTAACCATTACCAACCGAACAGAAAAAAAAGCATTAGAACTTTGTAAGCATTTCCAATGCAAATCTATACGTATCAACGAAATTCCATCGCATAATTTTGATCTAATAATCAACTCAACATCTTTGAGTATGAATAAAGATCAAAAAGACTCAAAAAGGGTTTTTTCTAATTTATCAGTAAATTATGGAGGTCTTGATTTAGTTTATAACTGTAAAAATTATTTTTTTATAGATACGCTTAAGAATAAAAATTTATTTGCTGTTAATGGTATTGAAATATTCAAACAACAAGCTATACTTCAAGTAATGCGATGGTCTTTATTTACTGATATGAAAAGACTGGAAAAAATTTCAAACACCTTTTAAAACTCTTTTTTTATTCGTTCATTAATCTCATCCCACACCGTTTTGGGCATATCGCAGCCAATGCGTTTAACAATGTATTGGACAAGTAACTTTCCAATACCTGCAGATTGATGGAGAGAGAAATTGTTTATTTGACCATACAAAAAACCACAGGCAAATAGATCACTTGCTCCGTATGGATCAATTACTTTTAAAGGAGATAAAGTTTGAAAAAATTTATCTTTTTTACCTTTAATCCAAATACCGTCAAAATAGGTTCCTATTACGACAATATCACATAATTCCGATAGCTTATCGCATGCATCACAGGGCGGGAGGTTAGTAATAATTCTACTTTGATCGTCTGAGCAAAATACAATATCAATATAGTTTTTCAAAATGTCGCGAATAAAATCAGCATTTCTTTGGACAATTTCAGCAGAGGCAAGGTCTAGCGAAACTTTAATTTTTTTATCCTTGGCAATCTTTAACAAATCAAGTACAAGTTGCTGATCAGCAAGTTGGTAGCCTTCAATATGTATGTATTTAATATCGCTACAAAAAAGATTTTTACTTAAATTCATATGTGTAATTGCATGGGATGCCCCAAGATACGTTCTTGTGATGCGATTGCCATCGGGTGTAATAAAACAAAGAGCGTGACCCATTGGTAGGGGTTCCCTATTTAGGTTGGTAGTTAAGCCACATTGTAGAAGCTTGTTGGCATAATACTCACTTTTTTCATCATCACCAATTTTCCCAATAAGGTGTGTTTTTAAACCTAGATAGGACAACCCTCTAGCTATGTTTACTCCACTCCCTCCTAAACAGACGGTAGGGTTAACTTCACTTGTTTTAAGCACCTTTGCCAGCATATTTCTATCAATGGGAAGCCAGTCATTTTCGTAATCATCGATACTTGATTTTAGTTGCTTTTTTGTCAAAAAAAAATAATGGTCAATGGTTGGTGATCCTAAAATCACTACCTGAGTGTTTGAGCAATTGGCGCCTATGGAATAAAAAAAAATGGCTATAAAAAGAAGTGGATTTGAAAAAGAATATAGCATTTAAGCCCTCATATGGTCATGCAAAAATCGATGTTAACTGTATTCCAAGACGCCTTTTTTTTCATCTTTTTTTTCTAGCTCCTTGAAACCATTTTTTCACAATTGAAGATAATAAAAAGGGTTGTGAGACAATTTGCTTTTTAAGACGCTGGACGCTTTTGTGGCTGGGATCAATTTTTGATGCTAAATAATAATACTGCTTTGCTGCTTCATATTCTTTAATTCTCAATTTATAAAACCCCATAAAGACAATGAATAAACGAAAGTCAGCAAAATAATGATGTTTTTTTTTCGGATACATTTGAACGAGACTCCATTTATTTTCAAAAATAGATGGAATCAATGTAATCCGACCTTGCCTTAAACACATATCTGCATAATTTATACGAGCGTAGAGATCCGTAGGGTTAGACTCGAAGTTTTGCTTAATTGCTTTATTTGCTTTTTTTAATTTTTTCATAGATATAAATAACTGCGCTTTAAGTGAGAGGATTTTTGGATTTTCCGCATACTTAGTTAAAAGTCTTTCAAGTATTTTTATCGTTTTTCTTGAAGGGTTGTGAACAGAGTTTAAAATATCCTTATAAAGCTCGATGTCACTTGTACTCGCTTCTTTTTCAAAAGAGGATTTTTCGTAGTTCCAAGTCAATACATGCGCTGGCAAGTTTATAGCATTTGTTTTTTGTTCTGGAATGACGAAGGTGTTTTTCATTGCCTTTAATATATCTACGCTCATAAGATTAGTTATTTATTTTACTTAAAGAGTAAGTGTATGTCTAGGATCATTAATAAAAATCTTTTATCGTTTGTAATTTGTCTTGTTATTGGAGGCCTTATTTGGAATACTAATCCTCCTGAGGGCATTAGTACACAAGCAATTCATATGTTTGCTATTTTTATATTTACCGTTGCTGGGATAATTTTACGTCCAGTCCCAATAGGTACTTTTGCTCTTTTGGGTCTTGCAATTACAGTTGTTACAAAAACATTATCATTTGACCAGGCATTTAGTGGTTTTGTGCACCCAATTGTATGGTTAATTGTCATTGCTTTTTTTATATCAAGAGGCTTTATCAAAACAGGTCTTGGAGAACGAATTGCCTATTTCATCATTTATCACCTGGGAAAAAGTACACTTGGGATGGCCTACGGACTCTTGCTTACGGACTTAATTTTGGCTCCAGCAATCCCTAGTGTTGTAGCAAGAGTTGGTGGAATAATATATCCTATTGTCACCTCCCTATCCACAGCATTTGGTAGTACGCCTTACTCCCATCCAAAGCGGTTAGGTTCTTTTTTAATCAAAACAATCTTTCAAGGTTCAATAATAACAAGCGGTATGTTTCTTACCGCAATGGCCGGTAATCCGTTAATTGCTGATTTAGCGAAAAATATTGGAATAAATATCACTTGGGGATCATGGGCTCTTGCAGCTTCAGTCCCTGGACTTTTGTGCTTAACCTTGATCCCAATATTGCTATACAAAATCTACCCACCTGAAGTTAAGCTAACACCTAATGCAAAATCTTTAGCTATGTCTAAGCTTACCGAGATGGGACGCATAAAAATGAATGAGTGGATTATGATCTTTTCATTTATTTTCCTTGTAATGCTCTGGATCCTTGGTCCATATATTAACCTATCAGCTACCATAGCTGCACTTGTAGGTTTAGTTATTTTGCTACTTTCTTCTGTTTTAACATGGGACGATGTGATCAAAGAGAAAGGGGCTTGGAATACTTTAATATGGTTTGCTATATTAATTATGATGGCCACTTATTTAAACAAATTTGGGCTCATAAAATGGTTTAGCAACTATATTGGAGCCCATGTCCAAGGTTTTAACTGGTTTAGCGCATTTATTGTCCTTTCATTAATATATTTTTATAGCCACTATTTTTTTGCAAGCCTTGTTGCGCATATTGGCTCCATGTATTCTGCGTTTTTAGTGTTAATGGTAGCTCTTGGAGCGCCACCTATGATCTCTGCACTGACTCTAGGATTTTTTAGTAATTTAATGGGTGGCATTACCCATTATGGTTGTGGTCCTGCGCCAATATTTTTTGGTTCCGGATATATTAAAGTTACAGACTGGTGGAAACTCGGAATATATATTAGTATAGTAAATATTTTAATTTATTTTACTGTAGGGTCGCTATGGTGGAAAATACTCGGTCACTTATGAGTTTTTTTTCAAACTTTTCCCGCAAAAGGGATACACCATTAAAAAAAAGTATTTTTAATAGACTACCAATCTCTCATAAAAAAGTTATTTCAAATACCATTGATTACGCATCAGCTAGAGCCCGGGATCTTAATGACATTGACTATTTAGGTATTTCTACTGAAAAGTTAGCACTATTTTTAGGTAAATACCCATACTCTTTCAGCAAAAGACAAAAATCGATACTAGTGTATAGGCAATCGAAACAGATAATCGAATCCATGCCCATTGATGAGTTTGAGGCAAAAATGGAAATCAAATACACTGACTCGTTAATATTCAATTCACCTAAAACGTTATATTACTTTGCACAAAAGTGCCAAAGAAAAATAAACAAAGAACAAAATAGTCAAATGAATAAATGGATTTTTGCTCTTTTTAAAAAGGAATTAGAACTTGAAAAAGAGCACCTAGTCTTCATAAAGTTTATTAATCGATATCTAGGCTATGGAGTTTTTGCTGCAAAAGATATACCAGGCCTTAGCTATATAGGGGAGTATACAGGATTGATTTACCAAAGAAACAAAAGAAAAAACCGGTATAATGACTATATATTTAGCTATGATCTTTGTGGAAAAGCTACCCGATACTGCATAGATGCTAGCGAAATTGGAAATTATACAAGATACTTAAATCATAGCGATAGACCTAATCTCACATCTAGATGGATGATCAAAGATGGAATATCGCATATTATTTTCTTTTCTAATAAAAATATAAAGAAAGGGGATCAGCTCACATATTGTTATGGTCCATGGTACTGGAGAAAAAGGTCATGCCCAGCAACGCTTTGATTAATATTTTCTAGGCTGCCAAACAAGCCGATTAGTAAAAATACCTGTTACCCAGATAATGCCGCCGCCAATAAGAGCACCCGAAATAGTATCAATATGAACGCCGTATGACACTTCACTAGCAAGCCAAAAAGTGAAACCGTTGATAATTAATAAAAACAGTCCAAGAGTAAATATGCTAATTGGAAGGGTTAAAAGCATTAAAATGGGACGTATTACTGAATTAATTACAGCTAGAATAATACCAAACATTACTGCATCGAAGTTATTTTTTACTATTAAACCTGGTAAAGTATGAGCGCAAACTAAAGTTACAACTGTAGTAATAACAATGCGAACAAAAAAAAGTATCACGTGACCAACCTTATTTTTAATATTAGACTTATCTCATTGATATATTAACTATAGAATTTTTTTTCAAATCATATACGGGAAAATTTTGCAAAAAAAAAAATTGTATGTTAAAAAATGTGAAAATTTATTGGAGTTAAACTGATGTTAAGAAAAACGATCGCAGGAATTACATGTCTAACCTTACTTACCGGATGCAATATATCTAGCAGATCCTCAATGTATGGCAGTGGAGGAAGAACTTCTTACAACATTGCAGCACAAAATACAACAAACCAAGAGCTACTGTTAAACCTTGTGAGACTTCGTTATTCCGATACACCTTACTTTTTAGAATTAAATGGGATAACAACCCAATTTAACTTTTCTTCTGGATTAAGCGGAGCTGTTAATGTTCCTGGGGGTATAACACCTGATAATCCTGCAAAAATTGGTGGCCAAATAGGATATTATAATCAGCCAACTATTCAGTACTCTCCTTTAGAAGGTAAAGAATTTGCAGCCCAACTTATGAGGCCTATCAACCTAAGAATTATACAGGGACTATTACTAACGGGCTGGGATGTGAATAGAATATTTGGACTACTAGTACAAAATCTTGCAAATATACACAACGCATCATCGGCATCAGGGCCAAACCCTTGCTTCCCTATTGAATACAAAAGTTATGCAGAACGCCTAAAATTATTAAACGAACTCTACTGCCTAGGTGACCTCGACGTAGGTGTAAGATACATACCAGCAAACGATGACGACACTGACGAAGAGCGAGCAATTGCAAATGAACCGAATACGATTCAGATTTCGTTTCCAACAAATGCAAAAAACGCGGAAAAGCTAGCGGAACTTCTTGAGGGTACAAAGAAAAGAGGTAATAAATATGTACTAAATCTCCGCATGTCCTTTAACAGCGAAGGTTATCTAGGTATCTTAACACGCTCGCTATTGGGAACAATGTACTTCCTAAGCCAAACTGTTGATGTACCTCCTGAAGATATAGGTGGGGGAGTGGTTGATATTGTAAGAGATGATGATGGCATACCATTTGATTGGAAGAAAATATTTGGAAACTTATTTAAGGTAAAATCTAGTTACTCATGCCCTATTGATTCTTACTTATCAGTTTCATATAGAGGGAAATGGTTTTATATAGACGACTCGGACGTAGAATCGAAAAGGACATTCGTTCTTTTACAACAAATCTACAACCTTCAAGCAAGAGTTCAAGACTCAGAAGGACCACTACTAACAATACCTATTGGCGGAAAATAAGCAACGACCAACAAGGCGCTGCAAAGCGCCTTGCTCTTTTTAAAATAAAATCTATACAATACGAAAAACAGTAATTATGTTATAATAGCACATTAAAATAGGGGAAGGAATAATATGATTCAAGCTGTAGCTCACAAACAACTGTCAATAATTGACTTAACTGATGTAATAGATAGGTCTATAGTCCGGGAAGAAACGCTAGAGGCGCAACTGTGGTTTGATAACCATTTTAGAATTGGTCAATATCATCACTTCCAAGAATTAGTTCAAGGTATGGGTCATACAATATGCACAAGTGGTAAAGGACTCAATGGGTCGTATAAACTCTTAGAACAAATGAATGAACAACAATGTCAATGCATGTTGGAGATATCAAAGGTATTTAAAAAAATAGATATCATTAACGCTGAGGGTAGCGAATCAATTGAAATCCTAAAAATTAGAGATCTATGGCAGCTCCATATTACAATTTTAGTAAGCAATACGCTAATAAATCATTACAATGAAACAACAAAAGGAAACACCGAAGTAATAAACGCAAAAATAGAAAAGCTTTTGCTAATGGTCTTATCAACAACCTGGGAGATATTAAAAATATACGACGATGAGATCAACACTGGAGATAAAAAACTTGAACCACAAAAAGTTTCCCATCTAATGCATACGTCTAATTGGCTAATTAATTATCTACCCACACTACTGCCCAAAAATGATGAATCAGCAGGGCTACATGGCTCTTATTGTTCACATAATTAAACATAACATAAATTATCAGACGTTAAGTACTGCAAAAAATAAAGGGAGTTTTACTCCCTTTTAATTTATTCAAGCTGACTGCGAGTCAAAACGAAAGCATAACTCTTTTTCTCTTTTTCCAATGCCATTACTTATACGATATTCAGCTAAGCTCATAGCTGCTTGATTTGTTGTGATATCATTTTGTACAGCTAATTCATAAATATCTAGAAGTTGGTCGTATATTTGATTAATCATATTCCGAGCTTTCGTAGCATTGTAGCCTTGATGTGATAGTTCATTTATTACATTGATGAGCCCTCCCGCATTGGTCACAAAGTCAGGAGCGTATAGAATTTTTCTTTCTTTTAAAAGTAACGCATCTTCTTGTGTTTCAAGTTGGTTATTCGCAGCGCCCGCTATTCCTCTACAATTAAGGTTCTTAATTGTTTCCTGGTTAAGGACTCCGCCAAGTGCACATGGAGCAAATACATCACATTTTACTTTGTGAATTTCTGTTGCATCCACGATTTCCGCATCAAATTGTTGAGAAAAATATTTAATTATTTCAGGATTGATATCGCTAATAATTAGTTTAGCTCCAGACCAAAAAAGCCTTTCTGCCAGTTTCATCCCAACGCTACCCATACCTTGGATTGCCACCACTTTATCCTTTATTGATCTTGACCCATAAAGCTCCTGGAGTACCGACTGGATGCCGAGAAATGTGCCATGCGCAGTGAAAGCTGACGGATTACCGCTTCCTCTTAGATTATGTACTCCACAGGCGTATTTCGTTGATTTTAATATAAGGTCAATATCTTTTGGCGTACAACCAACATCCTCAGCACATATATACTTTCCAGATAAATTATCAACAGCGTGTCCAAATGCCCGTAAAAGTTTCGGTGTTTTGTCTTTTTTAGGATCAGCTATAATCACGCTTTTTGCACCACCAAGGCCAACTTTTGCAATAGCTGCTTTGTAGGTCATCCCTTTTGAAAGCCTTAAAGCATCTTTTAAAGCCTGCTTAAATGTTTTATAGGGATATATCCTCGTTCCGCCTAGACCAGGGCCTAATGTAGTGTTGTGGATTGCTATAATGGCTTGAAGTTTTGAACTTTGCTCAGTAATTTTTATTACCTTTTCGTACCCTTCAACATCTATAAGTTCTTCTTGCAATT
>MDTG01180033.1_pt1 | contig 10893 bp, 11 predicted proteins | sample 811421 | NCBI WGS metagenome assembly MDTG01 (sample SAMN05326645, study PRJNA326480) | marine metagenome | isolation source: seawater | place: Pacific Ocean: South East | collected 2011 | reverse complement strand
TAACATAAGATATTACAAAAATTTCACAATAGTTATTATATTTTAGAAAAAAATTATATATTTTTATTATTAAAGCTTTTTTTAAAATTATTCATCTATAAAATGATAAATTAAAGATTCAATAATTTTGTGCAAGTTTAAATTAAGATTTTAAATTATTAATTATAAAACTATTCACTATATTTTTTTTTATATATAAGATTTTTCAATACAACCAAAGGATAAATTAATAACCACTTTAATTTATAATTTAAATAATAGATTTTCTTGTAATCACTAAAGAACATTATTTTTAAAACTTTTAGATAAATTAAAATAAGATTTTTTTGATTTTTTCTTGAAAAGCTATTTAAATTAATAGTCCAATCTGTATAAACTTTTGGGGAAAAAAAAGTGTAATGACTAAGGCCTATTAAGTTATTAATATGCGTATCTTCATAAGAATATAAATACTCATTTTTTGAAACCATTTGATTATATATATCACTGCAATAAATTGAAGAGGGTGAAAAAGTATATCCAATTTTTTGAGCTAATAATATTTTTTTATTGTAATCTTTTGGAGTAAGTAAAGTTGGTTCAAATATTTTATTTACTTTAGTTGTATATTGTAACCTTCCCATATAAATTTCATTAAAATTTCCAAAAAACATTTTTAAATTTTTATTTTCTAAAAAAGCATTAATCGCATCTAAAAAAAAATTTTTATCAACTATAAAATCATCAGCAGAACCAAAGAATAAAAGTTCATAATTTATTTCTTTTTTATAATTCAAGAAAAGATTTCTTATACCTTGATTTTTTTTATTTATAAAAATCTTAATATTAATTTTAAATTTATGTTCTTCATAAAATGAATCAATAACCTCCTGGCTATTATCAGTAGAGCAATCATTTACTATTATTAATTCATCTGGTAAATATGATTGGTTGATTATTGAATTGAGAACTTGCTTAATTGTTTTTGCATGATTGTAGCATGGAATCAAAGTAGTTAATTTCATTATTTAGGTTTAAAAAGTATTTTAAATTTTTATATCAATAAATGACCATATACTATATTAAATTACTTCATGCAAAGATATACCCTTTTAAGAATTAATAGTATTGGTACACTAGCAAGTAAATTTTTTGTTGAAAAAAATCTTTATGACAAAAGTTACGATGAACAATTAGAAGTTTTAAAAACCAACAATTTTATTCATCCTGGATCTTGGTCAAAATTGCTCAATAAATTAGATATTAATTCATTTGACATTATTCCAAATTTTGAACCTTTTCAAAACAAATGGAAGGATACTTTTTACCCTAATGAAAATTTAAATTACATAGAAACAATTTATAAACAAATAGAGCATTATAAACCAGATGTAATATTTATTTATGCATATGCATTTATAGATAGTTTCCCAAGATTTATGAGGAATGATATTAAAAAGAAATTTCCATTTGTCAAAATTATTACAGGATTGTGGGGAGATCATTTACTCGGGTCATCATATAGGGAAAATTTTTCAGACTTGGATTTTATTTTTACCAATTGCATACCTCTTAAAGAAGAATTTGAAAAAAGAGGGTTAAAAGCTTTTCATCTTGGAAATGCATTTGACCCATATGTAATTTCAGATTTTAAAAACTATAATAAGAAAAGTTTTAAAAAAAAATATGATTCAATTTTTTCAGGAGAAAGTGGCTACAATAAATTTGATCACATAGAGAGATTTCATTTTTTAAAGTTTTTAATGCATAATACAAATCTTACAGTTTTTGCAGAAGAGCATGAAACAAATAAATCAATTTATTCAAAGTTTAAAAATCTTAATAGAATTAATATTATAAAAATATTAGGTAAGATTTCTGAAACAAACTTAAAAAAAATTATGAATATGAGTGATAATTTTAAATTCAAAAGGATCTTAAATGAAGCTATTTTAAGTAAGAAAGATAATTTATTTTTAAAAGATAATTTTAAAAATGAAAAGTCCTTAAAAAATCTTTACCCAGATAGAGTCAATAGTCTTGCTTACAGTATTAAAGATTACTATGATAATATTAAATTTTCAAAAATAACAATTAATATTCATAGAGAAGACCCAACTGACATAGGCAATATAAGAGTTTTTGAAGTAACTGGTCTAAATTCTTTTTTATTAACTGATAAAGCTGAAGAATTAAAAGATTACTTTGAAGAAGGCAAACATTTTATTGGATACAAAAATGCAAATGATTGTGTAGATAAAATGAATTACTTTTTAAAAAATGAAAAAGAAAGAATAGAAATAAGTAATTTTGCAAGTGAACATTGCTTAAGATATCATACTGTGAAAAATAGATGTGAGTTTGTAGATGAGATATTATCTAAACAACTTTAAACTACCAAATTGTTTTATTTTTTTGAATTCTCGGATCGCTGACTATTGAATGCCAAATAAGAGATTGCACTGACTCAGAAATAGGGGTTATTAAAGATTTATTAGAAACTTTCAAAACTATAGATATATCTGAATGAACAGCTGCGTATCCATTTTGTTTAGCAACCACACTAATTATTTTGCATTTTTTTTTCTTTGCATATTCTATAGCTTTAATAATATTAACACTAACACCTTTTTTCATATCTCCTCCGCCCACAGACATCACATAAATTAAATCATTTTTATTAAGATTATAAGTTTTAAGCATCTCTGAAAAAACGTTTTCCCATCCATCATCATTTGTTCTAGCTGTAAGCTCTGCTGTATTATCAGTTAAGCAATAAGAATTTAGATTAGCTAATTTTCTAAAATCATTATTTGCATGACTGCAATTAGCTGCACTACCGCCTACTCCGATAAAAAAAATTCTACCTTTATTTTTTCTTATTTTTGTAATTAATTTGATTACTTTATCTACTTTTTGAAAATCAATATTTTTTATACACTGAATAGAATGTTCGTTATAAAATTTTTTTAAGTTATTATTTACATTCATTTTACTCAATGTATATATCAAATATTTTAAGTATCAAGAAATGAAAAAAAAAATAATTGTTACTGGTGGTGCAGGTTTTATAGGTAGTAGTTTAATAGACAAGTTACTGTCAAAAAATATTTATAAAATATACTGCATAGATAATCTTTCCACTGGAAGACTTGAGTTTTTAACAGATGCTTTAAAAAATAAAAATTTCAAATTTATAAATGATGATCTTTCTAGTATTAATAAATCAATCAGTTACTTTAAAAATACAGAAATAATTTTTCATTTAGCTGCATTGGCAGACGTGAAAAAAAGTTATCAAGAAAGAGAAAAACATTACGAAAATAATATTAAGATCACTCAAAATATAATAGAATTGGCTATTAAAAATAAAATCAAAAGAATTTTTTTTTCATCAACAGCATCAGTCTATGGAAATACTAAAAATATCCCAACAAAAGAAAATGATAATTTCCCAATTCAGAATTCATTTTATGCTGCTGCAAAATTATCTTCAGAGGCACTATTAACAGCACTGGGTGAATCACATAATATTAAAATTTCAATACTAAGACTTGTTTCGGTTATGGGGCCAAGATACACTCATGGTCATTTAATTGATTTTTATAAAAAATTAAGTAAAAATAAAAAGAAACTATATGTTCTTGGCAATGGATTGCAAAAAAAATCTTATATTCATATCGATGATATTATATCAGGTTTTATAATAATTTTAAAAAAACAAAAAAACCAAATTGAAATCTTTAATATTGGCACTGACGAAAAAAAAAATGTAAAGAATTCAGTACAAATTATTACAAAATACTTAAATGTTAAACCTCAAATAATGTATGAAAATAAAAAAACAGGGTGGATTGGAGATATTCCTAATATTCAGGTGGATTGTAAAAAACTTAAAAATATTGGCTGGAATGCAAAATATACTATAAATGAATCTATAATTTCAACACTCAATTGGATAGACAAAAATAAAAAGATATTAAAATGAAAATTTGTGTTGTTGGTTTATGGCACTTAGGATTAGTAACATCAGTTTGCCTTGCACAAAAAAAACATAAAGTAATAGCAACAGATTTTGATAAAAAACTACTTAAAAATGTACTAGAAGGTCAATACAAATTAATAGAAAATGATCTGCAAGTTAATTTGGATAAATACAGAAAGAATAATTTTATTAAAATTGTTAAAAATATTAATTCTTTTATAAATAGTGCTGACTATATATGGGTTAACTACGATACACCTGTAAACAATAAAGATATTGGTGATGATGCATTTATTTTAAATAAAATAATAAAAGTAATTTCATTGTTAAAAAAAAAGTCAAATATAATAATATCTTCTCAACTACCAATTGGCTCAATAAAGAAAATTGAAAAATTATCTAAAATCAAACACAACTTTATTTGCATACCAGAAAATCTTAAAATCGGAGAGGGAATAAAAAGTTTTAACAATCAAACTCGTATAATTGTAGGTATTAGAAAAAATTTCTTAAAGAAAAAAATACAAATTTTACTCAAAGATTTTACAAAAGAGATTGTTTTTATGAAAATAGAGTCTGCTGAAATGACAAAACATGCTCTAAATGCTTATCTTGGTCTAAATATCACCTTTGCAAATGAAATAGCAAGTCTTTGTGATTTTTATGGTGCGTCATACTCTGAAGTTGAAAAAGCATTAAAAAAAGAAAGAAGGATTAGTAAATATGCTTACCTATCAGCAGGCTCTTCATATTCGGGAGGAACTATTGGAAGAGATATTAATTATTTAAAAAAAATAAATAATAATTTTTATAAAAATCTTCATGTAATTCAATCTATTACAAAAAGTAATAATGAAAATAAGCTATGGCCATTAAATAAAATTAAACAAAAATTTAATAAATTTGAAGGTTTAAAAATTTCTTTATGGGGATTAACTTATAAAGAAAATAGTAATGTGTTAAGAAGATCTTTAGCTTTAGAAATTTCTGAAAAACTTCTGAAGCATAATGTAAAATTAAATGCTTATGACCCATTAATTAAAAAATTACCAAATAAAATTGCTAAAAAAATAAAATTATACGATAAACCTATAGATACTTTAATTGATTCTAATATTGTTATTATATTTACTAATTCAAATCATATTAGAAATTTAAAAAATAAAAATTTTAAAAAAATTTTTAAAAAAATTTACATATATGATCAAAATAATTTTCTAAACACTAATAATTTTTCATCTAATATTAGTTACTTTACATTGGGAAATAATTAATGATTAATAAGAAAAATATAATTATAACAGGTGGTTCTGAGGGTTTTGGCTTTGAAATAGCTAAGTATTTGGTAAAAAACAATCATAATGTTATTATCTGCTCAAGAAATAATAAAAAATTAAATACTGCTAAAATTGCATTATCGAAAATTAGGATATCAAAAGATCAGATTATCTTTTTAAAGCAAATAGATATTTCAAATCAAAATCAAGTAAAAAATTTTGTAAAATTTTGCTTAAGTAAATTAAAGAAAATTGATGTTCTTATTAATAATGCGGGCACTTATGGATCAATTAAACCTTTTGAAAATACAAAATGGAAAGACTGGGTAAAAGGAATTGAAACCAATTTGTATGGATCAATATATACAATCATGTTTTTATTACCAACTTTCAAAAAACAAAAAATGGGAAAAATAATTCAACTAGCCGGTGGAGGAGCTTCAAAAGCAATGCAAAATTTTAGTTCTTATTCTGTGTCCAAAACTGCGATAGTAAGATTTGTTGAGTCTATTGCACTAGAATTAAAAAAATATAATATTGATATCAATGCTATATCACCTGGTGCTTTGAATACTAATATGTTAGATGAAGTTCTTAGAATAGACAAAAAAATAATAGGAGAAAATTTTTATCAGAGCAATTTAAAAGTAAAAAATAATAAGAAAAATTTATTTTTAAAACCTTTGGAGCTTATAAATTTTTTAATTTCAAATAAAAGCAATGGTGTAAGTGGAAAAATGATAAGCGCACTCTGGGATAATTATAAGATATGGCCTAAGCACATTGATAAAATAAATAAAAAAGAACTATATGTTTTGAGAAGAGAAACAGGATTAAAAAATAAATTTAAAATTGGAGATAAATAATTATATTTAATAATTGTTTGAAATATGAAAATTGGAATAATTGGCATTGGTTTAATTGGATATAAAAGGGCAAGAAATTTAAAAAAAAGAGATATATATATCGCTTGTGATAAATCTTATAATAAATTAAAAAAATTCAAAAAAGAATTTAATTCAGAAATAACTACTAATTATCTAGACGTTATAAATTCAAAAGTAAATATCATATTCATATGCACAACTCATGATCTATTATCTAAAATTGCTATAAAAAGTCTTGAAAAACAAAAGCATGTTTTGATTGAAAAACCAGGCACAATTAATAGTAAGGACTTGAATAAAATATACAAACTTTCAAATAAATATAAATTAAAAGTAAAAATCGGATTTAATCACAGATTTCATCCAGGCATAATTAAAGCAAAATCATTAATTAAAAATAATAATCTTGGTAAACTAATGTTTATTAAAGGCAGTTATGGCCATGGCGGAAGAAAAAATTATGAAAAAGAATGGAGATTTAAAATATCAAAATCAGGAGGTGGAGAATTAATTGATCAAGGATCTCATCTAATAGATTTAGCTGTATACTTTTTAGGTAATTTAAATGTAGAGTATGCTTTTTTAAAAGATTATTTTTGGAAGAAAAGTATTGAAGATAATGTATTTATTTCATTAAAATCTTATAAAGATCAGATTGTTTGGCTAAATGCAAGTTGGACTAATTGGAAAAATTCTTTTAATTTTGAATTGAATTTTAATTTTGGTAAAATAATCATAAATGGCTTAGGTAAAAGTTATGGAATTGAAACTTTATATTTTTATAAAATGAATAAAAATCTTAAACCTCCAGTGGAAAAAAAATATACCTTCAACCAAAAAGATATGTCATGGAAAAGTGAAATTAATAATTTTATAAATTCTATAAATAATAAAGAAAAACTAAATGGAAGTATTGAAGACTTGATGGTAGTTTCAAAAATAATTAAAGACTCTTATAGAAAAAATAATGACTTTATTAAGCATAATTATAAATGATTATAACTAGAAGTCCTCTCAGAATTTCATTAGGAGGTGGTGGAACAGATCTACCATCATATTATGAAAAATATGGATGTAACCTTACAACAATGGCGATAAATAAATATGTGTATATATGCATAAGTGATATTTTAAAAAAAAATACTATAATTAAATATTCTAAGACTGAAAATATATTGAAAATTAATGAGATCAAACATCCAATAATCAGAGAAACTATAAAATACTTAAACTTTGATCATAGCTTTAAAGAAATAATAACTTTAGCTGATATTCCTGCTGGAACTGGATTAGGATCATCTGGAGCATTTAATGTAGCTTTAATGAGTGCAATAAAACAAAAAATGAATATTAAATATACAAAATTTAGTAATGCTGAAGATGCATGTCATATAGAAATTAATGTACTTAAAGAACCTTCAGGAAAACAAGATCAATTTATTTCTTCTTACGGAGGAGTTCAAAATCTTACAATTTCAAAAAGTGGAAAAACAATTATGAAAAAGCTAAAATTATCTAAATCTTTTGAAAAAAAATTAATTGATAATTCACTTTTGATTTTTACGGGATATACACGAAAATCTTCAAAAATACTCTTAGAACAAAAACAAAAAACTATTTTAAATAATTATGAAATGACAAAGAATTTACATGAAATTAAAAAATTTGGCTATGATATTAGAAAATGTTTGCTTGATGAAGATATTAATAAATTAGGTTACTTAATGGATGTTCACTGGAAAATAAAACAAAATAGATCAAAAAAAATGTCTAATCATAAAATTAATAGATTTTATAATTACTCAAAAGAAAATGGTGCAATTGGTGGAAAGTTGATTGGTGCGGGTGGAGGTGGTTTTATGTATCTTATTTGTAAAAATAAAGAAAAAATAATCAAAAGACTAAAAGATACAAAATTTCAAGTTATTGATTACAAAATTGATCATCAAGGCACAAAGCTTATACTTGATGATAAAAAATAAAAAAAATTCAGTAACCGTTGTAATATTATGTGGTGGTCTAGCAACAAGGTTAAAACATATTTCTAAACAAATACCTAAAAGTCTTGTTTTAATAAATAACAAATGCTTTATTGATTATCAATTCGATTATTTGAATAGTTATAATATTAATAAAGTTGTCTTATGTATAGGACACTTAGGTAACTTTATAGAAGATCATGTAAAAAATATTAAACATAAATATAAGTTTAAAATTATATTTTCTAAAGAAAAAAATAAATTAGGTACTGGAGGAGCATTAATAAATGCATACAACAAATTACCAAAAAATTTTGTTATTATGTACGGTGACTCACTTCTGGATATAAATTTAGATAAACTTTTAAAAAAATATAGAATAAATAAATATAAATATTTGATCACAGTTTATCAAAATAAAAATAGAAATTATAAAAATAATATTTTGATAAAAAATAAAAAAATAGTGAAATATTCAAAAAAAAAATCATTTAATTATATTGACTATGGTGTTGCTATAATGAATAAATCTATTTTAGAAATCTTTAGAAAAAAAAATTATAATAATGATAGTAATTTTGATTTAAGTGAAATTACTTTATATGCAATACAAAATAATATTTTGAATTATAGTATTAGTAAGATTAAATTTCAAGAAATTGGATCTATGTACGGTATAAAGTTAGCTGAACGTTATATTAAAAAGAATATATTGACTAAATGATATTAAAATAATAAATTTTAATTGTGTTTAAGGTAAAATTATACGCAGATGGTGCGGATAAAAAATTAATTTTTAAAATTAACAAAAACAAGTTGTGTTCAGGCTTTACTACCAACCCTACTCTAATGAGAAAAGATGGTGTAAAAGATTACAAAAAATTTGCCAAAAACATTTTAAATAAAATAAAGAACAAACCTGTAAGTTTTGAGTGTTTTGCAGATAATTTTAATGAAATTGAAAAACAAGCTAGAATTATACAAAGTTGGTCAAAAAACGCATATGTAAAAATACCTGTAACGAATACTAAAGGTATTAATTGCTATAAAACAATATCAAAATTATCGAAAGAAAATATTAATTTGAATATTACAGCAGTGTTTACTTATGATCAGTGTAAAAAAATTGTTCATTCTATCTCTAAATCCAATAAATCATGTAAAATTATAATTTCAGTATTTGCTGGAAGAATTGCAGATACAGGCAGAGATCCTATTCCTATATTAAAAAAATGTGTTAATTTAATCAAGAAAACTAATTTTAAAAACTTAGAATTGTTATGGGCTAGTCCTAGAGAGGTATTAAATATTTATCAAGCTGATGAATTAGGTGTTGATATTATAACCGTACCCTATTCCTTTTTTGAAAAAATAAAGCTAAAAAATAAAGATTTAAATAAGTACTCAATAGAAACTGTTAAGATGTTTTATAATGATGCATTAAAAAGTCGCTACAAAATTTAATAATGAATGCAATATTATTAGCAGCTGGTTTAGGTACTAGATTAAAGCCAATCACTAATTCAATTCCTAAATGTTTGGTCAAAATAAACAATGAACATCTTTTGGATATTTGGATAAATAAATTGATAAAAATTAACGTAAACAAAATTTTAATAAATACGCACTATCTTAACAATATTGTTGAAGAACATATAAAACAAAAAAATTTATTTAAAGAGGGAAAAATAATATTAAAATATGAAAAAAATATTTTAGGAACTGCTGGAACACTTATTAAAAATATTGATTTTTTTGAAAATAAAGATGGTCTCTTAATTCATGCTGATAATTTTACAACCGACAATCTCAAAAATTTCATTAAATATGGCGAAAATATAGATTGGAAAATAAAAATGTTATGCTTTAAAACAAATCATCCAGAATCGTGTGGGATAGTTAAAGTTAATGATAAAAATATTGTAACTGATTTTTATGAAAAACAAAAAGAATTTAAGGGTAATTTGGCTAATGGTGCAATATATATAATTAAAAAAACTATTTTAAATGATATAAAAAATATTAAAAAATACGATTTTGCAAAGGAAGTTATACCTAGATATTTAAATAAAATATTGGTTTATGAAACAAGGAATTTTTTTATAGATATAGGAAATATTAATTCTTTAAATGAAGCAAATAATTATGTAATGAAAAATAATGGAAAATAAAGATTCAAAAAAACTATGGCTTAATATTGATAAAACTATATCTAACCAAAATTTTTCTTTAGGGAGATATACAACTCAAGCTTTATCTGATGATCCTATATCTATTTCTTTTATAGCTTCAAGGTATAAGTTTTGTTCTAAAATGCTAGCTAGTAAGGATAAAATATTAGAAGTTGGATGTGGAGATGGTTTTGGGAGTATAATTATTCAGCAGTTTTGTAAAAAATTAACATGCACAGATATTAATAAAGTACAGATATCAGACAATCAAAAAAGATATATTCATCTAAAAAAAATTGATTTTAAATATCATGATTTCCGTAATAATCCACTAAAACAAAAATATGATGCAGTTTATTTAATTGATGTTATCGAACATATATTTCCTAAAGAGGAGCATAAATTTTTAAAAAATATTTTTAAATCACTTAATAAGGATGGTATATGCATGATAGGGACTCCTAATCAAACTTCACAAAAATTTGCTAGCAAATATTCTAAATTAGGACATGTGAATACTAAAACATATGAAGATTTATCTGAAATGGGGAAAAAATATTTTAAAAATTACTTTATCTTTGGAATGAATGATGAAGTCATACATACAGGTTATTC